>Ga0184632_10000381_pt1 | contig 17213 bp, 14 predicted proteins | sample PLM31_50_b1_FD_133153 | JGI IMG/M metagenome (GOLD analysis project Ga0184632, IMG submission 133153) | Groundwater sediment microbial communities from an aquifer in East River, Colorado, USA - PLM3-1_50_b1 | ecosystem: Environmental > Terrestrial > Soil > Riparian zone | place: USA: East... | reverse complement strand
CCCCATCGTTCGCGCTGACGTGTGGTTGATGGCCATGCGCGGAAGATAGCCGAGCTGGATGGCTTGCTGCGTCATCGAGTAGGCGCCCGAGATCGTCGCCTGCGACGCGATGATGGTCGCCGCCGTCGCCAGCGCGACCATCGGATAGAGGGCCCACGGCGGGTACGCGAGATAAAACGGATTCGCGATCGCCTCGGGGTTCGCGATGAGCAGTGCACCCTGTCCGAAGTAGTTGAGCACCAGCGCCGGCGCTGCCACGCTGAACCAGGCGATCCTGATGGCGCGCTTGCCGAAATGGCCCATATCGGCGTACAGCGCCTCCGCCCCGGTGATAGCGAGCAGGACGGAGCCCAGGACGATAAAGGAGGCGACGCCGTGGCCTGTTACAAAATGCAGCGCATTGAGCGGATCGAGCGCATGGAGAATGGCGGGCGCTTGCACGATATTCCAGATGCCGACCGCCCCGATGGAAAGGAACCATAGCGCGCATACGGGGCCGAAGAACATTCCGACCACGCCGGTGCCATGCCGCTGAACCGCGAACAAAGCCACGAGGACGCCAATGGCAATCGGCACGACGTAGGGCTTGAATGCCGACGTGCCCACCTCCAGTCCCTCGACCGCAGAAAGCACCGAGATCGCGGGGGTCAGCACGGCGTCGCCGTAGAAAAGCGCGGCGCCGAATACCCCGATGGCGAGGAGCGCATTGCGCAAGCGTGGGCGCTCGCGCCCCGACGCGGTCGCAAGCGCAAGCAGCGCCATGATGCCGCCTTCGCCGCGATTGCTGGCCCTCAGTATCAGCGTCACATACTTGAGCGAAACGACGATCATCAGCGTCCAGAAGATCGCCGACACGCCGCCGATGACGTTGACGGCCGTCAATGGAATGCCGTGGTCCGGATTGAACGTTTCCTTCGCGGCGTAGAGGGGGCTCGTGCCGATATCGCCGTACACCACGCCAAGCGCGAGCAGGGCAAGCGCGGCGGTCGTCTGCTTCGGTTTCGAAAGAACGGCCTCAATCGGCAGTCCGGATTTTGCGTCGGCGGTGGTATCCATATGCCGAGCAGCTTAGATCAGTCTCGAGCAACGTGGCGTGGCGTGCCTTGTTTCTTTACGGGATTTTTACGGCGGAGGTGCGGTAGAGTGGATGCATGAATGCGCCGCGGAATTTCGCCGGCTATGCCTGGGCCGTAGTCGCGACGGCCGCCTCCACGGCTGCAGCGCTCGCGATGGCCAGTCGCTTCGACCTCGTCAACATCGCGATGGTCTACCTGCTCGCGGTCGTGGTGATTGCGTTGCGCTTTTCCTATGGTCCCGCGATCCTGGCCTCGATCACAAGCGTCGCGGCGCTCGACTACCTGTTCGTTCCGCCGCGGGGCCATTTCTCGGTGGACGATGCCCAGTACCTGCTTACGTTTGTGATCGTTCTGGTCGTTGCCCTGGTGATCTCGCATCTGGTCGAGAACGTTCGCCGCCAGGCCAAGGCGCAATCGGCCCTCGAGGTCGAGGCCGAGACCGAGCGTATCCGCAGTACGCTGCTCGCGTCGATTTCGCACGACCTGCGCACTCCGCTCGCCGTCATCGTTGGCGCTTCGTCCAGCCTCGCCGAAAGTGGAGAGCGATTGAGCGCCGAAGACCGGCACGCGTTGGCCGGGAGTGTCTTCGCACAGGCGAGCGCGTTGACCGAGCATGTCGCGAAAGTATTGCAGATGACGCGTTTCGAGACGGGAACCATCGACCTGGACCGCGAATGGACAACAGTGAACGAAATTGCCGGATCGGTGCTCGGCCGCCTGAAGGAGCGCATGGCCACGCACCGCCTGATCGTTGACCTTCCCACTGATTTGCCGCTGGTGCGCGTCGATGCGGGCCTGGTCGAGCAGGCGCTCGGCAACCTGCTGGAGAACGGCGCCACGCATACCGCGCCCGGAACCGTGATCAGGCTTTCCGCGCAGCGAAACGAGGACGAGCTGGTGGTCTCGGTGGTCGACTACGGCGACGGACTGCCCGATGGCGACGTCGAGCAGCTGTTTGCGAAATTTCACCCTCACCCAGCCGGGGGCACCGGCAGCGGCATGGGATTGGGTCTCGCGATCTGCCGGGCGATCGCCCGCCTGCACGGCGGCAGGGTCTGGGCCGAGCGTGTTCCTGGAGGCGGCGCCGCATTTCGTCTTGCGCTTCCGATTGAAAAGGCTCCCGTGGTTCCTGAAGAGAACTACGCGGCGTGACCGAGCCTCGTCCCACGATTCTGGTCGTCGAGGATGAGCCCGAAATCAGGAGATTTTTGCGCGCATCCCTTGGCGCGGAAGGCTATCGGGTCGTCGAGTCGGCAACCGGTCGGCGGGGCGTCATCGATGCAGGCACTCACAAGCCGGACCTCGTGATCGTCGACCTCGGCCTGCCCGACCTGGACGGCATCGAGGTGGTGAAGCGAATCCGCGAGTGGTCGCCTGTCCCGATCCTGATTTTGTCGGCTCGCATCCACGAGCGATCCAAGGTTGAAGCCCTCGACGCCGGCGCGGACGATTACGTCACCAAGCCGTTTGGAATGGGAGAACTGCTCGCACGCGTGCGCGTTGCGTTGCGGCACGCGGCGCGGTCACGCGTGGGTACCAGCATCCTCGAATTCGAGAACGCGACCGTGGATCTCGAACGGCGTACGGCCACGCGTGACGGCAAGGACGTCCGACTGACGCCGATCGAGTTTCGGCTGCTCACCTGCCTCGCCAAGCATCTCGGCATGGTCGTGACTCACGGGCAGCTGCTCGGCGAGGTCTGGGGGCCCACGCATCGGAACGACACGCACTACGTACGAATCTACATGAAGCAATTGCGCGAGAAGCTGGAGAAAGATCCGGTTCGGCCGCGCCACCTGGTGACCGAGTTGGGCGTTGGTTATCGATTGATGACGGACGAATAGAGAGACGTACGTGAAGCATCAGACGGCAAGTGTCCGCTGGATGACAGGCAGCATCTGCGCGACCGCGTCGCGGCCTTCCGTGATGGAGAGCGCTGCGCGGTGGTATTCGAATGGGCCTACCTGTCCAAGGCGCGGCGTAAGCAGCACGTCGGGCGGCTCGCGCAGCAGCCGCGCCTGCGCGATGCGCTCCTGCATGATGTCGATCGCGCCCAGCAGCGTATCCACGATGGACGGCGCCGGCAGCGAGTCCCCGCCGGGCGACGGACTCAGGATATTGAAAAGCCGTCGCCGCTCGCGTGTCGTGCGCGGGGTGTCCTGCGCGCCGAGCGGAAAGCGTCTCACCATATGCGAGCCAAGGTCCACTGCGATCACCACCTCCGCACCCATGGCGCGACAGAGCGATACGGGAATCGGGTTCACGACGCTGCCGTCGACCACGTAGCGACCTTCACGCAACACGGGACGGAATAGTCCCGGAACGGTGCAGGAAGCGCGCACGGCGTCGGAGACTTTGCCTTCGCGCAGCCAAAGCTCGTTTCCCGTTGCCAGATCGGTGGCAACCGCTGCGAACGGCAGCGGCAACTCGGAAAACTGGCATTCGACAAACTGTCCCTGGAACATCTTGAGCAGACGGTCGCCCTTGAACAACCCGCCGCCGAGTCCAACGTCGAGGAGCCCGACGACGCGCCTCCAGTCGAGCGCCTGCGCCCAGGATTCCAGCTGCTCGATGCGTCCGGCGGCAAACGCAGCGCCGACCATGGCGCCCATCGAGCAGCCCGCAACGTAATCGAGCGCAATGGCCTGTTCCTTGAGCGCCAGGAGCACGCCGATATGCGCCCACCCGCGCGCCGAGCCGCTGCCAAGCGCAATCCCGAGTTTCCGCCGATGCAACATGGCAAGAGCTTACGCCGTAATAGCGCGCCGACGTTCATAAACCTCGTGATATGAAATTTCGCCTGTCGCAAACGCCGGGACTGCCGCTATCGGGCGATGCGACGATTACGAGCCTCAGCGCGCAATCCTGCCAGGAGGCTGCCGCTCGCGTTGATAATGCCGCCGTGCCTTCGCGCGATTGCCGCAGGTTTCCATCTGGCACCACCGCCGTGTGCGTCCACGCGTGCGGTCGAGGAAAAGCCAACCGCAGCGCACGCCGGGACAGCATTCGAGCGCAGCGCGATCGGTGGACACAATGAGCTCGACGGCCGATGTGGCCGCGCGGTGCAAAAGCCAAGGCCCGAACGCATTGCCAATCGGCTCATACCCGAGCCGTGCTCCGCTCGTTACCAGGCGCCCAGGCTTGCCGCCGCGCAAACAGGCGTTGATGGCAGTCCGCGCGTGGACCGGCGGTTCACGGTTTCGCATCGCCGCGTCGAAGAGCAATCGCAGCGCCTGGCGGCAGGCGCGCACGTCCGCGACCAGCGTTCCGGCCGAGTCGGGGTCGCGCCTGAAACGCGCGCGCCAGCGCCGCGCCGCGGCTCGCGGCAGGATGCGGGCGCGTTCCGCCCAGTCGACGACGTCGATCGGCGTTGCGAAGGCCTCGTCGACCACCGTGTTGCCCTTCCAGTTCGCGCTGTTGACGAGGTCGAGGCATAGCCGCTCCCCAAGCACAGTGACCCACTGCGCTCGGTTCGCCGCAGCGCCCGTCGACCTTGCGCGGATGTTGGATGCCACCTCTCCATCATAGTGGTTGACACTCCACGGCGCTAGACCTATCCTAACCATCATGATGGTTATGCGGACTCATGGCTGACGCCGTTCAAACGAAGCCCGCGCGCTCCGTCGTGTCGTTCACGGCCGCCGGCCTGCGCCGCGGCTTCGCCAGCGCGCAACCGCTGGCGGTGGGCGTGCTCGCTTACGGCGTGACCTTTGGGCTTCTTGCCCGTGATGCCGGGTTGTCGGTGCTGGAGGCTGCGCTGATGAGCGCCACCGTCTACTCCGGCTCGGCCCAGGTGGCTACCGTGGGCGGATTGGCGGCAGGTGCGGGCATCATTGCGAGCGTGGCGACCGTCCTGATGCTGAATGCGCGCTACGTGCTGTACGGCGCGGCGCTGCGGCCGTGGCTCGGTCAAGTGCCCGCGAGCGAGGCTTACGCGAGCCTGTACGTGCTTGGCGATGGCAACTGGTTGCTCTCGATGAAGGCGCGCGCCGAGGGCGAAACCGACGCCGCGTTCGTATTCGGATCGGGCCTCGCGATGTTCCTGCCGTGGATCGGCGGCACGCTGATCGGGTCGTTCGCCGGCGACCTGATCGCGCATCCCGAGCAATTGGCGCTTGATTTTCTGTTGATTGCATTTTGCGCCGCGATGGCGATCGGCCTGTTCAAGTCCCGTGCGGATCTCTGGCCCGCGAGCACGGCGCTGCTCGTCGCGCTGGTCGCCAATTGGCTGGCACCCAGCGGCTGGACCATTGTCATCGCGGGCATCGCGGGCGCGATCATCGCGTATCTCCGGCATGAGGACGCACGATGACGTTGCGCCCCGACCTCCTCCCGCTTCTGTTGGCCCTGACGCTGGCATCGTTCGCCTGCCGCGCGGGCGGCTTCTGGCTGATGCGCTTCGTCATCGTCACCCCGCGCATGCAGGCTGCGCTGGATGCGGCGCCACTCGCGGTGATGGTGGGTATCGTCACGCCCGCCGCCGCTCGCGGCAATCCGCCGGAACTGCTCGGGCTCGTCGTCATCGCAGCGGTCATGCGTCTCACTCGCAGCGATCTCGTCGCATCGCTAGCGGGCGTGGCGACCGTCGCGTTGGCTCGCTGGTCGCTGCGCGTGTATTAGCGCAGATTCATGGCGCCGACCGCGGGACCGCCCTGAACGCCTGAGCAAAACCAAGGTCCTAGGCGAAGGTCACGAGCAATGCGAAAATGCAAGGGAACCAGGGCGATTCCGTGCTCGAGGTCGGCTTGAACCTTGACTTGCCCGCCCTCATTTTTGACATCTCCATTTCGCGCCGCAATGAAACACACCGCACGCTTCCATCCTGCCGTCGAGCAGTGGTTCAGCAAGCACTTTGCAGAACCCACCACGCCGCAGTCGCGCGCATGGCCATTGATCCAGGCGCACCGCAACGTCCTGATCGCCGCGCCCACCGGCTCCGGGAAGACGCTTGCCGCCTTTCTCGCCGCGATCGACGACCTCGTGCGTCAAGGTGTTGCGGCACCGTTGCCTGACGAGACGCTGGTCGTCTATGTATCGCCGCTCAAGGCACTTTCCAACGACATCGAGCGCAATCTGGCGGCGCCGGTGGCCGGCATTCGGTGCGAGCTCGCGGAACTTGGTCTGCCCGACGTCGACATCCGGACGCTCGTGCGCACCGGCGACACGCCGCAGGCCGAGCGCGCCAGCATGCGCAAGCGGCCACCGCATATCGTCGTCACCACGCCGGAATCGCTGTACGTGCTGCTCGGTTCCGAGTCGGGACGCACGATGCTCGCGACCACCCGCACCGTCATCGTCGACGAGATCCATGCGCTCGCCGGGAACAAGCGCGGCAGTCATCTCGCGTTGTCGTTGGAACGGCTTGCCGCATTGACGGCCAAACCGCCGGTGCGCATCGGCCTTTCCGCCACACAGAAGCCGATCGAAGACATCGCGCGCTTCCTCGTCGGCGTACCCGGCACGGATGAACATTCCGCCAAGGCGCGCCGATGTGAAGTGGTCGACGTCGGCCACGTGCGTCTGCGCGATCTGGCGCTGGAGGTCCCGTCGTCGCCGCTCGAAGCCGTGATGTCGCACGAAGTGTGGGAGCAGGTCTATGCGCGGCTCGCGGAGCTCGCGCTTGCGCACCGCACGACGCTGGTGTTCGTCAACACCAGGCGGATGGCCGAACGCGCGGCGCGCCATCTCTCCGAGCTGCTTGGCGCCGAACACGTGATGTCGCATAACGGCAGCATGGCGAAGGAGCTGCGGCTCAAGGCCGAGCAGCGGCTCAAGAACGGCGAATTGAAAGTGCTGGTCGCCACGGCGTCGCTGGAGCTCGGCATCGACATCGGCGACGTCGATCTCGTCTGCCAGCTCGGATCGCCGCGATCGATCGCGACCTTCCTGCAGCGCGCCGGGCGGGCCAGCCATCAGGTCGGCGGCATTCCCAAGGCGCGGCTTTTTCCGCTTTCGCGCGACGAGCTGGTCGAGTGCGGAGCGCTGCTCGACGGGGTGGCGCGCGGCGAGCTCGACCGTCTGTCGATTCCACGCCAGCCGCTCGACGTGCTGGCGCAGCAGATCGTCGCCGAAGTCGCCGCGGCCGAATGGCCCGAAGATGCGTTGTTCGACGCCTTCCGTCACGCGTATCCGTATCGCGATCTTTCGCGCGAGGCATTTCTCGACGTCGTGCGCACGCTTTCGGAGGGCTTCAACACCAGCCGCGGCCACCGGGCCTCGTACCTGCATCGCGACGCCGTGAACGGCGTGCTGCGCGGACGGCGCGGCGCGCGACTCACCGCACTGACCTCCGGCGGCGCGATTCCCGACAACGCCGACTACGATGTCGTGCTGGAGCCTTCGGGTCAGATGGTCGGCACGGTCAACGAGGACTTCGCCGTCGAGAGTCTCGCCGGCGACATCTTCCAGCTCGGCAACACGTCGTACCGGATCAAGCGCGTCGAAGCCGGGCGCGTTCGCGTCGAGGACGCGCATGGCCAGCCACCGACGATTCCGTTCTGGCTGGGCGAGGCGCCCGGACGCACCGACGAGCTGTCGGAAGCGGTGTCGCGGCTGCGCGACGACGTCATCGCGCATCTCGATCATCGCGCCGACCGCGCGCCCACGGTCGCGCATCTCGCAGAGAACGCCGGAATCGCGCCCGCGGCGGGGACGCAGCTCGTCGACTATCTCGCCACGGCCCATGCGGTGCTCGGTGCGCTGCCGACGCACACGACGATCGTGCTCGAGCGCTTTTTCGACGAGAGCGGCGGCATGCAGCTCATCGTCCACTCGCCGTTCGGCAGCCGGATCAATCGCGCGTGGGGGTTGGCGCTGCGCAAGCGGTTCTGCGTCAAGTTCAACTTCGAGCTGCAGGCGGCCGCTACCGAGGACGCGATCGTGCTGTCGCTGTCGACCAGCCACAGCTTCGACCTTGCCGGGGTCGCCCGCTATCTGCACTCGAACAGCGTGCGCGACGTATTGATCCAGGCGCTGCTCGATGCGCCGATGTTTACCGCGCGGTGGCGATGGGTCGCGGGCATTTCGCTCGCGTTGCCGCGCTTTCGCGCCGGCAAGAAGATCGCCGCGCCGCTGCAACGGATGCGCGCGGAGGACCTGATGTGCGCGGTGTTTCCCGACCAGATCGCGTGCGCGGAAAACCTGGTCGGCCCGCGCGAAATTCCGGATCACCCGCTGGTCCGGCAGACCATTCACGATTGCCTGCACGAGGCGATGGACATCGAAGGTCTCGAACGGCTGTTGCGCGGTATCGAGGCCGGCGACATTGCCATTGTCGCGCGCGATCTTACGACCCCATCCCCGCTCGCGCTCGAGATCCTGACCGCGCGCCCGTACGCGTATCTGGACGATGCGCCGCTGGAAGAGCGCCGCACGCAGGCCGTCATGGCGCGCCGTTGGCTCGACGCCGATACCGCGTCCGACCTCGGTCGGCTCGACGTTGCGGCGATCGAGCGCGTCCGTGCGGAGGCGTGGCCGGAAGCGATCAGCGCGGATGAGTTGCACGACGCGCTGCTTGGCCTGGGATTTCTTACCGCGGAAGAAGTGGCGAAAGGCGCAGGATGGCCGGAATTCGTTACCGAGTTGGTCCGACAGCGACGCGTGACGTCCGTGTCGATCGCCGACCCGCACGGCGCGACGTCGATCAATATCTGGGTGGCCGCCGAGCGGTTGCCGCAACTGCGGAAGATTCATGCACGCGCCGAACTCTCGCCACCGATCGAGGCACCTGCAGAATTCCAGCAGCGCGTGACCACGCGGGACGCGGCGCTGCTCGAGATCGTGCGCTCGCGCCTCGAAGGGTTGGGGCCGGTGACCGCGTCTTCGCTCGCACAGACCATCGGCGTCGCGCCGAGCGAGATCGATGGCGCGCTCGCCGCGCTGGCGGCGCAAGGCATGGCGATGAGCGGCCAGTTCACCCCGGAGACGGCGCAGACCGAGTGGTGCGACCGCGCACTGCTCGCGCGGATTCATCGCTATACGGTCAAGCGGCTGCGTGAAGAGATCGAGCCGGTGTCGACGCAGGATTTCATGCGCTTCCTGTTGCGGTGGCAGCATGCGGTGCCGACCGAGCGTCGCCAGGGTCCCGACGCGCTCGACGCCGTGATTGCGCAATTGCAGGGATTCGAGGCGCCCGCGGCGGCGTGGGAAGCCGAGCTGCTGCCCGCGCGGCTCGATGACTATGACTTCACGTGGCTCGACGATCTTTGCCTGTCGGGTCGCGCGGTGTGGACGCGCCTGACGGTGGGCGGCGCGACGACGTCCGCGCAGAGTCCCGGTCCGATCCGCACGTCGCCGGTCTCGTTGTTGCCGCGGCGCACGGCGCCGCTGTGGAATCGCGTGGCGACGAAAGCCTCCGCGCAGCCGGTCGCGTTGAGCTCGCGTGCGCAGCGAATCGCCGACTACCTGTCGGAACATGGCGCATCGTTTTACGATGAAATCGTCGATGGGACGGGGTTATTGCGAACGCAGGTCGAGGAAGGGCTGGCGGAGCTCGTGGCGCTAGGCGTGGCGACGTCCGACAGCTTCGCCGGACTGCGCGCGCTTCTGACGCCATCCGAGAAGCGCAAGCCGTTCGGGCGCCGCGCGCATCGCCGCGCGATGTTCGGCATCGAGGATGCCGGCCGCTGGGCATTGCTCAAGCGCCCGCAGGCGCCGTCCGCCGAGACGCCCGGCTATGCCGAGTACGATCAGCCGACCCTCGAGCATATCGTCCACACATTGTTGCGCCGCTACGGCGTCGTGTTCTGGCGCGTGCTGCAGCGCGAGGCGGCCTGGCTGCCGCCGTGGCGCGATTTGCTGCGCGTGTTGCGGCGCCTCGAAGCGCGCGGCGACATCCGCGGCGGGCGATTCGTCGCTGGCATCTCGGGCGAGCAGTTCGCCCTTCGCGAAGCCGTGCAGACGTTGCGCGAGACACGGCGGGCCGAAGTGACCGGCGAGTTGATCGCGGTAAGCGGCGCCGATCCCCTGAACCTCGTCGGCGTTCTCCTTCCGGGCGCCAAGGTGCCCGCCCTGACCGGCAATCGCGTCCTCTATCGGGACGGTGTGCCTGTCGCAGCGCTGGTCGGCGGCGAGATCCGATGGCTCGAGCAACTCGACGGCAGCGACGCCCGGATCGCGGAGTCCATGCTGATCCAGCGCCGGATCGGTTCACCGCTGCTTGCGTATCTGCGGTAGCGCCCTCACCAATTGAGAGCTTGCGCGCGGTTGCGAATGGCATCCGAGGGGTCGACAGGCCCATCATGTGTGCACCGTCATGAGTTGGCAGCACTAAAGAGATTCACGCAAGCCGCGTCGGAATCCACATCTCGCTGAGCAGTGTCCGGTGCACCGGGCACTTGTTCGCGATTTCGAGGAGCTTCGCCCGCATGGCATCGTTCAGATCACCTTCGAGCGTGACCACGCGCTCGATGCGGTCGATCTTGCCTTCCCTGGTTTCGCACTCGGCGCAATCGGTTGCGTAGGTTTTGCTGTGCATGAGCGCGACCGCGACGCGTTCGAGCGGAATGCCCTTGGCGTCCGCGTAAAGACGTACGGTCATCGCCGTGCACGCACCGAGTCCGGCGACCACGAGGTCATACGGTGTCGGTCCGCTGTCCATGCCGCCGAAGTCGACCGGCTCGTCGACAAAGAGTCGATGGGGGCCGATGGCGACACGTTGCTGCAACTTGCCTTGCCGGGTTTCGGTGACGAAGACCGTGTCGCGCGGACCTTGCGGTTCGTCGGCTGACATCGGCGCGGCCGGCAGGTAGCGGCTTGCCCACGCCGCCAGAACCGTCGCCGCGTAACGCGCATCGTCGCGGTTGGTCAGCAGATGATCCGCGGTGTCGAGCGAGATGAAGCTCTTCGGATGTCGTGCCGCGCGGAAAATCGCCGACGCGTGATCGACCGACACGATGGCATCGGCCGGCGCGTGCATCACCAGCAACGCGCGCTTCAATCCCGCCACGGCGTTCAGGATCTTTTGTGCCGCGATGTCCTCGAGGAATTCGCGGCGGATCGTAAATGGACGTCCGCCGAGATCGACTTGCGCTGCGCCTTTGACGCGTATCTCTTCCGCATGCCCGGCGAACAGCTTCTCAAGATGCGCGGGGTCGGACGGCGCATTGATCGTCGCGACCGCGGTGACCGACGGCATCTGCGCCGCGGCCGCAAGCGCCGCCGCGCCGCCGAAGCTGTGACCGACGAGCAACGAGGGCGCGCGATGCTCGGATGCAAGCCAGTGCGCGGCCGCGACCAGGTCGGCGACGTTCGACGAAAAATCGGTGTTCGCGAATTCGCCTTCCGAACCGCCCAGCCCCGTGAAATCGAACCGCAATGTGGCGAGACCTGCGTCCGCCAGCGCGTCCGCAATCAGCGACGTCGCCTTGGTGTCCTTCGAACAAGTGAAGCAATGCGCGAACAGCACATACGCATGCGGCGCCTGCGCGCCCGGCATGTCGAGTCGCGCCGCCAGCGGCGTGCCATGTGCGCCAGGGAAGTGCACAGCAGTGCTGATCCTGCTCATCGTTTAGTCCCTCGTCGTGATCGCCAAGCACGGCCGCCTGCCAGGAGCGCCCGCTTACGCCGGCGCAGGGCCGCCCCAAGCGGGCGTGCCCCCAGTGGGGGAGGCGCGCAGCGCCTCGGGGGCGTCCGATTACACGCGCTATGATCCTCCGGAATTCTCATCGGAGGCTACCATGCGGCTGGAAGCAAGCTGCCACTGCGGCGGAGTGCGATTCCGCGTCGAATCGCACACGCCCTATCCGTACATGCGCTGCTATTGCTCGATCTGCCGCAAGACGCAGGGCGGCGGCGGCTATGCGATCAACATCATGGGCGAGGCGCCGACGCTGCGCGTGCGCGGCGCCGCAAACCTCGCCGTCTATCGCGCGCGCATCAAGGAGCCCGGCGACAGGCGCAAGCGGCTGTCGCCGGCGCGCCGGCATTTCTGCAAGCGATGCGGCAGCGCGTTATGGGTCGCCGATCCGCGCTGGCCGCAATGGATCTACCCGTTCGCCTCGGCGATCGATACGCCGCTGCCGAAGCCGCCGGAAGAAGTCGAGCTGATGCTCAACTACGCGCCCAAATGGGTCGACGTGCCGGTCGGTCGCGGCCACACGCACTTCCGCGAGTATCCGCGCGAAGGCATCGCCGATTGGCATGCGCGGCGCGGATTGACGATTGACTAGAGGCGCGGCGGCAACGACGGCTGCAGCACGGAAGGACTGGCGGTCGTCGTCGGCGACGACGACCCCGGATCGCGGACGGAGATGCGGCTGCCGGTCCGGTATTCTTTTTCTTCCCTCGGTTGTTGCGCGTTGTTATCCGGGGCGGACGGCGTGGCGCAGGCAGCGAGCGCCAGCGCCAGAGAGACAATCATCAGACGTTGCATGCGAGTGGTCTTTCGGCAGAATCGCACACCGCGCGGGGTCGCGGATGGCAAAAAAATCGCGATTGTACCGGAGCGCCTTTGCGCGCTTGGAGAACGTAACGCGCGGGCCGGGCAACGCGAGCGCGCCGTAATCGCTCGACCACGTTGGCCCGGACGCCACCGGCCAGGCGTCGAACGTCACCGCACGATGCCGAGCGAACGCAACAGCACGGTGATCGCGATCCACACACCGGTGGCTACGACCATCGCGATCATCGCAGCGACCAGCGCGCCGGCGGTTCCGCCCCAGCCAAGGGACGTGATGACGAACCAGCCGACGATCCCGCCGACCAGCCCGCTCGCCACGATCCCGAGGATGCTCCAGAAGATCGAGCTCGGCGTGTGCTTGGCCATGGGCGCTAGTCTAGGGGCGAGGGGTGGGGGACGAGGGTCGAGGGAGCATCGGCGCGGCGCGTGCCGCCTTGCCGTGCACCGTTACTCCAAATGCATCCACGTTGCTGCCCCCTCGTCCCTCGCCGCTCGCCCCTCATCCCTCAACCAGGGAACGTTCGGTCCCACTCGCCGGGATCGAAGCCGACGAGAATCCCCTCCTCCGATTCCACCACGGGACGCCTGATCGCCGTCGGATTGGCGATCATCAGCGCGATGGCCGTCGACGCATCGACGACGCGCGCCTGCGCTTCCGGCTCGAGCTTTTTCCACGTCGTGCCGCGACGGTTGAGCAACGTCTGCCAACCGGCGGCGGCGCACCACGCGGCAAGCTGGTCGCGCGTCGGCGGTACTTTCTTGAAATCGACGAAACGATGCGAGACGCCGCGCTGTGCAAGCCAGGCGCGCGCTTCCTTCACCGTGTCGCAGTTGGTGATACCGTAAAGATTCATCGTACGTCCCCCCGTGAGCTTTCACGCAGGTGTCTCCCTGCGCCGCGCAATGATATCGGTAGTGCCTGGCGCCTCTCCGCGCGAAGGAGCGCCCCGGTTGCGTCGGATAGCTGAGGCGAAGTATAACGGGCCGACAAATCCGATGGTTCCCGCCTCGAAACGTCCCATGCCCGATAGTCGTTCCGCCCCGTCCGCCGCCGCCCGGTCCGCCGTGCGGGCACTGGTCGCGTCGCAGATTCGCGAAGTCGCCAACGAAGGCATGGATGATCCGGACATCCTGCCGTTCTGGTTCGGCGAGCCGGATGAAGTGACGCCCGCGTTCATCCGTGACGCAGGCGCCGCCTCGTTGGCGCGCGGCGAAACGTTCTACACGCAGAATTTCGGCATACCAAAGCTGCGCAGCGCCATCGCAGCCTATGTAAGCAACCTCCACCGCCCGACGGCGGACGCCAATATCGCGGTCACGGCGTCCGGCATGTCGGCACTGATGCTCGCCGTCGAAGCGCTGGTGGCGCCGGGCGACCGCGTTGTCGTGGTGACGCCGTTGTGGCCGAACCTGGTCGAGATCCCGAAGATCCTGTCCGCCGATGTCACGTGCGTGCCGTTGAAGTTCGCCGCCGGTGCCTGGACGCTCGATCTCGATCGATTGCTGGCGGCGTTGGCGCCCGGCACGCGCATGGTCATGATCAACTCGCCGAACAATCCGACGGGCTGGACGCTGACGTGCGCGGAGCAGCAGGCGATTCTCGACTACTGCCGCCGCCATGGCATCTGGATCATTGCCGACGACGTCTACGAGCGGCTCTATTACCGCAGCGACGCGCCCGCCGCACCTTCGTTTCTCGATCTTGCTTCGCCGGAAGAGTGCGTTATCGGCATCAACAGTTTTTCCAAGTCATGGCTGATGACCGGCTGGCGGCTGGGCTGGATGGTGGCGCCCTCGGCGCTGATGCCGGACCTGGGCAAGCTGATCGAATACAACACTTCGTGCTCGCCGGCGTTCGTCCAGCACGCGGGGCTTGCGGCGATCACGCACGGCGAACCGACGGTCGCGCACACACGGGCACGATTTCATGGCGCCCGCGATTTCCTGGTGCGCGAGCTTGCGCAACTGCCGCGGATCGAAGTCGCCGCGCCGGCCGGCGCGATGTACGCGTTCTTCAAGGTCGACGGCCTGACGGACAGCCTCGCGTTCTGCAAGCAGCTCGTGCACGAGGCAAAGCTGGGTCTCGCGCCCGGCAGCGCGTTCGGACCCGAAGGGCAGGGCTTCGTCCGCTGGTGTTTCGCCGCCGATCACGCTCGGCTGGCCGACGGTGTGACACGGCTCGCCCAATTCCTGAAGCGTTAGCGCCCTTTCGGCTTCAAGCAGCGCGATAATGCCGGCGCCACTAACATCAAAAAAGGAGGACGCATCATGACGTTTGCCATCTCTGCCGCTGTGCTCGCGGTGCTGTCGCTGGTGCTGGGCGGCGCCGTGCACGCCTGGCTGCTCGGGCCGGAGTACGCGAAGCTGACGACGCTGTTCCGGCCGCCGCAGGACCAACAAGGCTACTTCGCTTACATGATCCTCGCGCACGTGGCCCTCGGCATCGGGTTCACGTGGATCTACCGGCAGGGGCGCGAGCGCAAGCCCTTCCTGGGGCAAGGCGTGCGCTTCGGCCTCGCAGTCTCGGTTCTCATGGTGGTCCCGATGTACCTCATCTACTACGCGGTGCAGCCGATGCCCGGCGCGCTCGTCATCAAGCAAATCGTGTTCGACACGATTGCCATGGTGTTGATGGGTATCGTGGCCGCGTGGATCAATCAGCGCGACCTGCCGGCGGTCGGCAGCGGCTAGCCGCCGCAGGGCCGCCCCAAGGCGGAGCCCCCTTTGGGGGAAGACGCCGCAGGCGTCCTCGGGGGGAACGTAACTAGGAAACTGGCACCGGCCGCGCCACGCCACCCGAGAAGTCCCAGCCCCGGCCCGGCGCGGCCGCAAGAAGCGCGCGCGTATAGGCGTCGCGCGGATGCGCGAACACTTCGGCGATCGGCCCGTACTCGACGATGCGGCCGTGCGTCATCACGGCCACGCGATCGCACACCTGCGCGGCGACGCGCAGGTCGTGCGTGATGAACAGCATCGCGAGGTCGAGCCGTCGCCGGATTTCGTCGAGCAACGCGAGCACCTGCGCCTGCACCGAAACGTCGAGCGCGGAGACCGCTTCGTCGGCGATCAGCAAATCCGGCTCCATCGCCAGCGACCGCGCGATGCAGATGCGCTGCCGCTGGCCACCGGAGAATTGATGCGGATAGCGGTCGAGCACCTTGGGGTCGAGCCGTACGAGCTCCATCAATTCACGCGCGCGGTCGAGGGCTTCACGCTGCGACGCGCCATAGTTCATCGGCCCCTCGACAATCGCCGCGCCCACGGTGCGCCGCGGGTTGAGCGACCGGTAGGGATCCTGGAACACGATCTGCACTTTGCGCCGAAGTGCATGCAGTTGCGCGCGCGAAATCGACGCGAAGTCGGTGTCGCCGATGACGATTCTTCCGCCGGTGGGTTCGATCAGCCGTGCAATGCAGCGCGCGACCGTCGACTTGCCCGAGCCCGACTCGCCCACGATGCCCACGGTCTCGCCGCGGCGGATGTCGAACGACACGTCGGCGGCTGCGGCCACCGTGTGTTTCGGTGCGCCGAGCCACGAACGGTTGGCGTAGGTTTTCGACAATCCCTGCGCGGCGACCGCGACCGGCGCCGTCACGACTTCCCGATGCTTCGGCGTGAGGCTCGGCACGGCGGCGATCAGCATTTTCGTGTAGTCGTGCCGCGGCGCCGTGAGCAGCTCGCGCGTGGCGCCGATCTCCACCAGTTCCCCCGTCCGCAGCACGGCCACACGGTCGGCAATCTCCGCGACCACGCCGAAGTCGTGCGTAATGAACAGCACACCGGTGCCGTGCTCGCGCATGAGCTCGCGAATCAGCGCGAGAATCTGCGCTTGCGTCGTGACGTCAAGCGCCGTCGTCGGCTCGTCGGCGATCAACAGCGCGGGCTCGAGCACCAGCGCCATCGCAATCATGATCCGTTGCCGCTGGCCGCCCGAAAGCTGATGCGGATACGAGGCCACGATGCGTGCCGGATCGGGCAACTGGACCGCGCGGACGATCGCCAGCACTTTCGCGCGGCGTTCCGCCGGCGAGAGCGTCGTGTGCGTCGCGAGCACTTCGTCGATCTGGTCGCCGCAGCGCATGACCGGATTCAGCGCCGTCATCGGCTCCTGGAAGACCATCGACATGCGTGTGCAGCGCAGCGCCTGCAGCCGGGCCTCGCCGGCCGCGAGCAGGTTCTCGCCGGTCAGGAGGATTTGGCCGCGGGTCGCGCGAAGACCGGTCGGCAGCAAGCCCATCGTTGCGTGCGCGATGACGCTCTTGCCCGATCCGGATTCGCCGACGAGACACACGATTTCGCCGGGATTCACGGTAAAGGAAACGCCGGTAACCGCGTGCGTGCGATCCGCACCGGCGGGTAATGCAATCGTGAGATCGTGCACGGCAAGGACGGGGGCGCTCACAATCGCTTGCTCATCCGCGGATCGAGCACGTCGCGCAGTCCGTCGCCCAGCATGTTGACGGCGAGCACCGTCAACGCGAGGAAAATGCCGGGGAACAGGATGTTGTGCGGGAAGATGCGGAACACCGCGCGGCCCTCGGCCATGATGTTGCCCCACGTCGGCGTCTGCGGCGGAATGCCCACGCCCAGGAACGACAGGATGGCTTCGATCAGGATGGCCGAGGCGGCGATGTACGTCGCCTGCACGATCAGCGGTGCAATCGTGTTGGGCAATACGTGGCGGACGAGCACTAGTGGCATCCGCGTGCCGACGGCGATCGCCGCTTCGACATACGGCT
>Ga0184632_10000380_pt1 | contig 17216 bp, 17 predicted proteins | sample PLM31_50_b1_FD_133153 | JGI IMG/M metagenome (GOLD analysis project Ga0184632, IMG submission 133153) | Groundwater sediment microbial communities from an aquifer in East River, Colorado, USA - PLM3-1_50_b1 | ecosystem: Environmental > Terrestrial > Soil > Riparian zone | place: USA: East... | reverse complement strand
TCATGGCCACCGTCACCCAGACCACGCTCGCGAGACCGGGCCATCCCGCTACGGCCAGAAAGGCGCCGACGTACGCGAACGGAAGCGCGAACACGGTGTGCTCGATCCGAACCAGCGACGCCAGGCGCCGCGGCAGCGGGACGGGAGCGACGCTCACGGACATGCCTTTGGTCCGTGAGCGTGGAGGGGTGTGGGGAACCGGGAGGTTCCCCACACTCCCGTGAAGAAGGGGGCACATGGGGGAAACATGGTTTCCCCCGTGAACGCGAGCCGTACGCGAGCGTTGGTCATGTCTGGCGATGCGCAGTCGTCGTGTCTCCGGCCGCGAGCTCGAGCCCGTGGCGAAGCGCTGGCTGAATGACCGCGAAGCCGTCGCGGCAGCCGCCCGGGGACCCCGGGAGGTTCACGACGAGCGTCTGGCGACGCAATCCCGCAACGCCTCGCGAGAGGAGAGCATGGGGAGTCCGCGTGATCGCATCGGCGCGAATGGCCTCGGCCAGTCCGGGCGCCTCCCTGTCGAGCACACTGCGGGTGGCCTCCGGCGTGACGTCCCGCGGAGCGAAGCCTGTGCCTCCCGTTGTCAATATGAGCAACGTATCAGTCTCGTCGACGAGCCTGCGGATCGCGGCGGAGATCTCTCCAGCGTCGTCGGGTACGACCACTCGGACGACGTCGTAGCCCTCCCCACGTAGAAGCTCGTCGAGCGCATCTCCGCTCGAATCGTCCCGAACGCCCGCGTGGACGCCATCGGACACCGTCAACACCGCTGCGTTCACACAGGCTCCTTGGTCTTTTCGACGAGCGCTACGTCGCTGATCGTCATGCTCTTGTCGACCGCCTTCGCCATGTCGTAGACGGTGAGCGCGGCGACCGTGGCCGCAACCAGCGCCTCCATCTCGACGCCTGTCCGGGCGACCGTCTCGGCGGAGGCCTCGATCTCGACGGCGTCGGCGACGACAACGACGCGAACGTCGACCTGCGTCAACGGGAGCGGATGACAGAGGGGAATGAGCTCGGACGTCCGCTTCGCAGCCATGACGCCGGCTACTTGCGCGGTCACCAGCGCATCGCCCTTCGGCAGCGACTCGAGCATGCCGGCAGTCTCTGGCGCCATGTTCACGGTCGCCCGAGCGATGGCGCGTCGTCTGGACATCGGCTTTCCGCCCACGTCCACCATGTGGACGTTGCCTCCTTCGCCCACATGGGTGAGCTCGTCTGCGCCCTCGGTCACGCGGAGATCGTACGTGCACCGTTTTCACGTGAAAACGGTGCACGGTCAGGAGCGAGCTCGGCGGGAAGGTCGAGCGTGAACACCGTCGGATCGCCGCCGGAGTCGAGCCGGACCGATCCGCCCATGAGTCGGGCGATCTCACGCGCGATTGCGAGCCCGAGCCCGCTCCCGGACGCCATTCCGCCGTCAACTCGGTAGAAGCGCCCAAAAACGGCCTGCTCGTGCTGCGCCGGAACCCCGGGCCCGTCGTCCTCGACGGAAAGCTCCGCTCGCTCGCCGCTCCGGCGGCTCCGTATCACGACTCGCGTTCCTGCAGGCGTATGCACGAGCGCGTTCGTGACCAGCGCGCGACCGATCTGCAGGACGCGTCCGACATCTCCCGACGCCCACACGCCGGCCTCGGCGTCCGTCTCGAGCAGATGTCCGGTCGACGTCGCCAGGTGCGCCAGGTCACCGGCCAGCAACTGGACGACGTCCGTCAGGTCGACCGGCTCTCGCAGGACACGCAGCTGGCCGGCGTCGACACGCGACAGATCGAGGAGGTCCGCCGACAGCTTGGTCAGCCGCTGCACCTGACCTTGCATGGTGTCGATGAAGCCGTTTCGAGTCTCGTCGTCGAGGTCCTCGTCAGCAAGCAGCTCGAGGAATCCACCGAGCGAGAACAGCGGTGTTCGGAGCTCATGCGACGCGTTCGCGACGAACGCCTTGCGCGCGTTGTCCAGCTGAGCGAGCTGGACACGCATCCGATCGAACGCATCCGCGAGCTCGCCGATCTCGTCGTTGCCGCGGTCGACGATCGGAGCCCCGAAGTCGCCGCCTGCGATTCGTTCGGCCGCGGTCTCCAGCCTGAGCAGCCGGTTGGCGAGCATCCCGGCAGCCGTGAGTCCGAGAACGAGTGCGAGAAGGAGTGCGAACACCGTTGCGAGCAGCAGTCGCTGCTCGACGAGTCGGACAGTGGCGAGTGAGTCGGCCAGGGGCGCCTGAAACAGCACGACGGCGTCGGCGTCGCGCGGTACCGCGACGTTTGCGTTGTCACCGTTCGCATCGATGACACGCGCGCGCTCGACTTTTCCCGTCACCAGGGCATGGAGGGCGACGGAGTTCGTCGCCGCGTCGCTCGATCTGCCCCTTCGCGAGTCCGCGACGGACGCGAACGCGGGCTTACTCGTGGACAGGACGTTTAACGCGACGACCCGCGCGTTGGTCACGACGGCAAAGTCCTCGACCCTGTTCTGCCAGGAAAGCGTGTCCTCCGGAAGCGACCGAGCGAGCGGAACGGCGAGCTTGTCCAACTGGTCGAGCCGGGCGTCGACGAGACGCCGCTCGAGCGAGGGCACCACGATCAGGTACGCGGCGCCGAGCGCACCGGCGACGATGCCGACGAGTACGAGCGCGATGCGGATCCGGATGCCGCCCGGCAGCCTCATGGCTCCGTCCTACTCCGGTCTGAAGCGATAACCGGCGCCGCGTATCGTCAGGATCAGCTCGGGATTGCTCGGGTCCCGCTCGATCTTCTCCCGAAGATGCCGTACGTGGACGTCGATCGTCCGCGGCTCACGGTAATCGGATCCCCCGCGAAGCCGCTCCAGGAGCTCGCGACGCGAGAACACGACGCCGGGGCTGGCGGCGAGCACGACGAGCATCTCGAACTCGATGAACGTCAGCTGGATGGTGTCGCCGCGAATCTCCACGGTTCTGCGCGGTAGGTCGATCTTGAGCTCGCCCCGATCGATGATGGCGTCGCGTTCGGCGGCGGCGCGGGGTGTGGCCGCACGGCGCAGCAGCGCGCGAACGCGACTCCGAAACTCTCGGATCGAGAACGGCTTCGTGATGTAGTCGTCGGCGCCGAGCTCCAGACCGAGAACCTTGTCGAGCTCCTCGCCACGTGCGGTCAACATGATGATCGGAACGTTGCTCTGACTCCGGAGCCGCTTGCACACCTCCAATCCGTCGAGCCGCGGCAGCATCACGTCGAGAACGACCAGGTCGACGTTCTCGTCGGCGAAGCGTCGAAGTGCCTCCTCTCCGTCGCGCGCCTGGACCACCCGGTACCCGTCCCGCTCGAGCGGAAAGGTCAGGAGCGTCTGGATCGAGTCCTCGTCGTCGACGAGGAGAATTGTCGAAGAAGAATTTGGCATCGGAGCGTTCGCGCGGGCCCGCGGCTGCCAGCGGGCCTACTATAGCCCGGCGATGGAAGCTGCTCGGCCCTCGAGGCGCGGCCGGCGACGTCGCCGAGGCACGGTCGACAGCCCGCTCAACACCCGGCTGGTGCGCGTGGGATTCATCGTTGTCGCTCCCGCCGTTCTCGCGTTTCTGTTCTCTATCTCGACAACCGGAACGCTTCCTCGCACCCCGCTCGAGCCACTGTTCGAGGCGGATTCGGCAGCCGCGGTGTACGAGCAGCTGTCGACGGTGCACCCCGCTCGCGTACCCGGCACCGTCGAGGCCGAGAACGCAACGCGTTGGTACAGCGAGACCATCTCGGCGCTGGGCCTCGTGACCGAGGAGGACACCTGGACCGAGAACATCGCCGATCTCGGCACGGTCGAGCTTCGCAACGTGGTCACAGTCGTACCGGGTCGAGCCGAAGAGGCCATCGTTCTCGTTGCTCATCGCGACAACGCGGGCGCTGACCGGCCGCTTGGCGACAACGCGTCGGGGACGGCCGCTCTGCTCGAGCTCGCGCGCGGATACGCGCCTCAGGACGACGGTCCAGATCCACTACCGCAGCGGACGCTCGTGTTGGTCTCGACCGATGCCGGGGCCTATGGCGGCGCCGGCGCGGCGCGGTTCGCGCAACGGTCTCCATACACTGACAATGCGGTTGCGGTCGTCATTCTCGACGGATTGGGCGGAACCGGGCGCCCACGGATCGCGATCGCCGGGGACGGCCCCGAGTCGCCCGCTCGCGCGCTCGTAAGCACGGCTGCGGCGCGAGTCGAAGAGCACGTGGGGATTGCTCCTTCGTTGCCGTCCGTACTGACACAGCTCGTCGACCTCGGTGTCCCGTTCGCAGCAGGCGAGCAGGGCCCGTTCCTCGGCCGTGGGGTCGCAGCCATCACCCTCACGACGTCGGAGCCGAGCGACCCGCAGGTCCCGGCCGGCGATCCAGACGCGCCGCTCTCCGTCGAGCGCCTCGGGCAGCTGGGTCGCGCGACCGAGGCACTCGTGGGCTCGCTCGACGCCAGCGTTGGAGGCCCGTTCCGAACACCGGACAGCCTCTTCCTGAGTGATCGCGCCGCAAGCGGGTGGGCGGTGCGACTGGCGCTCGTTCTCTGCGTCGTGCCGTTCGCGCTTGGTGTCTTCGACCTCTTCGTGCGCTGCCGCCGGCGGCGCCTTCCGCTCGCCCCGGCGTTTCGCGGGCTGAGGACGAGGCTTCTGTTCTGGCTGTACGGCGGCGTGCTCGTTTGGATCGGCGCGCTGACCGACGTGTTCCCGACGGGCTCGCCGCTTCCGCTCCCCCCATATTCCTCGCTCGTCTTGGACACTCCGGCTGCCGGTCTCGCGATTCTCCTGATCGCACTCGGGCTCGGCTGGCTCGCCGGACGCAGGCGCCTGATTCCGGAGACACCGGCGAGCGAGGACGAGCGGCTCGCTGGCTTTACGGCCGCTCTGGTTTGGCTCGGCGGCCTGGCTGTGGCGCTGGCGATCGTCAAGCCCTACGCGCTCGTCTTCGTGCTGCCATCGCTGTACGCGTGGCTATGGCTCCCGCTTCGCGCTCGCGTGTGGCAACGCACCTTGCTGTTCGGCCTGGGCCTGGCAGGGCCGCTCGCGGGAATCGTCGTGCTCGCACGCGAGCTGGATCTCGGCCTGCTCGACTCCCTGCTCTACGTCGTCGGACTGGCCACGGTCGGATACGTCTCCTTCGGAGCAGTGCTTGCGTCGATCGTCTGGGCAGCAGCGGCCGCGCAGATGGCGACCATTGCGTTCGGACGCTACGCGCCGTATGCGCAAGGAATGGAGCCGCCACCCCCGGGAGTCATTCGCCACTCGGTCCGCGCAGCCGCTAACGCGTTCCCTCTCTCTAGGCGAGGCTGAGAAACCGGACAGCCGCGCCGGGCGCGATCTCGCCCTCACCGCGAGGGACATGGACGAGCGCGTCCGCCGAAGCAGCGCGAACGATCATGTGCGACTCCTGGCCCGAGACCGGCTCGAGAACGACGTCTGTCTCCTCGAGGCGCCGCCGGGCTCGGACGAACTCGTCGCGATGAGGGTTCCGCGCGAGCGAGGCGGTCGTTCGTCCGTGGTAGTAGTCGAGGTCGATCTTCTCGACGCCCTGGCGCCTGAGGAGGGCCGGTCGGACGAAGACGAGCGCTCCGACGAGCGACGAGACGGGGTTCCCAGGAAGGCCGAAGACGAGCGTCGCGCCTCGAACTCCGAAGGAGAGGGGCTTACCGGGCTTCATGGCGACTCCCCAGAAGACCTCCTCCACACCGAGGTCGGCGGCAACACGGCGAACGAGGTCGTGCGGACCCATCGAGACGCCGCCAGAGGACACGAGCACGTCCGCCTCGAGACCGCGCTCGAGCGCCGCGCGATGCGCGCTCGCGTCGTCCTCGACCACGGGTAGCAGCTCCACGTTCGCACCCGCGCTTCGGAGCACGGCTCCGATCATCGCCCGGTTCGACTCGTAGATCTGCCCGTGGACCAGAGGCTCCCCGGCAGGCCGGAGCTCACTTCCTGTCGCGAGAACCGCTACACGCGGTCGAACCGAGCAGCGGACCTCAGGAACGCCGGCTGCCGCGAGCGCGCCGATCTGGGCGGGTCCTAGCCTGGTGCCGAGAGCGACCGTAGTGTCCCCCTCCCGAACGTCGCCGCCGCGAGGTCGCACATGCTGGCCAGGGCGCGCTGCTTCTGGAATCTCGACGCGATCGCCGCGATCGACCAGGCGCTCGACAGGAACGACAGCGTCCGCTCCCTCGGGCACCGCCGCGCCAGTCGCGATGCCCGCAGCAGCCCGTGGAGGAAGCGGACCAGGCGCAGGCTCGCCGGCCGCGATCCGGTACGCGACAGGAAGCTCCCCCGGGGTCTCCCGGGCCCGAAGAGCAAATCCGTCCATCGCAGAGCTCGCGAACGGGGGAAGATCGACCCGCGCGAGCGCCGGCTCACGTAGAACACGCCCTACCGCGTCGGCAACCGCAACCATCTCCGTCGGAAGCAGTCGCGCCCGTTCGAGGATGCGCGAACGAGCGTCTTCGATTGTCAGCAGCTCCGACATGGCGCCGGTCCGGGCTACGGGCGACCCGGAGCGAAGGGTGGCGGCGGACGCTTCACGGGTTTGGCGCTCTCGGTGGTCTCGGTCTCCGTGCTCTCCGACTGCGTGGCGTTCGGGTCGTACGCCAACGCGTATTGACCTCGGGTGAACGGCTTCCACTGCGGCCATACGGCCGGCTCGGCGAAAGGCGTCGGCTCGGTCTTCTCGAGGGCCGGCTCCATGAAGAGCCGCCAGATCTCGGCCGGGAAGCTGCCGCCGCTCACGGAGATCCCGTGGACGTTCTCCATCGGAATCTCGCCCTTCGTGTAGCCGAGCCAGACCGTCGTCGCGAGATCCGGCGTGTAGCCCGCGAACCACGCGTCGGCGTGCTCCTCGTTCGTCCCGGTCTTCCCGGCCGCCGGGCGTCCGAACGCCGCACGCGTACCGGTGCCGTACTGGACGTTCTGCTCGAGGATTCGGGTGACGACCGCGGCGGTTCCTTCCGAGATCGCACGCTTCCGTCTCGGAACGCCCCACCCAGCCGTGGTGTCCTCCTTGCCGTTGGCGAGGATCACCCGCCTGATCGCCATAGGCTCCGCGTAGACGCCGCCGGCCGCGAGCGTCGCGTATCCGGACGCTATGTCGAGCGGCGACACGGCGATCGAGCCCAGCCCGATCGACGGAACGTACGCACCATTCACATCGAGCGGCGCTTTGACGCCCATGCGCCGCGCGGTCTCCGCAACCTTCTCGGCGGTGACATCGAGCGTCAGCTGCGCGTAGACCGCGTTGTCGGAACGGATCGTGGCGCTCCGAATCGAGCTCCAGCCGTAGTAGTCGTTTGCATAGGTGTGGACGCACCACCAGCTCCCGTCGTCGCAGTTGCCTGCCGGATGCACCTTGTAGGTGAAAGGCGCGGAGACGTAGTACGTCGAGTCCGGGTTGATGCCCATCTCCACGGCAGCCGTGAGGACGAACGTCTTGAAGGTCGAGCCTGTCTGGCGGCGAGCCTGGGAGAGAAGGTTGAACTGGTTCTTCGGCCGGTTGGGTATGACCGCGGCCATCGCACGGATGGCACCCGTGCGAGGGCTGATCGAGATGAGGGCGGCGGCGGGATCCGTCGGTTGATTCATCGTGTCGCGGATGGCCTTCTCGGCCAGCCGCTGGTAGTGGGGAACGATCGTCGTGTAGACCTTCAGGCCGCCCGAGCGGACCTCCTCGGCGCCATACACCTCGATGAGCCTGTCCCGCACATACCCGAAGAAATACGGCTCGCGGATCCGACTGTAGAGACCCCCCCGGCGAAGCCTCAGCTTCGATGCGAGCGCAAGGCGGTGCTCTCGCCTCGTGATCACCGCTGTCTCGAGCATTGCCCGCAGGACCTCCGCGCGCCGCGCCACCGCGCGGGCAGGCGTCGTGAAGGGGTTGTACGACGAGGGCGCCTGAGTGAGACCCGCGAGCAGGGCCGATTCCGCGAGCGTCAGCTTCTTTGCGGGTTTCGAGAAGTACGTCTGGGCTGCCGCTTCGATCCCGTACGCCTGGTTCCCGTAGTACACCTGGTTCAAGTACGTGGTCAGGATCCGGTGCTTGGTCCAGGCTCCGTCGAGCTTGGTCGCAAGGCAGGCTTCCTTGACCTTCCGCTGCACCGTTCGCTCGCGCGAGATGTAGAGGTTGCGAACGAGCTGCTGCGTGATGGTCGAGCCACCCTCCACGATCGCGCCCTCACGGATGTCCACCACCGCGGCGCGGGCAATACCTTCGAGGTCGACGCCCCCGTGGTCGAAGAAGCGGCGGTCCTCGACAGCGATCGTGGCCTTGCGGATCCAGAGCGACATTCCATCGGCCGTGACCGACTGCCGATTCCGCTCGGCGGGAATCGAGCCCAGCAGCGAGCCGTCGGCTGCGTACAAGAACGTGTTTTGCTCGATTGCGGGTGATCGGAGGGAGCCGAGGTCACACGACGAGCCGTATGCAAGGACAGCGGCCGCGCCACCGAGTCCAGCCGCGAGCCCGAGGGCCAGGATGGCCGCAATCCCGACGATCGCGCCGCGCCGACGGCGTCGGCGTCTCGTGGCCCGCAAGTGGCGACCGCGCGGACGGAGCGTCTCGGGATCGAACGAGGTTCGCCTGCTCCCAGGCCGGCTCATGTTCGGATGCTAGCCACGCTGGAACAACGATTCGGGAGTCGCGCTCCCGTTCCTCGGACGTGTGCACGGCGTCCGTGGTGGAATTCCCAAGAATGACCAAGCGGCTCGTCGACGATCAGTGGCGGCGCCTGCGACTCGTCGTCTGGCTTCTCGTCGTGGCGGCACTCGCCGCGCTCAACTACGCGGCCCAGCTCAGCGGGACGGAGACGCCTGACGACCTCGCGTACCGATACTCGTCCTCCGTCGCCGCGCTCGTCCAGTACGGGATCATGCTCGGCATCCTCGTCCTCATCGCGTCGGGCCTGCCGAGGCGAGAGTTGTTCGCCATCCGCCGACCGGCCTCGTGGCGGCGGGCGATCGGACTCGCCGTATTGGCGCTCCTCGCGATTTATGCCGCTGCCTTCGTCTACGAGCGCGTCCTCTCGATCTTCGGCGACTGGAACCCGACGGACGAACAAGGTCTCGTGCCAAAGGAGTGGGACTCGTCCCGAGCCGGAGCGTTCGTCGCCTTCTTCCTCGTCGTCACGCTGGTAGCGCCGGCGGTCGAGGAGCTGACCTACCGCGGGCTGGGAGTCTCACTTCTCCTGCCTTACGGAGCACCACTCGCGATCCTCGTCACGGGTCTCCTCTTCGGCGCCGCACATGGTCTCGTCGTCGCACTCCCCATCCTCGCAATCTTCGGAGTCGTCGTAGGTTGGCTGAGAGTGCGCACGGACAGCATTTACCCATCTGCCCTGCTGCACGGGACGTTCAATGGAGTCGCGCTCATCGTCTCGGTGAGCGGCGTGGGCTGATGGCTACGCCTCTTCCTCTTCGGCGTCTTCTTCGTCTTCGTCGTCCCCGTCCTCCTCGAGCGTCTCACTCAGGCTCGATGCGAACTCCTCGGGTGTGACGTTCTCGAGGAACTGGCGAAACTCTGCGGGGTCGAGGTCGGCAAGACTCGAAGCCGTCACGAGGCCGGGCTGCTCGTCGTCGTCGGACTGGAGCTCGATACCCGATTCCTCGACGACTTCGTCCGAGGCGAAGATCTGGGCGTCGCAGCGAACCGCGAGCGCGATCGCGTCGGACGGGCGCGAGTCGATCTCCACCTCGCGGCCGTCCTGGACGATCGTGATCTGTGCGTAGTACGTGTTGTCACGAAGCTCGGTCACCGTGACCCTGACGATCTCGCCCTGGAGCTCGGAGATCACGTCGGTGAAGAGATCGTGGGTCATCGGGCGCGGCGGGCTCGCGCCCTGGAGCTTCATGAGAATCGCCGCTGCCTCCGGGTGACCGATCCAGATCGGCAGGAACCTTTCGTCGTCCGCGGTCTTCAGCAGCACGATCGGCTGCTTGCCGATGGGCTCGAAGCTCACCCCGTACAAGGTCATCTCTCGCATCACCGGGCTCGGGCTCATCTTAGACAGGAGGCTTCGCTACAGTTGCGGCCCCGGGCGATTAGCTCAGTCGGTTAGAGCGCCGCTCTGATAAGGCGGAGGCCCCTGGTTCGAGTCCAGGATCGCCCACCTTCGTGTACGAGATCGGAATCCGCGAGCGCGGGATTCCGATCCGCGCGAGACGTCACCAGCCCGCTTCGCCGGCGCCATCGCACTTCCGACTCGTGCGGTGGTCGTCAGACGACACTCCCAATCGTCACGGACTCGAGAACCTCGACGAGCTCGGCAAGCCCCTTTTCGTCCTCGAACGTGATGTGAAGTGCGCCGCCGGAGATACGGGCCGGCATCGCAGTCAGTGTCGCGGCGGCAGATCGAGCTCGGTCGGCCAGAGCCGGATCGACAGCGGTTGCTCGACGAGGGCGCACACGCGCGCCGCCTTCGTGAGCCGCACGCTCCACATCGCGTACGGTGAGCCCTTCCTTCACGATCCGGCGCGCCAGCCGGCGTCGGGCGTCGTCGTCGGGGAGTGACAGGACCGCGCGCGCGTGTCCTTCCGTGAGGTCGCCGCGGGCGAGCATCCAGAGCACTTCCTCGGGCAGTTCCAGGAGGCGAAGGCGATTCGAGACGGCCGGCTTCGATCGTCCCACGCGCTGCGCGACGTCGCCCAGCGACAGCTCGAACTCGTCGACGAGCGACGCGTACGCGCGCGCCTCCTCGACCGGGGAGAGCTGTTCGCGGGCGACGTTTTCGACGAGCCCGAGGAGAAGTGAGTCCCGATCCTCGACGTCGCGGATGACGGCTGGGAGCGTTGCGACTCCCGCCGCGCGCGCGGCGCGCCAGCGGCGCTCGCCGGCGATGAGCTCGAATCCCCCTTCGGAGCGGCGCCGCACCACGATCGGCTGGAGCACGCCTTGAAGTCGGATCGAGCTCGCCAGGCCGGCGGCAGCCTCGGGCTCGAAGCGGCGTCTAGGCTGGCGAGGGTTCGGATGAATCGTCTCGACAGGGAGGTGAAGCAGCTCCGGTTGACCGGCCTCGCCCAGAAGAACCTCGAGGCCGCGCCCGAGGCCGCGCCGCTCCTTAGGAACGCTCGACAAGCTCCATCGCCACCTTCCAGTAGGCCTCCGCTCCGGCGGAGCGCCGGTCGTAGGAGATTGCGGGAATCCCGTGGCTCGGCGCCTCGGCCAGGCGAATCGAGCGGGGAATCGTCGTGGTGAAGACGAGTGAGCCGAAGTGACTTCGGAGCTCCGTCTCGACCTCTGCGGTGAGCCTCGTACGCCCGTCGGCCATCGTCAGCAAGATCCCTGTAACAGCGAGCTCCGGGTTGAGCCGGGCTTTCACGAGGTTGATCGTCCCGAGGAGTTGGGAGAGCCCTTCGAGCGCGTAGTACTCCGCCTGCACCGGGACGATCGCGCGGTTTGCAGCTGCGAGCGCGTTCACGGTCAGGGGCCCGAAGGACGGGGGACAGTCGAGGAGCACGTACGAGTACGGCTCGAGAGCGCCTGCGAGGGCCTCCGCGAGATACCTCTCGCCGCCATTCCTCGTCGAAAGCTCCACCCCCGCGGCCGCAAGATCGCTCTTGGCCATGACGACATCGAGATTCGTCACTCCTGACGGCTTCGCGAGCGCAGGCAGTGGGACGCCGTCGAGCAGGTCGTGCGTCGACGCGCCGTTTGCGCGCATGCCGAGCCCGGACGTGGCGTTCGCCTGTGGGTCGAGATCGATGAGTAGCACGCGCTCGCCGGCCTCCGCGAGACACGCACTGACGTTGACGGCGGTCGTCGTTTTGCCGACGCCGCCCTTCTGGTTCGCAACTGCGTAGACCCGGGCGGGCACGCTCGAAGGCTAGAGGCCCTACCGGACGCCTTGGCTCTCTGGCCGACGCTCGCGCCTAGGCAAGCGGGCGCTTCTTCGCAACCCCCGCACGGCGCGGGAAGCCCGGTGGCGTAGGCTCGATCTTGCGGAGCACGAGAAGACCGTCCTCGTCGGCTTCGAGCGTGCCTCCTAGCTTCTGCGCGACGGTTGCGACACGGTCGGGCTCCGCGCTTCCGCCGACCCAGAGGATCGCGATCCCTCCAGGACGCACGAGCGGGAGGCAGAGCTCGGTCGCGACCGGCGGCTTCGCGAGCGCCTTCGCGAGGGCGACGCCGTAGCTGTCGGTCGGCTGCTCCTCGGCACGGCCCCAGACCACGGTGACGTTCCGAAGCTCGGACGCGAACCTCGAGAGGAAGTCGCACTTTCTTCGCTGGGCCTCGAGCAGCGCGAACGATCGCTCCGGGAGCTCGACCGCGAGCGGGATCCCCGGCGTGCCGCCTCCCGACCCGACGTCGATCACAGGACCCGGGCAGGCTGCGACGAACGGCGTCGCGCGCAATGCGTCGAGGAGGAGCACGCGGCGGGCTTCGTCGAGATCGCCGATCCCGGTGGCGCCTGGTTCTGCAACGACTTCCTCGAGCCAGCGCTCGAGGAACGCGCTCGGCACGTCAGCCCGTGGTCAGCCTGGGGAGGACGACGACGTACCGGTTCGGCTCCGAGCCCTCGCTCAGGGTCTCGACCTCCGGATCGTCCTTGAGCGCCTCGTGAACGATCTTTCGCTCGACGGGCGTCATCGGCTCGAGCTCGACTCGTCGCCCTGTCGCGGACGCGCGCTGCGCCGTGCGCTTCGCCATCGTCTCGAGCGTTGCGGTACGCCGTGCGCGATAACCCGCCGCATCGACGACGACTCCGCGCTCGCCGCCCTGGGACCTCGCCATCGCATTCGCCAGGTACTGGATCGCGTCGATCGTCTGGCCGTGCTTGCCGATGAAGAGACCGAGATCCGCACCGGTACAGGTCACGGTCACGACGCCTTCGTGCTCGGCCGAAGACGCCAGGACATTGGCCCCGATCGCCGCCGCCGCTCGCTGGACGAACTCGAGCGCGATGGCTTCCTCCGCGCTCGATTCGGGCCTCGGTGAACGCGCCTTCGCAGCCGCGCTCGCAATCACCTGCGCGGGTGTAAAGCCCACGCCCAGAAGGCCCCGCTCTCCTTCCGAGACCACCTGGAACTCCACGCTGTCCCGGTCGAGACCGGGAACGAGCAGCTCGAGCTCGCGAAGCGCCGCCCACTTGGCCTCGCCGACGGTCTCACCCGTGGTCTCCACGGTGACCGCCTCGGAATCGCTCATCTCCTGGCCCTTCCGCCGCGCTTCCGCTTCACTCGCCGCGGCGGTCCCGCACGCGGAGTGCCACCGTCTCCCCCGGGCTCGGCGGACGAGGTCGCGGGAGGTGACTCCCCGGACTCCTTCGGCGGTGTCCTGCTCGAGCGTTTCGGCGGCACGATGGGTTTCGGCATCTGGCGCCGCGTGATGACGCCCTGACCGGTCGTCCAGAGGTTCGTCGTCAGCCAGTAGATCATGAGCCCCGAGGGAAAGCTGAGGATGAACGGCAGGAAGACGATCGGGAGCACCATGATCATCCAGCGCTGGGCCTTCGACTGCATCGACGTCGACATGAGGTACGTCGACGTGAGCTGGCTCGCGACGTACACGGCGATCAAGAGCGGGCCCCAACCGTCCTTCACCGGCTCGGTAATGTCGACGAGCCTGATCCATTCGAGTGCCGAGCCGGAGAAGTCCTTAAAGATGTTCTTCTCGGCGTCCTTCAGGACGAAGAAGAGCGAGATGAAGATCGGGATCTGAAAGACGATCGGCAGGCAAGAGGCGTATGGGTTGATCTTGTTCTCCTTGTAGAACTTCATCAGCTCTTCCGACTGCTTCTGCCGGTCCGCCTTGTAGCGCTGCTGGATCGCCTTCATCTCGGGGGCGTGCAGCTGCAGGCTCTGCATCGAGTGGATCTGCCTGATCGCGACCGGGACGAGCAAGATCCGGACGAGCACGGTCAGGGCGACGATCGACCATGCCCAGCTGAGTCCCGCTGAGTCATGCAGCCACGTCAGGATCTCCGTCAGGACGTTCTCGAGCGGAGTGAGGATGCCGCCAACGATCATGTTCGGGCCCTCCGTGACCGGAACAGCGGAAAGAGCGACTGATTGCGAGCGTAGTCGACCCCGCCGTGGCTCCACGGATTGCAGCGAAGGAGACGCCAGCCCACGAGGACCGCGCCTCGCAGGAGCCCGAACTCACGGAGTGCGTCGATGGCGTACTGCGAGCAGCTCGGGTGGTACTTGCAGGTACCTCCCGGGGTCAGGAGACCGAAGGTCCAGCGCCACACGTGAACTGCTGCAATTCCGAGGTACCTCATGCTCGAACCTTCCCGAGCACGTCGGAGATCTCGGCGACGAGCCACTCGCGTCCACGTGCTTCGGCGGGCTCGGCGAAGCCTGGGCGGGCGGCCAGAACGTAGTCGTGACCCGCCGGCACCGCGTCGAGGACGTCCCGCCACGCTTCTCGGAGAAGGCGCTTGACGCGGTTCCGAACGACGGCGGAACCGACAGAGCGAGGAACCGCGAGACCCAGGCGCGGCGAGCCCGCCGCGTCTTCGTCACGTGGGAACCAGTGCAGGACGAGGTGTCGGGTCGAGGCCGACTGACCACGTCGATAGACGGTTTCGAAGTCCCGTGAACGGGAAAGCCGGTTGCGGCGCTGCACGGACGGGCGCCTCAGGCGGAGAGGCGCTTGCGACCTCTCGCGCGACGGCGCTTCAGGATCGCGCGCCCTCCGCGCGACGCCATTCGCGCACGGAATCCGTGTCTCCGCTTGCGGCGGCGAACATTCGGTTGATAGGTGCGTTTCACAGTCGGTTCGGTCTTCGAAAGGGCACTGTGGCCGGGGGAGCGGGCAGTATAGACGACGTGCCGAAGCCGTCGTTTTCCACAGACGGACTCGGCGGGGTCCATCCCGAAATCGCTGCTCCGCGCGCCTCGACGTTTTCCGATCCGAGAACCATGCTGCCGTCTTCCACAGCTGTGGAAAGAGATGTGGAATGCGAGAAATCCCTGGAAATGGCCCTCTTTTTCATCCACAGGTGCTCGTCGGGATGGCATTGAGGCGTCTTGTGAGTGGTGCTATGCTCGCCATTCCCTACGAGCCGAACCAGCGCGAGGACGGGTGGAGAACGCCACCGAGCCAACAGCCGAGATCCTCTGGGAGTCGATTGCAGATCGACTGAGAGAGGCGCTCACCGAGACGACGTACGAAACTTGGTTCGGTCACGCGGGCCCCGTGTCGCTGGGTGAACACCAGCTGGTCGTCGAGGTCCCGAACGATTTCACGCGGGACTGGATCCAGGGTCATTTCCTCGACTTCGTTTCGGGAGTCGCACGGGAGTCACTCGGTCGCGAGGTGCTGGTCACCTTCGCCGTCGCCGAGCGGAGGCCCCAGCCACCCGCCGTGCCGAGGCCCACGGAGACCGAGCTGCGGCGTCGCGAGGTGGAGATCCCGTACCGCGACACGCCCGAGGTCGACCTGAACTCGAAGTACACGTTCGATCTCTTCGTGATCGGCTCGTCGAACCGCTTCGCGCACGCCGCGGCGCTCGCGGTTGCCGAGGCTCCGGCGCAGGCGTACAACCCGCTGTTCATCTACGGCGGCACAGGGCTCGGCAAGACGCATCTGCTCCAGGCCATCGGCCACTACGTCAAGCAGCACTCGCGCCGCCTGACGATGCGCTACGTCACGAGCGAGACGTTCATGAACGACTTCATCGACTCGCTCAGGGACAAGAGGATCGAGGGCTTCAAGAGGCGCTATCGCAACTACGACGTCCTCCTCATCGACGACATCCAGTTCTTCGAGGGGAAGGAGCGGATTCAAGAGGAGTTCTTCCACACGTTCAACTCGCTCTACGAGGGCGGCGCGCAGATCATCATCTCCTCGGATCGTCCACCGAGAGAGATCGCAACCCTCGAGGAGCGTCTCCGGTCACGCTTCGAGTGGGGGCTGCTCACCGACATCCAAGCGCCCGACCTCGAGACGAGAATCGCGATTCTCCGTAAGAAGGTCAACACGGAGCGGATCGCCATTACCGATCCCGAGGTGCTCACGTTCATCGCCGGACGCGTGTCGTCCAACATCCGGGAGCTCGAAGGAGCACTTACGCGGGTCGTCGCGTTCTCGTCCCTCACAGATCGGCCGATGACGGTCGAGCTCGCCGAGCACGTGCTCAAGGACGTGTTCCCGCAAGGAGACGCGGCGCCGGAGGTCACGATCTCCCGGATCCAGGAAGCCGTGTCCCAACGCTTCGGAGTCACGCTGGACGAGCTCGTGAGCCCACGGAGATCCCAGGCCGTCGCCTATCCGAGACAGGTGGCGATGTACCTCTCGCGTGAACTGACCGATTCCTCGCTGCCGATGATCGGCAAGGAGTTCGGAGGGCGCGACCACACGACGGTGATCCATGCGAAGGACAAGATCACCCGGCTGATTCGCGAGGACCGCTCCGTGTACAACCTTGTGCAAGAACTCACCGCGCGTATCAAGCAGGCGCGCTGAGATGGGGGTCCCCGGGGTTGGCCTCGATCGCCCTGTGGAAACCGGCTCTCTCCGTCCACCGGTCCGCACACAGAGGTTTTGCCCGCTCCTAGTGCACAATCACCTCGTCATCCACGTGATCCACACTCCTACTACTTCTACAAGTTCTTTTAAGTAATGAATACAGAACTAGCTTCCGGGACGACTCTGAGCGCGACCTGCGCACGAAACGAGCTCGCGTCCGCACTCGCCGTCGTGGCGCGAGCGGTGTCGAGTCGAAGCGCTGTGCAGGTCTTGAGCGGAATCCTGCTGAGAGCGGAGGAGGGGCGGCTCACGCTTGCCGCCACCGACATGGAGATCTCATTGCGTGCCTCGATCGCGGGCGAGATCGCCGGGGACGCGGCAGTCGTCGTACCAGGTCGCCTGCTCACCGATCTCGTGCGTCTCCTGCCTGCGGACTCGGTCACGTTGACGCACGATGAGGGAGACGGTGTCCTCGCGGTCACGTCCGGGGGCCACTCGTCGCGCCTGAACGTGTACAGCGCCGAAGACTTTCCACGACTTCCGCCGCTCGACGTCTCACTGCAGCAGATCGAGGCGGCGGCGCTTCTGGAGACGATCGAGAAGGTCGGCCGTGCGGCGTCTCGCGACGAATCGCGACCCGTGCTCACTGGTGTCCTCGTTCGTTTCGAGGGCGATCAGCTGATCATGGCCGCAACGGATTCGTACCGGCTCGCCGTGAAGGAGACGGCCCTCAGCGAGACATCTCCGGAGCTCGACGCGATCATCCCCGCCCGCGCGCTGCAGGAGCTCGCTCGTCTTGCCGCCGGCGAGGAGCACGTCGAGCTCGGCGTGCACGAG
>Ga0184632_10000377_pt1 | contig 17237 bp, 18 predicted proteins | sample PLM31_50_b1_FD_133153 | JGI IMG/M metagenome (GOLD analysis project Ga0184632, IMG submission 133153) | Groundwater sediment microbial communities from an aquifer in East River, Colorado, USA - PLM3-1_50_b1 | ecosystem: Environmental > Terrestrial > Soil > Riparian zone | place: USA: East... | reverse complement strand
TAATGTATCTTTCATAAAAGATGTCAATTGGAGAGCTACATTATCAAATGGATCCGGGAATGGATAGTATAATTTTATGTATGTAAGATTATTATTATTATTATTTTGCTGACCTGCATTTTCTATGGATGGAAGTATAACGGGTAGTACTACTGCTTTTATGCCAAAACTCATTGAAAAAATGGTTATTATTGCAATGCAAATTACTATGTGAATTGTCCTTATTCTTAATTCATCAATATGTTCAGCTATTGACATTCCAGACGAAGACATTACAATATTTGAAAATATGCAATGTCGATATAATAATTATATTGAATTAGTAATATCCGTACTCAAGAAAAGCATTCAAATGAATACTTGTTCTAAAACATTTTAATAGAATTTAAGATCATTCACATTTGTTAGTAGAATAAATAAAATGATTCAACTTTTATGAATATAACTAACTGCCATACATATGAGTCCTTGGCACTTAAGGAAATATTACTCCCTCAAGAGAACATAATGTTCAGAACAAAGACAAAACTAAAATGTACACAAAAAAAATATAACATCATAATAACAAATCTCAGAATACTGCTATATTCTGAAAGAGGACGTTTTTTTAAATCGCCGGATGTGATAAGCGAAAGGCTGGAAAGCATCTATGGCATAGAATACAATGAAAAAGGAATACTATTCAAGATGTCCAAAATTAGTATACAGGGCGGAATAAAGTTTGAAATAAGCGGACCGGTTACGGAGGTGAAGCCAGTTTTTAATTTTATTCAATCTATCGTCAATAGGAGCGATAACGCACTAATTAGAAGGCTGGATGATTCATAGAGATAGATATAAGATATCCACCCTCCCTCATCCAAGGGTAATTCAATCTTAATTAAGTTTCTTTTTTCATATTCTTGTTGTGGTACTCCGACAAGGCACCTGTTATTGAAAAAAAATATTCAAAATCCATTCTTCGTTATTTCAAGGTTGGAACACATTTAGGATTAACCATAAACCCATATCAAGGGTGTCATCACAGGTGTGGATATTGTTATGCAACGTACAAATGGTCTCCAGATTTTTATGACAAGATCTATGGCAAAATTAATGCACCTGAAATATTAGAATCAGAATTAAACAGATGGAACAGTAACTCGATATTACCTGTTATGATATCATCTGCAACAGATGCTTATCAGTATGCAGAAGCAAAGTTTGGTATTACAAAAAGGTGTATTCAAATATTACAACAATATCAAATTCCATTCTATGTATTCACCAAATCAACATTAATTGCTCGAGACCTAGATCTGTTTCGCAACTATAGTGACAATTGTTTTATAGTGTGGTCCATAACAACTACCGATGAAAAAATAAGACGTATATTAGAACCAGGAACGCCACCAACCACAAGAATTTTTGACACCATAAAGAAATTTGTGGATTGTGGGATAAAATGTTGCGTTAACATAGATCCCATTATCCCTTTTATTACTCATAATGAGGAACATATAGAATCGATTGTAGATAGGTGCCAACAATTAGGTTTAAAACATATATGTGGATCAGTCCTGCGACTAAGACATGATATTTGGATTAGGACAGCAGAGATTCTTCAGTTATTTGGGATACCGTGGGCAACTAAGGAATATGAGAGAATATATGGTTTTCAAGAACCTTTATTGCATGAAAACAGTTTGAGTGCAAATACAACATACACTGATAATGTAATGAACAATCTCAAAGCTGTGATTTCAAAAAACAACATTGCATTTGGTTTCAACGAATTAATACAACAAATCACTAAATCGAGACAGAGTTATGCAATTTCTTCAAAACAACGCAAGTTAAGTGAATTTGTTTAGTGTCATATTTTCTCTTTTAATTTTTTCAAATATCTATAATTTATTATTTTATTGTCTGATTTTCTATTTTCGGAAATTTACTCTAGGAGATATAAACACTTTCAAATCCAGCTAAACTCAAAGGAATCAATCAGCTATGCATTCAGTTGCTATTTACTTACTTTGATGGTGCTATAATTTCTCACAAAAAAGTTACCCTTATCCGACTCTTTTCATCTTTGAGCCACATCGTGGACAAGAGGCTTCTCTATGCTTTGTTCCACAACTCATACAGTAATAATTAACTGAATTTCCCGAGAAAGGAGATGAGAGAGAACCAAACATTCCCACTCCGGAACCCATTTTCTTCATCATTCTATAACGCATATAGAAACTTAACACAAGGAATACCCCTATAATAACGACCCAAGATAGAGGAAACGGAACAAACCATGATATTGTTATGCTTATACCAATTGATATCACGATCCACATTAGCTGTTGCGTAAGGAATTCTTTATTTTCCATAGTTCAATATATTAATTGATTAAACAAGATTATTAAGGTTAACTATTTTGAAATCTAGATACCATATATTTATCACAGTATTTTGTTATATTGAATTTTCAGATGTCCAAATGCTCTTGATTTTTGGGTATTTATATTTAGAAATTTCTTTTCTGTCGTTATTGCTAATCTCTGTCATTTTTCTAATAATACAGGTTTTAATCTAATTGGGACATCTATTTTTCGAAGGTTAACAAAATTATTATCGTTAAATACTCTAAACACGATTTTTGTCAATCATCTTTACTAACTAAAACAATTGATCTCGATAACTAATATCTAACAACAACTTTGAACATGTTAATCAACTTCTGGTGTCCATAGAATTTTTTCCAGATTAATATTCCCAGTAAAGATGAAATAAATGATACTGGCATTAAAACTGGTAGAATAAATTTCCACAAAAGTTGTTCAAATATGATGACGCTTTCGAATGTAATGCGCTCTATTCCAAAATACACTTTGAACATGTTCACTGACCAGGGGAAATAGATTGTAATAAAGAAGAATGCGATAGTGATTGAAAAAATAATGCGTTTGTAGTCTTTATTTGATAAAATATCAAATGATTTGTTATTATTCTTGGTATAAAAAGAAATGATATCTAAAGATACAGGTACCAACAAATTTAGAAGATAAAGAGGAAATAAACCTATAAAATAACTATTTGAAATAATTGTGGCCAAGGATTGTAACGTCATTAGAGTTGCTGCTACAAAAGTCATCCGAAATGCGAAAGGTAGGCTTTGTACAGAATAAAAAATTATCGCAGTAAATGCAGGAGGGAGGATTGATCCCAATACCACAGCAACAGTTGGAGAAGGATTAAAGTCAAAGTGTTGACCTTCCGAAAATGGAAGCGTAAACATAAAAACAAAGTTAATCACGATCATCCAAAGAATTCCATAAGAGATCATTTGAGATATTAACTTGAATTTTTTTTGGGTATCAGACAAATGGGCTCCAATTAATGCACCAATTATTGAAAATAGCATACCGCTTATTAACATCAGATGCGGAGGACTCAATAGTCCATCAAATCCAAAATTAGTGTGCCACCAGCTATCAAATTGACCAGAAAAAACCTCTATGACACATCCTAAGGCAACTAGTTTTAATGGATTTGGAATTTTATGGAACAGGGAAAATTGTTTCTTTAGCACACCATTATGTTTTATTGAAATTACAATCCCTGTTATGGTAGCAATCAAGCAGAGGCCTACTCCAGAATACAGTACTAAATGTGGAGGAGTAAAGAAAGATTCAACATTAACTACACCATGCCATATTATATCCCAGTTAGCAGCCCCTACCTGCATTGCTACTCCGATTGAAACCAGGAGGTAAATCCATAGTAAAGAGGATGTTAATTTTTCATGCATCAAGCTCAAAATATAACATATTGTTACTCTGGGGCAAATTTATTCTTATCAGAACTGAAAAATTCAGTATTTTTTACGTTAGAACTACCATAATTTTATACACCCTTCTCGCCTTATTAAAATAAAGGGTGGAATTGTATTGGATTTTTTTGAAATGGAAAGAGTACTGGATGAATTGCCACGTTCATTTGCAGCACCAAGTGCTACAACATGGTTTAAAGTGACAAGTAATAAAAAGCCAAAACCTGATGATTACAGGAAAAAAGTAGTCGAGTTTATGAATTTGTTTGAAGCCTCCCTGTCTTCAGGGTATCAGGACATTCAAAATTCAAAAGAACTTTTAGAGTACGTGAAAAAAGGAGTTAAGGACCAGACCACAACAGTCATATCAGGCAACAACAAAGAAGTAGAAAAAAGATACAGGTATTATGTAGACTATGGTTAAACATGTTGGAACTAAATCGCAAACTGCTTTTATGGACCATTTGCATAGGTGCTGATCACATAGGAATTGAATCTAATTCGATTGCAAAGAAAACAATATTGAATCAAATTAGACCAATATTAAATTAGTAAAATAATGAGAAAACTATATGAAAAAGAATGAATCAGCTAAGAGAAAAATTACAGGAAAAGAATTATCATCTCTAGACGAATTTAATATCAAATTAGTTGCCTTAATTGAGTTGTTAGACAATAAAGGCATTATTAATAAGAAGGAATTTGAAAGAATATTAACTATGAGACTGCATGAGATTTCGAAAGCAAGGGCATTTGAGGATCTCGATGAAGAGCTTTAAAGTGACTTTGATTTAGCCTCTTTGTAAAATAAAGATATTATCATTAATTCATCTTAATTTCTGAATAGTTTCCAAATCCAACATATTATTTATTACTGGAAATAATATCATCATAGAAACCAAATCATAGATTGTAATAAATTCACACTAAACTGCCTTCATTCTCTTAAAAGAAAAGATTCCAATTAGAGTCAAAACTAAAGTAAACAATAACAAAATTTCAAGATCTAGTTCGAAAGAATACGTTCCCAAATGTAGGATACTATTTCTCAATGCGTCTACTGCATACGTAGCTGGATCTACAAGAGTAATGATCTTTAGCCATGGCGGCAAATCATCTATTGGAAATAGTGCGCCGCTTAGAAAAAATAATGGAAAAACAACAAAACTAACGATTAATTGAAATCCTTCCAAACTTTCAATATAGCTTCCAAATGTTAGGCCCAGGGAAGTCAAACCAAATGAAAGTATCAATACAATTGATATTATTTGAAGTAATGATAAGACATCATAGTTGATTCCTAAAACCATACCAATTATTAGAATGATAGCTACCTGAAATAGCGAAGTTGTCATACCGCCGAGAGTCTTACCAACAAAAACCGTTGTTCTACTTGACGGTGCAACCATTACGCTTTTAAGAAAATCAAATTTTCTATCCCAAATTATATAAGAGCCAAAAAAAACAGATGTGAAAATAACCGACATACAAACAATCCCTGGAAAAATAAACTTTTGATAATCTGTTCCTATTTGCAGATTAGTTGATCCTAGACCAGAACCTATGACAAATAACCATAGCAATGGAGTAAAAGTGGATGCAATCAGTCTACTCCTCTCACGTAGAAAGACCTTAAATTCTCTAAGCCATAATGCATAAAGTTGTCCCAATATTATATTTAATTTATGATTTTTTGTACTGAGCATATCTTTGCATAAATCCCCCTTCGGGACTATCGCCGGATAAAGAATCCCCTGAAAATTTCAAGAATACATCATTTAAGGTAGGTTTCTTGTATTCTATTGATTGAACGCCATCTAAATCTTTTATTAGTCTATGCAAATTCGAATTTACCTCATCCATGTAAATAATTACTGACTTTTCATTTTGCTCGACTCTATGCACAAAATCAAAATAATTAAAATCTATAGTTGAAGGAATTTTATCTATGAAGTTTATTTTTACAATGTCGCCTCCGATTTCCTGTTTTAATTTTGACGGTGAATCTAATGCAATTATTTTTCCATTGCTGATAAAAGCAATCCTGTCACATAACATATCGGCCTCCTCCATATAATGGGTAGTTAATATTATAGTTACTTTTTCCTCTTTCACTATTTTTTTGATGTATCTCCACATAATATCTCTACTCTGCGGATCTAAACCCAGTGTCGGTTCGTCTAAGAAAAAAACCTTCGGATGATGTAAAAGTCCTCTTGCTATTTCAAGTCTCCTCCTCATTCCACCAGAATATTTTTTTACCTGATCGTTTTTTCTTTCATACAATCCTACCAATTTTAATACTTCTGAAATTCTTTTTTCTCTTATTCTACGAGGTATCCCATATAGTAACGCATGAACCTTAAGATTTTCATATCCTGTAAGCATATCATCGCTACTTGGTGCTTGAAAAACGACACCTATACTTTCCCTTACCTTAGTGGCATCGTGTAAAACATCAAAACCATTTACAATAGCTCCACCTTCTGTCGGCTTTAGCAGTGTGGCTAGGATATGGATGAGAGTGGTCTTCCCTGCACCATTGGGACCTAAAAGTCCAAATATTTCATTTTCCTTAACTTCAAAACTCAATCCTTGCAATGCATAGAAATTTCCATATTTCTTGACAAGATTTTTTATGATTATCAAGTGATCTAAATTTAAATTGTTTGATAACCCATTAAAATATCATGTTATCCTAGTTATATGGGAGCGTAGATGTTAACTGTTCAAGATCGCCAATTACTTTTTTCACTGGAATATTATGGGTCTTCCATACTATCAGTGTTTGTTCTGGACCTGTACCTTTCTGTCCACCTCGTAGATCCTTATAAGTAAAGAAACTGTCAATAGTAAAGCCCTTGTCCTCAAATTCAGAACGATATTTATCTAAAAGCTTTGCAGGGACCATATAGGCTCCTATTATGTCTTCGTTATTTTGAGATGCAGTGGTTGCATCGCCCTTATCTTGCGAAGCTACTGTTATAGCTCCGCTCATAACAAAATCTGGCACCTCTTTGCTTACGTTAGATTCCCAATATTGGTAAGTGCCCGTTTCATTTAATCTAAGTGGCTTTGATATTGCATTAAACCTAAAAATTCCACTTTCAAATATCTTTTCTGAATTACTATCATTGAGACTAATTTTGTGTTGATGTCCTACGTCTGCGTTTAACCACATTATACTGGTACTCTTGTCTATTATAACATTTTGAGGCACATATGGTTGATTGATTAGGGGCAACTGTTGCTTGGGTTGATTGGAAGATTCATGTCCCTCGTTCGGAATTAATATTACAAGATATTTTATGCTTGGTGCAAGTACCATCTTTTTATCGGTGTAAGTATTCTGTGCATTTAGTGTCGAGTCTGCTATTGAGGTTGTCAGGTTAGGTTGTGGTAGCGCCGAATTTTTGTCAAAGGATATTGTATGATTTACAAACTGTTGTGTTTCATTAAATTCATTCTCTTCGATGTTCTGTTCTTCAACAGACTCATTATTTACAAGACCTGAAATATGCTCTATCGTTTTGGTAGATAATTTATCCTGTTCTGAACCATAAACGGGAATCCCATCAATTTTTATGGTATTATACATCAACACATCCAGATCATCTTTGCACTCAAGTTTGGCAGTTATCTTATTTGTTCCATTTTTGAGTTCGGTGTAGTCAGGAGAAAGTGTATATTTCCATCTTGAATAATCATCGGCTCCATTTAATCCAAGTGCTGAAGCTTTTTGATATGGCTTTATATCATTTACAATGACTGAAACCTGACAATCTGAAGATTCATTATCTACAGATCTTCCAATAATGCTCAAATTATCAATTCCAATTGATTTTTTTTCACCCGGATTTGGAGTTTGAATCCTCACTCCGTGAACAGTTGGTCGTTTTGCAGGTGACTGTGAAAAAACCAAATTATTATTTGAAATCATAATAATTGAAATCAATAAAGTGAGACCAATTATGATCATCATCTTTTTCAACTCGGGATCTGTTTTAGAGCATAAGTGTTGCCGAAGATAATGACTGACTATGTAGATCATTTAATCTTATTCGTTCTCATTATTTATTATACATTGCTAACTCTATCGATATGAAGTAGTTTTGTGCTGGTCCGATATTCCACTATTTGAATCCCAATATTTTCGTGTAGAATGCAATTGGTAAATCATTTATGTTTACATCCATTTGAATTGGCATGGAATGATTGTGAGTTCAATTTCAGTCATTCCCATTACAAAGTAGCTAATGTTACTATATTGATAACCACTTTATCTGTAGGTTGTAGTAAAAGTTGATTAATATCTCAATTATAGATACTATTTTGCACTTACAATAACCTCGTTCAGGTATTTGATGATCTGTATGTTTATATTGTGCCGTCAAAATATCATGTCTGTGTTCTTTATTGAAAGATCTTTTTTATTTTTAAACTGTTCAATAGAAATGACTATGAATACTGTTATGTAAATCTTAAATAACTAATAGTTAATTTTAATACCAAGAATTTAGAGATAAGTATCGTGTTTTTTAGAAAGAAAAAGGAAACAAATGAAGGTAAAAGAAGAATAATTTTGACAAAACAGATTACAGATAGTGTCATAACTTATGCAAAATCATGGCATCCCAATGAAGGAATATTGATATTGCAAGGCAAAAAAGAGAAGAATTTGATCAAAGTAACAGGCTTAATTATTCCACCCTTTTCAACACATGGTCCTTATTATTCAGGTTTTCCTGTATATGAACTCCCGTTTGATTTATCATATATTGGAACAATTCATTCACATCCCAGTGGTTCTAATAAGCCATCTTTAGAAGATTTAAACCATTTTTTTGGTTTAGTTTCATTAATAATTTGTTATCCATACGATACCGAAGACATAGGGGCGTTTGACCGCAACGGGAACAAAATGGAAATTGAAATTGCATGAAGATTCTATTAACACATTTTTTATATTACCTTAAAAAAGTATTATAGCAATGATGCTTGAAAAGTTGAGAGATAAGGCTTTTTTTCAAAATACGATTGATATCTGGATAGCCTTTTGTGAAGAAAGAGGAATTGATTGGTATAATATTGAAGGATATCGCAATTTCATTAATTATTTGCACTCTAAGGGATTGAAAATGCAAAAATTTCCTCTATGTGTTAAAGAGTCTGGAGGTCTCTATGAGAGGGGAAAGGATAAGGCAAAATTTCTGGAGGAATTATCTCATTATTCTGATGCGGATTCCTCTGCCTATACTTTGAAGTTAAGTGGAGAAGTAATAAATAAAATCCGTAGTTTTAATAGAACTTAATTTCCTGTAGAGACATTGTTTACATATTTTTGAAACTATGAAAATTATTATTTTTGAACTTTGAAGGTTGTGTCCATATTTGCAGAGATAAACTCTGCAGCGCTAGCATTAACACTTACGATATAATTTCCTATTTTTGCATTTTTTTCTATATTTAATGTTATCTCACCACTAGAATCATTAATTGAGAATTTCTTTATGATTTTTTTAGAGGCGTCTATGATATTTCCAGTTACTTTCGCGTCGTTTATCTTATCATCAGAGCTGTCATCAAACAGATCTATCTTTATGATTTGTTTTTCGCCTTTGGAAATGGGATTCTTATCCAATAAAGTTTGAATTACAAGTTTTCTTGGTTCAGACTCAAGGCTGTTATTACTATTTTTCACAGTAACATCGACTATATCCGTAGCTTTATTTTCCTCACCATTAGTAACAACGAATTGAAAAGGTATTATGGTATCTGTTTCAACAAACGGAGCTCTGAATGACCATATAGGTGCGTTGATGTTATTGGTTGAATTTCCGATCTGGATCCACTGAAATGATACATCATCATCAGGGTTTGCACTGGTGGATTTACCTTCCAAGGTAATTATTGATCCTTCTTCAACAATTTGATCTTGTCCCGCATCTGCAATAAGTTGATTGCTCGTGTTTGCATCATTGGGTAAACTATTTCTATCTCTAACAATAACATTTACGTTATCTGTTGAAGTTATTCCTTTATTATCAGTTACAGCAAGTTTAAATGTCAATGTAGTATCGGTAGAAACATTTGGTGCAATAAATGACCATATCATTGTGTTCGCACTCCCAATTGTAATATTGGGGTTTGGAATTTGTTGCCAAGCATAAGATAGTATTACACTATTGTTACTCATACTGTTACTACCATTGAGTGTCACTGTTGTTCCTTCATATATTGTTTGATCTTTTCCTGCGTCAGCAAATAACTGAGTTTTTTTAAGATTTGAGCTAAAATTATTAAAACTTTGATTTGATCCTATTTCAAGGATTGAAGGCGATGTTGTACTTATTTGAGTATTATTATTTTGTAAAGTGCTTTTGTTACCAGCTCTATCTATTATGTTGAATTCATCAGTATTTGATATCTCTGTGTCCGAATCGTTTACCTTAATTGTTGGAATAACGAATTCAAAATTATCGCCTGAGAAAACATCATTATTGTCTGATGGTTGACTTAATTTTATGTTTGGTTGTGGATATGATAATTCGGATTCACTATCAGATAAATTAGAATTGTTGTTTTTTTCTCTAACGCCATAAATAATTAATGAATAATATTCTTTGATATTATCATAAGGTAAATTTAGACAAGAAAGCTGAGCCGTTAGATTATTAGTACCTTCAACTATTTCATGATAAGCAGAATCGTAATTGAAATTCCACCTTGAATAATTTTTTCCACCATTTCCTGCAGCTATCGCACGTGCAAACGATTCAGTATCATTCCACCTTGCATATACTGCACATTGTTTACTAGAATCATAAGATGTGGTTCCCTTAATAGTCAAATTGCCGACTTGTACCTGACTATTACTTGAGGGATAGATAATTCTAATATCATTTTTTTCTAATTCTGCATGAGTATGTCCTATGACGATGAGTAATAATATCGGCAATAGGCCTAATGGAACAAGTTTATGATAATCTAGATGAAACAATTTCTCAACAACCTTTTCTAGAAAAATCTATAAAAAGTCCGGCTTTAATTCAAGTTAAGTATTGATTAAAAAACAGTAGACAAGAATTGTTTAAATAGAAAAAATCCAGCAAATGGAAAAATTCCCCTCTCTCACAAGTCGATTTCATCTTAAACTGAATGATGAATTCTATTAGGTTATCCGTACAACTACAATTATTCGGGATCTTACATACCTAATATTTGTGAATCTGTATTTTTAGTATATGCTCCTTAATTTAACAATTTTTTATAGCCAAGAAAGATTTTTCTAAATGGTGATTCAATGCACTATTGTTAAGATATCAACATACCTTCGATTACCATATACAGTTTCCGAATTTGTTAATTTGGAATATAGTGTGATCGAATTTTTTGCCACTTTGCAATCAATGCATCAGGTCTAATATGTATAGATTCTATAATAATTCGCAACTTAGCCAATGAAACATATTCATTCATCAAATCTATTCCTACATACTTTCTAGCAAAATTATGAGCTACCTTTGTAGTTTGTCCGCTACCATTAAAAGGATCAAGAATAATATCACCTTCGTACGAATAGAGCTTCATGAGACGATATGGAATTTCTTCTGGGAATGGACACGGATGTTCGATATGTCCTGGAGGAACAGGAGCGATATGCCATACTGAATTTGCAATTTCTTTTGTAAATTCTTCATGTGTTGCTGGAAGAATATCCTGCCTGTTTGTTCTTCCGCTACTTACATCCCCTTTTCTCAAAACTAATATAAATTCATGCATTATATTAGCTCTGAAATACTTTGGATATGGATTAATTACAAATGAGCCATATCTATTCGTCCCGCCTGTAACTTTATGCCATATAATCTCTTCATGAAGATTCCAATTTCCAAAAGGTTGCACTAATTTTGATAACAGCATATGTGGTAATGGGATAATGCTGCCATTTACAACTTCATTTCCTATTACTATACAACAGTAACCACCATCTTTGGTAACTCTAAAAACGTGATTATTAAATATTTGAACCATTTCATCAAGATATTCACCTGTTTCCTTCCTTGTTTTTCCACGATAATATCCATTTTTTTCGACATGCGCTTCATAATCTATTGCATTTCTATAGGGAGGGGAAGTAATTGTAAGTTGGATCAAATTTGGCGATAATTCTGAGAGAATCTTTCTACAATCTCCTTGCATTATGGAGTTTTGAAATTCAAGTAACATGGAATTATGTTTTCTTTATGGATCCACCCATATCCCTCATACTCAAAAAAAATACACTTCATGATAAATTAAATTAATTGCACTAATTAGTAACATACAATTTCAAAAAGTAAAATGAGATTCGTTAGGAAATCATGATACGTAAAAGTTAACAGTATCTAAAGAACCAAATGAATCTATAAGATTTTTTGTATGTACAGGCCATAACATTCAGATGAGATACTGGAATGAAATTGAAATTGAGAGAATACAATCTGATCAAGATAAAAGATCACTAATGACAAATTACTTAAAGATCAATAAAAGTTGAGTGGACTGCTTTGAGAGATGATATACAGAAACAAAGAGTGAATGTATGTATTCTCACAGTTTGTGATGTGTGAGTTTATCGAATCAAAAAGGCCTTCAGAGATTTTATTTCATCTGACAAAATTAATCAATGACGGGTGGAAGAGTCTGGAATGGCTGCGTTTTAATCGACCCACCAGTTGCCTGAACGGTTAGTTTAATATGCTCAACATAGAATAAAACGGTTTACATAGATGATTCTCAACTTGTAATAAATCATACAGTATTTTGTAATATTTGCTGCGAATAATAATCACTCACACACTCCGAACTATTCACGAAACTAATTGTACTTTTATTTTTCCAAAATAAATTCATCTACTGGCATACCAAAGTGTCTCCCAGAAATCATTTTCGTAGAGGCTAAAACTTCATCACCTACCTTTAAGTCTGTCACAGAGACCAATTTATTATCATTTGTAATTAATCTTATTGTTTCAGCATTCTGTAAAATTACAGATCCTTTAATATCATCAATTTGGGCCTTGACTAATCTCATTGGACGGGATTCTATTTTAGACCTTCCTACAGTCGATTTTCTACTAGTACCATAATTATTGACTACCAGGATTTCCACGCCTGCTTCAAGCTCAGACAAATATTTCGTAGTTCCATCTGGCATGGCAGTATAACAATGAACAGCTCCAGCATTTACCCTAAATGGTCGCGGAGAAGTAAATGAAGAACCTATAGATTCGTTATGTACCAGAAACAAAAAATTTGAATTACTACCTATTAGCATACCTTCACCCACAGTCATCATCGATACAGTATCTACGCATACTCTTTCTCCCATTCCCACATCCTTTAACTCTATTATTTTTGCGTATTTTAGATTGAAAGTAGGATTATCAAGCAGATCAGATGAATTTTCCACCTGTTTTAGATCATCCGTTTCCAAAATAACTCCATCAACACCAAGTTCTAGAACAGAGAACATAGTTCTAATTTCACTAGAATTTTTTGTAGTTGTATATATTTTTGTTCCTGTCTTTTGGAGCTTGGCTATGAGGTTTTCTAATGGAATAATCTTCCAATCAGTAGCCTCAACAATTACAAATTCAGCTCCGAATTTAGAAGCCTGTACTATTTCTTCCAAATCATCATTAGTTTCTATCTTTTTTCGGTAACCTATACGTTTGTTCTCAAGATTTTTCTTGTATTCCTTTAGTGAATCCAAAGTATCACATACAACAAAATCGGCATGTTGAGAATGAAATATTGTTTTGAATTTTTTGTTTGTGATAACTGTAGGGTCGCCATATATCAAGGACACATTGGATACTTTGGATAAAAAATCATCAAGTTTTTCTCTCGCTACAAGCGGCTTTACTATGAGTTCTTTATTTTTTTGATCTGACAATATTCCTTAATGCCTCTTTTGGATTTTTACTATTAAAAATTATTTTAGATAATGCATCGAGTATAAGCGGAGGATTCTTGTGTTGGAATATGTTCCGTCCAAAGGTAATACCAATGGCGCCAGCTTGCATCGCACCGTCACACATTTCCAATATGTCTTCATCGGTAGTAGCTTTTGGTCCCCCAGCAATAACCACAGGAACAGGACATGTTCTTACAACTTTTTTAAAAGAATCACTATCACCTGTGTATACAGTCTTGACGATATCAGCTCCTGCCTCAGCACCAATTCTGGCAATATGGGAGACTATATCTACATTATAAGGATCTTTAATGTTTTCACCTCTAGGATACATCATTGCAATTAATGGCACGTTCCATTCATTACATTTGTCAGAAATCATCCCCAATTTTTGAAGCATTTCAGGTTCCTCTTTAGCACCAATATTTATGTGAATTGAAATACCATCGGCGCCAAGTCTTATTGCATCTTCCACACCACCCATCTGTACTTTTTTGTTCGGTGAAAGTCCTAACGATGTACTAGCCGATAAATGTGCAATTATTCCTACAGTGGGAGGCCGCGGCAGTGATTTGATAATTCCCTTGTTTATGATAATACTTGTAACACCAGATTTTTCACATTTGTAAATAAACCCATAAACATCCTCTAGTCCCGGGATTGGTCCATTTGTTATTCCATGGTCCATGGGGATACAAAGCATTTTACCATTATTTAGAATTCTTGAGAGTCTTATTTCTCTGCCAATAGCCATTAATATGTAAATAATTTTCCTAGCTGACTTAAAAGTGATATGTTTCTTCTATTTTCCTAATCTGAAAATTAACTAAGAAATAATCTGTTTTTGAAATTGCATAATAATAATTTAAAAACGAACTTGAATTAGATAGAATCTAGTCTAACTTACAAGATACAATGGAAAAATTATTAATCAAAAAATTTTTTACTCGAGTGCCCCATTTCCTCTTTTTTGGGTTCCTATATCTATCGCATCAGAAACTGTCGAGATGAAAATTTTTCCATCTCCTGGAGAACCTGTACTTACTGTATCCAAAATGGCTTTTACTACCTTATCAACTTCTGAATCATCCACAACTGTAGATAGATTTGCCCTAGCAGAAAATTCTGAAGTATATTTTCCCGTGCCACGACCAGATTGTACTACAGGTTTTTCACCTTTGCCCCTGCCTTTTCCATCTATTATGGTACATCCGCTAAGTCCTATTTTTTTTAATTCTTCGTTTAACTCTGGGATTTTTTCACTATGAACTATCGCTTCAATACGCTTCATATTTTCACATAAATATATAAAGAATATAAGGTTTTCAAAAATCTTCAAGCAAATTAAAAATATAACTGTATTTATTAAAATTAAAAAATTAGCATAATATTATGTTTTTAAATTAATATACCTGAGAATTGTGCATCTAAACAACGACAATCAGTACGAAAGCACTAACGAAAAATAATTTCTCTAGTAAAGTGGATAGAAAAGCATGTATAAGTTGTTGTTTTCATCATTAGAAGCTAGTTGTTGTATCGCTTGTTTTTATTCAATTATATTGGTATTGTATATTATAACGTTAAATTAGAAAGTACAATCTATGTATATCTATGAAACAATTAGTTTCAATAGATTAGATCAAGGATGTAAAACTTAAAAATAAAATAAACTGATTTGAATTTATTTAAATAAATCGATATCTAAAATATTTTTCATTTTGTACAAAAATTCATCAAAAGTATTTTGGTTCACTAGTTTAGTAAAACTGTTATTGTCAAAACTCTGTACAATTGTTGAATTATACATAGATTTTTTGAAAGATTGCTTTATTCCGTCTACCGAATCTGAAGCAGTTTCATTATTTCCCTGAATTTGTTTACTAATGTTTAAAGTATTGTTGCTAAGATTGCCCTGTATTTTTGGTTTGATAGGCTCATTTTGCGTTATATTACTTTTATTCTTGTCCAAAGTTAGACTTGAAGGCAATTCGATCTCAAAACTGCTTTTTGTAGAATCTTTACTTATGTTGGCGGTGTCACTAGTTAGCATATTTACAGTTTCTCCAATCATCCCATCTATCGAACCAGATAGAACTTCATTTACTGTCTCAGTTATAGATGACGAGGCATCGGGAGAACTCACGTTAGGTTGCGGATTTGGGGATGTTATGTTGAGTTGTGGATTTGGGGATGTTATGTTGAGTTGTGGATTTGGGGATGTTATGTTGAGTTGTGGATTTGGGGATGTTATGTTGAATTGTGGATTTGGGGATGTTATGTTGAATTGTGCATTCGTTAGTCCATTGTTGGTAAATAAAACAAAGCTTATGAGAGTTATGAGATAAACATAGGATAACTTGAAAATTCTTGACACTTGAAAAAGTCAAGTAAATTACTAATAAATTATCAGGTTCACATGTTGTGTCTTCAGGGTAAATAATTGTGATCCTGAGATATAAAAAATTGAATATGACTCATTAGTATACGTCTTTTTGAATTTTTTTAATAGTAGTCTATTGTCAAAAAGATTTCTTATAATAAGATATAGCTCAACTGAAAAATCCAATGCATAAATTGATTTTAGTTGGCATTTTTAATTTTCCTAAAATAATAGTACCATACAACTGGTTCATTAAAGATTTCACCAAGAAACATTGTTGCATTGATAAGTTCACTGTATTAGTTAAAATCATGCGAATGGAGTTGTTGGGTACAAAATGGAAATTATGTATAATTATGTTACTAATTATAAACATTATGGGCTGTGTTGGGTTATATAGATGTCCAAGAAATATAATAAAGCATTATTCCATTAAACGCCTGACATCTCCTTCCAATACACCAGATTCGTTGTGAAGTCTATCTATGTGTTTTGAAAGACCTTCTTTCGTATCAAAAGGAGAACCACAATATGCACAACTGAACTTTGCCTTACTGGAGTCCTTCACATATTCTATTGACTTGGTATCGATAATACAGACAGGCGTTCCATGAAGAACCTCATCTATAGCTGAAAGAGCAATTGTCTCCATTTTCCTGGAAATATCCTCACGAGAAATTATGCCTAGAACTGCAGAATATGCATGAACCATTAATTGTCTTACATTACGTTTATTCATAATTGTAAGAGCGTCTTTTATTGTGTTTTGTGGATTGACTGCAAGAACCGGCGATGTCATGATTTCCCTAAGTCTTATTTTGGAAGGATTCTTGCCTTCAGACGTTACTTTATAAAGTATATCTGTTTTGCTTACCATTCCTACAACTTCTCCCAAATGGGTTGCAAGCACGCTGCGCTGGTTTCTTTCCTTCATTAGCTTTATTGCTTCATCCAAAGTCCTATCTGCCTCAAGTATAATCGCATCATTATTCATTAAATTTCCAACAGGCCATGAGAGAAGCGATGAAATGCTTTCTGAAACTAAGGCGCTTGTCATGAATCTATTAACAGGATGATATATTTATATATAT
>Ga0184632_10000376_pt1 | contig 17237 bp, 18 predicted proteins | sample PLM31_50_b1_FD_133153 | JGI IMG/M metagenome (GOLD analysis project Ga0184632, IMG submission 133153) | Groundwater sediment microbial communities from an aquifer in East River, Colorado, USA - PLM3-1_50_b1 | ecosystem: Environmental > Terrestrial > Soil > Riparian zone | place: USA: East... | reverse complement strand
GGCGGCACCGCTCGGCACGACAAGGTCGCGTGGGCGTACGCGACGCGCGCGAGCGAGCTCGGCGTGGACATCGTCGAGCACTGCGAGGTCACGGGGTTCGTCCGCGGGGACGGCGGCCGCGTCGAGGGGGTTCGGACGACGCGGGGGGACATCGCCGCGAGCAAGGTCGGGCTCGTCGCCGCCGGTCACACGAGCGTGCTCGCCGAGATGGTCGACCTCCGGCTCCCGTTGCAGTCGCACCCGCTGCAGGCACTCGTCTCGGTCCTGCTCGAGCCGGTGCTGGGCTGCGTCGTGATGTCGAACGCGGTGCACGTGTACGTGTCGCAGGCGGACAAGGGCGAGCTCGTGATGGGCGCGGGCATCGACCCCTACAACGGGTACGCGCAACGGGGTTCGTTCCACGTGGTCGAACACCAGCTGGCCGCGGCGATCGAGCTGTTCCCCGTCTTCGCGCACGCCAAGCTACTGCGCACCTGGGGCGGGATCGTCGACGTGTGTCCGGACGCGTCGCCGATCCTGTCGACGACCCCGATCGAGAACCTGTACCTGAACTGTGGCTGGGGCACCGGCGGCTTCAAGGCGACGCCGGGCTCGGGGTGGGTGTTCGCGGACCTGATCGCCCGCGGCGAGCCCGGACCACTCGCGCGGCCGTACGCGCTCGAACGGTTCACGACCGGCGCGCTGATCGACGAGCACGGCGCCGCGGGGGTCGCCCACTGATGCAGGCCCGGACGGTGCGACGGATCGCGCTCGAGCTCCCCGACGCCGAGGAGCGCGAGACCTGGGAGACCGCGACGTTTCGCGTCCGCAACAAGATCTTCGTGATGTTCGCCGAACGCGAGCGCGAGCTCTGGGTCAAGTCCACGCACGACGAGCAGAAGGCGCTGACCGCGATGGACCCGGACACGTTCTTCGTCCCGCCCTACGTGGGCCCGAGCGGCTGGGTCGGGGTCCGGATCCGCACCGTCGACCCCGACGAGCTGCGCGAGCTCGTCACCGAGGCGTGGCGGCTCACGGCGCCGAAGCGGCTGGTGCAGGCGTTCGACGAGGCCGAGGCGGTCTGAGTGCTGCTCATCCCCTGCCCCTGGTGCGGCCCGCGCGAGGAGAGCGAATTCCGCTACGGCGGCCAGGCCGGGGTCGCGTATCCCTCGGATCCCGAGGCCCTGAGCGACGAGGCGTGGGCTGACTTCCTGTTCATGCGCGACAACCCCAAGGGCGCGTTCGCCGAGCGCTGGTACCACGTCGCCGGATGCCGCCGGTGGCTCGACGCGGTGCGAGATACGACGACGTACGCGTTCGAGCGGTCGACCCCTCCGGGCGAGGGCCCCTCGTGACCGCCCGGCGGACACCGTCGGGTGGGTCGGGGGTCGACCTCACCAAGCCGATCTCGTTCACCTTCGACGGCGACGAGGTCGCGGCGTTCGCGGGCGACACGATCGCGAGCGCGATCCTCGCGAACGGGATCGAAGCACCGTTCCGCAGCCCCATCCTCGGGCGCCCACGCGGTGTCTTCTCGGCGGGCGCCGATGAGCCGAACGCGTTCGTCGAGATCTCGGAGCCGTGGTTCGAGCCGATCGTCGCCGCGACCATGGTGGACGTCGTCGACGGCATGGTGGTCGGGAACCGTCCGGGCGTCGGACGCCTCCGCGCCGATGCGCCTCGCGGCCGCCCGGTCGAGCACCGGAACGCGCATGTCGAGCTGCTCGTCGTGGGGAGCGGGCACGACGGCTTCTACCCTGCCAGCGACGCCGCCGCGCGTGGGGAACGCGTGATGCTCGTCGAGCAGCATCAGACGATCGAGCAGGGCGCCGGCGGGAATTTCCGGGCCGAGGGCGTCACGTACCTCACGCGCGCAACGGCGCTCGGCCTCTACGACGACGGGTACGCCACCGTGCTCGAGCACGCGGACGAGCTCGACCGGCTCTGGCACGTCCGCGCGGGGCGCGTGATCCTCGCGACCGGCGGGTTCGAGCGTTCGATCGCGTTCGCCGACAACGACCGGCCGGGCGTGATGCTGAGCCACGCCGCGATGCACCACCTCGAGCACGGGGTGCTCGTCGGCTCGCGCACGGTCCTGTTCACCGCGCGCGCAGCCGCCTACGGCGTGGCGTCGAACCTCGTCGCGCACGGCGGCGAGGTGCCCGCGATCGCGGACGTCAGTGGGACCGATCCCGACCCAGGGCTCGCGAGGGACGCCGAGGTGCTTCGCGGCTGGGTGGTCTCCGGGACCGAGGGCGACCGACGGCTCGAGGCGGTCCATCTCGAGGGACCCGACGGTGATCGACGGACGATCGAGTGCGATTCGCTGCTCGTGTCGGGCGGCTGGGACCCGAACCTCGCGCTGTGGCGCTCGATCGGCGGCGGCCTGCGGTTCGACGATGAGGTCCACGCGTTCGTCCCGACGGACGGGCCAGCCTGGCTGTCGGTCGTGGGCGCAGCGGCCGGCGAGGTATGGAACGACGCCCCGTACTGGTTCGTCCCGAGCGATGACACCTCGCGACACTTCGTCGACTTCCAGCGCGACCAGACGATCGCCGACATCGCCGAAGCGGTCGACGCGGGCTTACGCTCCGTCGAGCACGTGAAGCGCGCCACGTACATCGGCACCGCGATCGATCAGGGCCGCACGAGCGGGGTCCTCACCGCCGAGGTCGTGAACGCGCTCCTCGGCGAGTCGCCCGGATGGCAGGGACCGTCGAACGCGCGGCCACCGGCGATGCCCGTGCCGTTCGCGACATTGGCCGGCCCGTTCCGAGGCGCTCTGTTCGACCCGATCCGGACCACCCCCATGCACCCGTGGCACGTCGCACGTGGGGCCGCGTTCGAGAACGTCGGGCAGTGGAAGCGCCCACGGTTCTTCCCGCACGACGGGGAAGCGATGGATGGCGCGGTCGAACGCGAGTGCCTCGCGGTTCGCGACGCCGTCGGTGCGATGGACGCGTCGACGCTCGGCAAGATCGAGGTGGTGGGGGCCGACGCGTCGGCGTTCCTCGACCGTATGTACACGAACCGGATGTCGAACCTCGCCGTGGGCTCGATCCGGTACGGCCTGATGCTCGGGCTCGACGGGATGGTCCTGGACGACGGCGTCGCGATGCGCCTCGCGGAGGACCGATACCTGGTCACGACCACGACGGGCGGTGCCGCGACCGTGCTCGACCGGTTCGAGGAGTGGCTGCAGACCGAGTGGCCCGAACTGCGCGTCTACTGCACCAGCGTCACCGAGCAGTGGGCCGTGATCGCGATCAACGGGCCTCGGGCGCGCGAGGTCGTCTCGGCGACGGGGACCGACATCGACGTCTCGCGCGAGGCGTTCCCGTTCATGACGTTGCGCGACGGCCACGTCGGCGGCGTCCCCACACGCCTGGCGCGCGTGAGCTTCTCGGGCGAGCTCGCGTACGAGCTCCACGTGCCGGCCCGGCACGGGCTCGAGATCTGGGAGGCGGTGATGGCCGCCGGCGCGCCGTTCGGGATCGAGCCGTACGGCACCGAGGCGATGCACGTCCTGCGCGCCGAGAAGGGCTACGTGATCGTCGGCCAGGACACGGACGGCAGCGTCACGCCGCACGACCTGGGGATGGACTGGATCGTGAACCTGTCGAAGGGCGACTTCGTCGGCCGGCGTTCGCTCCGTCGCTCCGACGTCGTCCGGCCCGATCGCAAGCAGCTCGTCGGGCTGTTCCCCCAGGACCCCCAGGCGCTCCTGCCCGAGGGGGCCCAGCTCGTGCTCGAGGACACGGGCCAGATCCCGATGCCGCTCGCGGGCCACGTCACCTCGTCGTACCGCAGCCCGGCGCTCGGGCGCACGTTCGCGCTCGCGATGCTCGCCGCGGGTCACGCGATGCACGGCCGAACCGTCTACGCGCCGCTGCCCGAGGGCACCGTGACCTGCACCGTCACGTCGCCCGTCCCCTACGACCCCGACGGAGCACGCCGTGACGGCTAGGAGCCCGCTCGCCGAGCGCTCGAGCGACCTGGACCGCCTCGACGCGCGCGAGCTCGCGTTCGTCTCGCAGCTCGACGTCCGGGTCGAGCCGTCGACCGCGGCGAGCCTCGGCTTCCCCACCGTGCCGAACACCGCGACGACGCCGGGCGATCGTGATTTCTTGTGGCTCGGGCCGGACGAGTGGCTCGTCGTCGGCGCCCCCGGCGCGGCCGGCGGGATCGCGGACGAGCTCGAGACGTCGTTCGCCGGTCTCCATCACTCGGTCGTCGACGTTTCGGCGAACCGCGTCGTGCTCGAGCTCGCGGGACCGTCGCGCCACGACCGGCTCGCCTCGGCCTGCCCGATCGACCTCCACCCGCGGTCGTGGGGCGACGGGCGGTGCGCGCAGTCGGTGTTCGGCGCCGCGCAGGTAGTGCTCCACGAGCGGGACGGGGCGACGAGGTTGTTCGTGCGCCCGTCCTTCGCGAACTACGTCGTCGACCTGCTCCTCGCGGCATCCCAGCCGTGACGCGGCTCCGCGGCCGGTGGCTCGAACGCCCGTGGGGCCGGATGCGCGTGTGGGAGGCGGGGCGGGGCGAGCCGATCCTGCTCGTCCACGGTCTCGGCGGCTCGGGGCGGTACTTCGAACGCCTCGCGGCTCGCCTCGACGGACGGTTCCGGGTCGTGGCGCCGGACCCCGCGGGCTTCGGCTCCTCCGACAAGCCGAGGCTCGGGTACGAGCGTGCTGCGCACCTCGAGGACCTCGACGCCGTGGCCGGACGGTTCGGCGACCGGGCGTCGGTCGTGGCCGGGCACTTGCTCAGCGGACTCTTCGCAGCGCTCTTGGCCGCCCGCCGGCCAGGAACGGTCCGGGCTCGCGATCGTCGCCGCCCCGTACCCCTCGCCGGACGAGCAGGTCGTCTGGACGCACGAACCCGAGGTGCCGGCGGCCGCGAGGGTCACGGTCCCGCTGGCCGCCGCGGCGGTCCGGCTGCTCGCCGTCCCGATCGGCGTCGCGCGGCGCTACCCGCCGGCAGCGGCGTTCGACTACGCGCGGCAGACGGTGCGCAGCCGCAACCGCACGATGCGCTCGGTGCTGTACGACCCGTCGGTCGCGGCCGACCTCGAGGGCGTGCGCGCACTCGACGGCCGGTTCCCGATCCTGCTCGAGCACGCGCGCGATGACCGCACGGTGGGCCTGGACGCGCACGAACGGTGGCGCGCGCTCCTGCCGAACGCGGAGCACCGGGTGGTCGCGGGCGGCCACCAGGCGCAGCTGCGCGACGGGTTCCGGTCGTTACCGGCTGGGTCGACGGCGTGGCCGGGTAGGCTCGGGCACGTGGACGACACGCCGGCGCTCCGTGCACTCGAGGGTTCGGACCTGGCCTTCCAGGTCCTCCGGACCGAGCGCGCCCGCTCGGCCGAGGAGAGCGCGAGCTTCCAGGGCATCGAGCTCGGGCAGCTGCTCCGCACGATCGTGATCCGGCGTGGCGCCGACGACTACGTGTTCGTCCTGGTCCCGGGCGGGCGGCAGATCGACTGGCCGAAGCTCCGGATCCACCTCGGCGTGAGCCGGCTCTCGCTGCCCGACGCCGAGGAGGCGAAGGCCGCGACCGGCTACGAGCGAGGGACGATCACGCCGTTCGGCTCGTCGAACCCGTGGCCGGTGATCGCGGACGCGCGGATCCCGGAGCTCGAACGCGTGGCGATCGGCGGCGGCGGCCACGGCGTCAACCTGCACCTCTCCGGCCGCGACCTCGTGCGGTCCGTGGGCGCAGGGGTGGCGGACGTCACCCGACCAGATTCGGACGCAACTCCCAAGCCGACTGCATGACGGCCAACCCCGCGCCGGGTGACCGCCAACCACCGTGAGTGATCCGCGCGCGTCGAACGATCTCGCTACGTCCCGAGGGAGGTGTGAGGTGAGCGTCGAAGGCGATCCCCCACTAGGCCAGCCCCCCGAGCGTGCACAGACACGGGAGCCAGCCGAGCACTTCGAGCACGTCGATCTTGGGAAGCTCCTCGATCGCTTGGCTGGCGATGCCGCCGCTCGCGTCGATCGTCCGCCAGGGCTCATCCCCATCGCGCTCTGATGCAAGGAAGGCGACCCGGGTGCCGTCGGGCGACCAGGTGAGCGATCCATCGACGATGCCCGAGCAACATTCCGATCGCAGGATCGGCGTCGGATCGGAGCCATCCGCCAACACCACCCACAGCTCCTCGAGGAAACCTCCCTTCACCGACTTCTCGATGTGGTACACGATCCGATCGCCCTCGGGCGACCAGACGAACTCGTACCCGTTGCCCACGCCGATGGGGTCGGATCCATCCGCGTCCACGACGACGATGCCATAGGAGGTGCTAAAGGCCAGATGCGTTCCATCGGGCGACCAGGCCGGATCTCCGCCGCGGTCCGACACCAACGTCGGCCCGCCTCCGTCGAGCGACTCGATCGAGACGCCGATGTCGTCCGCATAGGCGATCCGCGAGCCGTCCGGTGCCCAGACGGGCCTCGCTGCACTTGCACCCTCGGTCCCCGGAAGGAGCGTGGGCGCCGAACCATCTGCCTCCGCGACGTACAGACCGGGGTCGTTGCCCGGCTGAGCGAACGCGATCCTGCTGCCATCGGGAGACCACGCGAATCCCGGATCGGGGTACCCCGACGTCCCCTCGTAGTACATCCCGGCGCCGAAATAGGAGACGAGCTGACGGGGTTCACCGCCAGCATCCAGGATCCACACACCCGACTGACGACTCTCCGGCGTATCGCAGAGCGGCGTGTGCTCGTCGGTGGGGATACAGGGCAACTCGTACGCCATCCTGGTCCCGTCCGGGGACCACGCCGCATCGGTGACGCCCTTCTCCACCAGAAGTCGAGTCGCGCCTGTGGTTGGATCGACCGCCTGGATCCCTCCGTCGCAGCACGCGTGCTGGAGCACCTCGGCGTCGCGACGCATGGTCGGCAGCGAGGGAGCAGGCGTCGGATCGGCGGTCCCACCACCCGGCACGCTGCCGGATCGGAGGACGGACACCCCGACGAGCACACCCGCGATCATGATCGCCACGCCGAGCGCCCCCGCAGCGAGCCGTTGGTTGCGTCGCCTACGATCCCGTCTGCGGACGAGGCGCTCGAACGACCCACCGTCCGGCTCGAAGTGTCCGGCCGCCCGCTCGACGTTCGCTCGATCGATCACGGTTGCTCCTCCGTCTCTGCTCGCGCGCCCGCCCGCGCCCGCGTCGCATGGGCTCGCACGGTCGAGGCTTTCACCCCGAGCATCCGACCCGCCTCCTCGGACGAGTAGCCGAACATCGTGGTCAGGACTATCGACGCCCGTTCGGCCGGAGCGAGCCCACGCAAGAGCCGGACGACCTCGTCGCGATCTTCGACCGTCGCGAGATCGTCGGCACGGGGGATCGGCGCGAACGTCCGCCGAACGGCCAGGGCCGCACGCCGGTACCGGCTCCTGAACAGGTTCAAGGCCGTGCGGAACAGGAAGCCCTCGGGGTCGTCCATCGCACTCACCCGATCCCATCGCTCCCACAGCTTGAGGTACGCGTCCTGCATCAGCTCCTCCGCTTCGTGGCGATCGCCCGTGACGAGGCACAGACCGCCGAAGAGACGCCGATGCGTGTCATCGAAGAATTCCTCGAAGCTCCTCGGCATCTCGGCCATACGCGTCCTCTCCCCGGCTGGCGTAGGCACGGCTCGAGTCGGGATCGCCATCGTGGAGCATGAACGCACGAGTGGCGAATTCCGCTGTGGCTCCTCTCTCCCACACGCGACGGTCGTGGAGGCAGCCTCGGCGCCACCACGAACCCTCCCGACCGCCTTCATGGCGCCTTCACATCTCGGCGCCAAGCTCGGTGGTGACGGACGACGAGCGTTCGGAAGGAGGCACGAGATGCGACGCGGATGGGCGATCGGAGCGACGCTCCTGGTCGTGCTGATCACGGTCGGGATCGCGGTCGGCGCGTACAACGCGGGGCTCGACGAGGGGATCCGGCGCGCGGCCGACTCGAGTCAGGTGGTCACGGTGGTCGGGGACCGGTACGGCCACGGGTTCTTCCCGTTCGGCTTCTTCCTGTTCCCGCTGTTCATCATCGGGACGTTCTTCCTGATCGGGCGGGCCTTCCGGGGCCCTCGCGGCCCCTGGGGCCACGATCACGGCCACGGGTACGGACCCTGGTCCGAGGAGGGACGAGCCCGGTTCGAGGACAAGGCCGGCGACTGGCACCGACGCCAGCACCAGCAGGCCTCGGGCGCGCAGGAGACCACGGGACCGCCCGCCGGCTGAGCCGAGCGAGCACGCGGACGGGCGGTGGCGGTTGCCACCGCCCGTTCGCGTCGGCAGGCTAGCGAGCGCGCGACCGAGGAAGCGGAGACGCGATGACGACGGTGCTGGTGGTCGAGGACGAGATCGAGATCGCGCGGGTCGTCCGCGACTACCTCCGCAACGCCGGGTTCGAGGTGATCGTGGTCGGCGACGGCGGCTCGGCCGTCGCGAGCGTCCGAAGCTCCAAGCCGGATCTCCTGGTGCTCGACCTCGGGCTGCCGGGCCGGGACGGCCTGGACGTCGCCCGCGAGATCCGCCGGTGGTCGACCACGCCGATCGTGATGCTGACGGCGCGAGGTGACGAGACCGATCGGATCGTCGGACTCGAACTCGGGGCGGACGACTACGTCGTGAAGCCGTTCAGCCCGAAGGAGCTCGTCGCCCGCGTCCGGGCTGTGCTCCGGCGAACCCGCACAGCGGCACGCGGCGACGAGGTGCTGCGCGCCGGCGACGTCGAGATCGACACGGGGAGGATGCGCGTGAACGTGGCCGGAGCACAGGTCGAGCTCACACCGACCGAGTTCGCCCTGCTTGCCACCCTCGTGCGCGAACCGGGTCGCGTGTTCACGCGCTCCCAGCTCCTCGACGCCGTGCACGGCGTCGCGATCGAGTCCTACGAGCGCGCGATCGACGCGCACGTCAAGAACATCCGACGGAAGATCGAGCCGACGCCCGGCTCGCCTCGGTACGTCCTGACGGTCCACGGCGTCGGCTATCGGTTCGCCGATGCATGACCACCCCCGCGGCCCGGGCAGGGGCCCCGGGTTCCGCCCCCCGTGGTGGCCCGCCGACGAACCCTTCCCTCCACGCTCGTCGGAGGGCTGGGGCGCGATGCGCGGTCGGTTCCTCCGACGCATCGCGATCGGGATAGGACTGTTCTTCCTGTTCGTGTTCGTCGCCGGATGGCTGGGCGCCGCGTTCGGCGGAGGGTGGATCGGACGGGGCGATGACCATCGTGGGTTCTTCCCGTGGTTCCTCGTCTTCCCGGTGCTGCTGGTCCTGGGGTTCGTGGCCTTCGGGCGCGCGATCCGCCGGACCGCCGGACCGATCGGCGGGGTGATGGATGCCGCGGGGAAGGTCACCGAGGGCGACCTGGCGGCGCGCGCGGACGTGCAGGGACCGGCCGACGTGCGCGACCTCGCTCGCTCGTTCAACCGCATGGCCGAACGGCTCGAAGCCAACGAGGAACAACGGCGGAACCTGCTCGCCGACGTGGCCCACGAGCTCCGGACGCCACTGTCCGTGATCCGAGCCCGCGTCGAGGGGATGCGCGACGGGCTCTACGAGTCCGACGCCGAGCACCTCGCGCTCATCGAAGAGGAGACGCGGGTCATGGCGCGCCTGCTCGACGACCTCCAGCTGCTGTCAAACGCCGAAGCCGGATCGCTTCGTCTGCATCGCCAACGGTTGGAGCCGAGAGAACTGTTGGTCTCCGCTGAGGCCGCCTTCACCACGCAGGCCGCGGAGGCCGGAGTCACGCTCGTTGTCGACGCCGAGGAGGACCTCCCCGCCGTCGACGTCGACCCCATCCGGATCGGGGAGGTCCTGTCGAACCTCGTGTCGAACGCCCTGCGACACACGCCGTCGAACGGCACGATCACGCTCGCGGCCGGGCACGGCGACGGGGGCGTCGCGTTCTCCGTGACCGACACGGGGAGGGGCATCCGCCCCGAGGACCTCCCGCACGTGTTCGAACGCTTCGCGAAGTCCGCGGAGTCTGGCGGAGTGGGGCTCGGTCTCGCGATCGCGAAGAGCCTGGTCGAGGCGCACGGTGGCACGATCACGGCTGAGAGCCATCCGGAAGGAGGCACGACCATCCGCTTCATCCTGCCGAGGACCGCGTAGCACCTACTCCGGGGCTCGGTCCAGGCCTCGCTGGATCGCGTAGCGCATCAGCTCGTAGCGCTTCTTCAGATGGAGTTTCGTCAGGATGTTCTGCACGTGGTTCTGCACCGTCTTCACGCTGATGAAGAGCTTCTCGGCGATCTCGCGGTACGTGTAACCCTTGGCGACGAGCTTCAAGACCTCGTTCTCGCGGGGAGACAGGCCGGGCTCGCCGAGCTCCTTTGAGGCCACACGACGGAACTCGTTCAGCACGAGTCCGGCCAGCGAGGGGGTGAAGACGGGTTCGCCGTCTCTGGCTCGACGCACGGCATCGACGATCTCATCGGCGGTGGCGCTCTTCAGCAGGTAGCCGGACGCGCCGACCTTGACCGCCTCGAGCACGTCGGCCTCCTCCGCGGAGACCGACAAGACGATGATCCTCACGTGGGGTGACTCCTCGACGATCTGACGGGTGGCATCCACGCCCGAGACCGTCGGCATCTGCAGGTCCATGAGGATGACTTCGGGCATCGCCTCGCGGGCTTTCTCGATCGCCTCGCCTCCATCCGAGGCTTCCCCGACGACGGTCGCCGCGCTCGAACTCTCCAGATCCGTTCGGACGCCGTCACGCCAGACCGGGTGGTCGTCCACCACCATCACGCGGATCGTGTCGGCGTCGTCGTTCACGTCGGCGCGCCTTCGGCCGTCGGCACGTGGAACTCGATCTCGGTCCCCTGGCCGGGAGCCGAGTGGACGCTCATCGAGCCCCCGAGGTCCTCGATCCGACCCTTCATGCTCTTCAGCACGCCGAGCTTCCCCTCCCGTCGCAGGACGTCCTCGTCGTAGTCGAACCCGACGCCGTCGTCGCGAACCGACACCACGATCCCGCCCTCGTCTCGGTCCGCGAAGACCGTGATCCTCGACGCGTGTGCGTGCGTCGCCGCGTTGTCCAACGCCTGCCGAACCGCCGCGGTCAGCTCCTCGACCTGATCGGCCGAGACCCAGACCGTACCGACGGGATTGATCGTCACCGGCACGCCTGTGACGCCGAACGCGGACGCCTCCAGGATCGTTCGGAGCGAGACCTGCCCTCGTGGGGCCTCCTGGGGCACGGCCTGCAGGAGCGCGCGCAGGGCGCGTTCCTGCTGCTCCGCCATCTCGGCCAGAACCTGCACCTCTCGGCCCGGCACCGATGCCCGGGCGCCGAGCTCCCGGGCGCGCTTGTTCACGAGGGCCAGTGTCTGGAGCACCGAGTCATGGATCCGTCGGCCGAGCGACTCGCGCTCGGCCAGGCGAGCGGCGCGTTCGCGCTCGATAAGTGCCTGCTCGTTCGCCTGCCTGAGCTCCTCACCCGAGCGCCGAAGGACCCTCGAGACGAGTCCGGCGGCGCCCCCGGCAGAGAAGAAATACACCATCCCGTTCACGAGGTCGGCCCACTCGTCGCCCCGAAGCGCCGCGTCGAGCGGCGAGCCGTTCACCTGGCGGCTGAGGGCGAGGCCGATCGAGAGCACCGCCGCGCCGGTCAGGCCGGCCCTAACCCCTCCGCCTGCGCCGACGGTCAGTGCCGAAGTGGCCGGGTAGGCGGTCGCGAAGAATGGCACACCCCCTCTCACGACTCCGCCCTCGGTCACGACGACGCCCGAGGCGACCAGCAGCCCGAACGAGATGGCGAGGTCGACCCAGCGAACGAGGGGGCGCTCCCAGCCACGCGTCAGCGTCAGCCACACGTTCCACGCCGCGGTGAAGCCCAGCGCCGCCCACGCGAGTTCGCCCCGGATGAAGTCGTCCCTAGAGAGGTACGCGAGGATCGTCATCCACGTGAGCGAGATCCATCGGTACGCGAGGATGCCCAGCCACAGGCCTTGGCGACCCGGCTCCGCTTCGCGATCCAGCGAGTGAGCGGCTCGGGACACGGTCCGTTCGACCCCCCCGCCGCAGCGTAGGCATCGCCGGACGCACGGTCAACGGCTGCCGGATGTACCCAGAGACGTGAGGTCGTCGCGCCGCTCGAATGAGGTCTTCCTCGTCTATTCGCGCACGGCTGAACCGGAGACGATCGATCGCAGACGAAGGAGGCACGACGTGGAGCTGTGGGTGATCTATTGGGTGCCGCTGGTGGTGGCGGCGATCCTCGGCGGCTCCGTGGTCTTCCGATCCGGCCCCGAGCGGGGAGTGCACGCCACCCGGGGGATGAAGCTGACCCGGCTCGGCGCGTTGCTGGTCATGGTCGGGGTGATCGCCACCCTCAGCGGATTGTGGATGTGGGTCGCCTCGGTCGAACGACAGAGCGAGGTCCTCGGAGCCGGCGTCTTCCTCGTCGGCGCAGCCGGCACGTTCGTCGGGCTCCGACTCGTCGACGGCCGACCTCAGAGGTCGGCGGAGGACTGAGATGGAGCTGTTCGTGATGGTGATCCTCTGGGTGTTGCTGGTTGCGGTTGCGATCGGCGGATCGATCCTTAGTTACCGATCGAACGCCCGCTCGCGTTGGCTGTGGGGCGGCGTCCTGCTCGTCGTGGCCGGCGTCGTTGCCGCGTACTCGGGCTTCGGATGGGCCTGGATGGCGTCGCTGGACGGAAACAGCCAGACCCCCGGCATGATCATGTTCCTGGCCGGCTTGGCCGGCACGTTCGCCGGGATCGGCATGCTCGCCGGTCGTGCCCTGCGAGCGTCACGGGATCTATTCGCGCGCTCGCTCGCACGCGGAGATCGTCCACGCACGACCCGGGTCCTCGTAACGAGCGCCCTGGCGTGCTTCCTCGGCAGCCAGGCATGTCTCGTCCTGTACCTGACCAGCTACCTCTCGGGGAGCGCCACCGAGTACACGGCGGCGTTCATCTCGTTCACGCTCATCGCGGCGTGGATCCTCGGGTCGCTCGCTCTCCGAGCGGCCGGCGGGCGGGTCGCTGCCACGGCGTTCCTGCTCGTAGCGCCGTGGCCGATCCTGGCCGTCGACGCCGTCACGTTCATGTTCTCTTGGTTCCCGGGCGTCTACGTGGTGATGGTGGCTGCGGTCCTCGTCGTGGTTCGCCTCGCCGTGGCTCTGGCGTTCCCGGGCGCTCGGATGCCGCGCGGGCGGATCCCGGCGCGTTGGGTGAGCCGCGTTCGCGACGGATCCCCACATATCGATGGATGACGAAGGGCTTCGATCGTTGAGCTCCGACGCCCACTGGAGAGGAGAGCCCATGTTCAAGGCAACCAGCTCATTGCACGGATCACGCGGCGCCTTCCGTCGCGCGATCGCCGCGATGACCCTCACGGCGATCATCCTGGTGACCGTCCCGGCGCGCGCCCAGGAGGCGGCTCCGGACGTGGCCGAGCGCCGCTTCACCGTGATGACGTACAACGTCTATCTGGGTGCGAACCTGCAGCCGCTGTTCGACGTCCAGGATCCGCTCGAGCTGATCCGTCGAGCCGCCGCGGTGTTCGCACACCTCGATCGGGTGGACTTCCGCGTGCGCGCGGTGGCGATCGCGGAACAGATCATCGAGAACGAACCCGACGTCGTCGCCCTCCAGGAGGTCTCGCTCTGGCAGACGGCACCGATCCCGAACCCGACGATGCTTACGACCAGGTACGACTTCCTCGAGACCCTGCTCGAGGAGCTCGAACGCCAGGGACACACGTACGAAGCCGTCGTCGTGAACGAGACGTTCAACGGGCAGGTTCCGATCAACCTCACCCCACCGACGCTCGGCGTGTTCACGGACCGGAACGTCGTCATCGTCCGTTCGGACGTCCCGGCCTCCGAGCTCATGACCTCGAACGCCGTGGAAGGCGTCTACGACGCGGCGATCCCGCTGTCGGTCGGCGGGACCCGTATCCGGCTCACCCGAGGGTGGGCCGCCGCCGACATCATGATCCGGGGCAAGACCTACCGCTTCGTCGACACGCACCTCGAGGGATTCAGCCCACTCGTCCGAACGGGACAGGTGAACGAGCTCGTGCAGATCATGTCGACCTCACCGTACCCGGTCGTGCTCGCAGGTGACCTCAACGTGTATCCGCAGGGGGTCCGTGCCGAGGATTCGGCGGCTTGGGCACTGCTGGCGGGCGCAGGGTTCGTCGACGCCTGGGTGCAGGTCGAGTGCTCCGAGCCCCGATACACGGCTGGGCAGACCGACGAACTCGACAACGTGCCCTCGGTGCTCGACAACACGGTCGACTACGTCCTCTACGACGCGGACCTCGAGATCGAGGCGGTCGGGGGTTCGTGCGACATCGCCGGCGAGGAGCTCGACGACCGAACGGACACCCTGCCGGCCCTGTGGCCCTCGGACCACGCCGCAGTGGTCGTGGCGATGCACATCGGGAGGCCGTAGCCATGACACGCCGTCGCACCGACGGAGCCGCGACACCACCGGGCGCTTCCGGGCTGCCGTGGATCCGTCGGAGCGCGGGCGCCTCGTCCGTGGCGCTCACGTCACTCGTGGCCACCATGCCGCACGCCCTCGCGGCGCCGGGAGATCTCGATCCCACGTTCGGAGAAGGCGGGGTCGTCACGACGAGCTTCGCCCAGGATCCCGCATGCGATCACTTCGGTGCTTACGCCTACGTCGTCGAGGTCGAGCCCGATGGCTCGATCGTTGCGGGAGGCTGGGCCGGACCCGACGGTCCGGCCGAGCTCGCGCTCGCCCGCTATGGCCCCGACGGTGCCCTCGACGAGACGTTCGGCGGCGACGGCATGGTGACCACGGACTTCGCTCTCGGAAGCGACGAGGTCCGCGCCCTCGCCTTTTCCGTCCGACGGCGAGACGCTCGCCGTCGGCGTGGCCGGCTTCGTGAGGTTCGCCCTCGCTCGCTACGAGCTCGACGGCACCCTGGACGCGACCTTCAACGGCAACGGCAAGGCGACCACGAGGTTCCGGGTCGGGGGCGATCACCTCGCGAACGCGGTCTCCCTCCAGCCAGACGGCAGGATCCTCGTCGCGGGCGCTGCCGGCGTCGAGTTCAGGCCGCCGGGAGAGACCGCCGGCAGGTTCGCCATCGCTCGATACGACCCTGATGGGTCGCGCGACGAGACCTTCGGCGGCGACGGGAAGACGACCACGAACTTCACCCGCGGGATCGACATCGCGGAGCGGATCGCGGTGAAGGACGACGGCACGATCGTCGTCGTCGGAAGGAGGGATGGTCGGAAGCTCGCGATCCTCGTGCGATCAGGACGGGACGCTTGACACGGATCTCAGCGAGGACGGGAAGAGGATCTCGGCGTTCGTCCCCGGCGCGGAGGTCTCCGCGATCGCGATCCAGCCCGACGGCAGGATCGTCGCCGCCAGCATCTCCGAGGACCTGACGACCGTGGCGGTGGCCCGCTACCACGCGGATGGAACGCCTGACACGACCTTCGGCGGCGACGGGAAGGTGACGACGCAGCTCTCCGACACCTCCTTCATCGTCGACGATGTGGCCGTTCAGGCGAACGGCGAGATCTTGCTCGCCGGCGAAGGATCGGGGATCGGCTACGTCTCCGCGTTCAGCGTGGCTCGATACCGGGTCGACGGCGAGCTGGATACGACCTTCGGCACGGGCGGGTTCGCCGTGACCGATCTCAGCCCGTTCTATCGACACGGCATTCGGCGTCGCCATCCAGAGCGACGCCAGGATCGTCGCCGCGGGCACGGCGGCGGCGACCGACTTCGCGCTCGCTCGATTCGTGGCGAGCTGACTCCCTGCGGAGCGCCGCCGGGAGACAGGCGCTCCGCTCACAGGCGGGAGGTCCAGGAACCTCGGGGCAGCCCGAGGTGTATCGGAGCCGTGAAACGGCGGACCATCGCCTGGCTCGCCACCGCCGGGCTCGCTCTGGTCGCCTGTTCCGGCGGCCAGGAACAGAGTGGCGCGCCGCTCCCCGAACGGCCCCAGGCGCTCCAGCCCGAGGGGCGGATCGTCTTCGCCGGCGAGGACGATCCGCGAGATCCACGAGCTCGAGCTGCCGAGCGGCAAGGACACCGTCATCACCTCGATCCGGGGCGATCAGTTCGATCCCGACGGATACGACCGGCTCGTCGTGTTCCGGGACTCGCGTGACGGCGTGAACGTCGACGACGAGATCTATCTGGTCCGTTCAAACGGCAAGGGCGTGGTCAACCTCACGACCTTGCCCGACAGCAACGAGTGGGGTCCCGCCTGGTCGCCGGACGGCACGCGGATCGCATTCAGCTCGGACCAAGAGGGCATGCCGCAGGTCTACGTGATGAATGCGGACGGCACAGGTCTCGAGCGGCTCTCGGATGTCGAGGGCGAGTATCCGACGTGGTCGCCGGACGGAGCGAAGATCGCATTCGCCTCGTACGTCGGCGGGACGACCGCGTTCGGCGATCCGAACTACGACCTGTTCGTGATGGACGCCGACGGCACCCACGAGACGAATCTCACGAATGACCCGGAGAGCTACGACATGTATCCGACGTGGTCGCCCGACGGCGAGTGGATCGCCTTCGAGTCGACGCGGGCGACCCCAGCGTCCTTCGAACCCCCCTCCTACGACCAGGAACGGATCAGCGACTTTGACATCTGGGTGATGCGCCCGGACGGCTCGGACCTGCGGAACGTCACCGCGAACCTCCACACGCTCGAGAAGTTCCCGGACTGGTCGCAGCAAGGGATCGTTTACGTGCGCGAGGGCGCGATCGTGGTTGTGAGCCCGGACGGATCGGCGGAGCTCGACGTGAGCGAGCAGACCGGCATCTACGGCCAGTTCCCGGCCTGGGTCACATGACCAGCTACCCCTTGGGGATCTCCTTCGTCGGATCCCAGTGCGGCATCGGCACGACCGTTGCCCCCACGCGCCCGGACACCGGCGTTTCCACCTGCAGCTCGGTGCCGAGCTCGGTGTGCTCGATCGGCAGCATCGCGAACCCGATGTTCTTGTCGAGCCGGGGCGAGAAGCAGGCCGAGGTGACCTTTCCCACGACGCTCCCGCCGACCGAGACCGGGAAGACGTCGATCATCTCGTTGTCGATGTAGGTGCCGAGCGGATCGCCGTCGATGTCGACGCCGACGAGCTGCCGCTTGACGCCCTCGGCCTTGATCCGCTTCAGGGCCTCCTTGCCCATGAAGTCGGCCTCCTGCTCCAGGTCGACCATCCACGTGTAGTGGTAGCCGACCTCGAAGGGGTTGTGCTCGTACCACATGTCCGCGCCGAACGCGAGGATGCC
>Ga0184632_10000375_pt1 | contig 17256 bp, 16 predicted proteins | sample PLM31_50_b1_FD_133153 | JGI IMG/M metagenome (GOLD analysis project Ga0184632, IMG submission 133153) | Groundwater sediment microbial communities from an aquifer in East River, Colorado, USA - PLM3-1_50_b1 | ecosystem: Environmental > Terrestrial > Soil > Riparian zone | place: USA: East... | reverse complement strand
TCCGGCGTTTCTGCCGCTGGTCAGGAGATTCCCCCGCCAGCCGCTCCCTTTGAGGAAATCCTGCAGCAACTAAAATTTGATAAGCCCACGCGAATCGTTGGTCGGTTTCGATCATTGGACGGGTATGAGGATGCGATCTGGGTCGACTGGACCCATCGCCACGACGGCACCCGATGGCTACCAGTGCAAAACGAGATGATGTTTAAGCTGCTGCCGCGGGACGCTCGGATGATGGAGTTCTTTCGCGCCCTTAAGCCCGGCATCAGCGTGCACATGACAGTGCAGCAGGATCAGGACGGCAACCGGCACATCTTAGAGCTGGAAGGAGCGTAGCGAGCAAGGCGCCATCGGGGACCCTTTAGCCCTGCATCTCATCCAGATGGCGGCGGATGCCGGATCGGGTGATGATGCCCACCACGTTATCGCCTTGGGTCACGATGAGCCGGCTTCGATCCTCCTGGATCATGCGGTCCATCGCGGCCGCGAGCGGCTCTTGGGCGTGGACGGCGAACTGGGGCGCGGGCGGGATCATGACTTGCCCGACGGTGATCGCGTTCCATGCTTCCCGAGGGACCGCCGTGAGCTCTTTGAGCGAGACCATCCCGACCAGCCGACCATCCTCCATCACCGGAAAGCCGCCGAAGCCATAACGCAGAAAATAGCTGTTGATCGCGTCGTCCACGGTCTGGTTCGCCTCCAGTGCGACCACGTTCGGGGTCATCACGTCACCGACGCTGAGAGCGCTCAATGACTCCTGTAAGAAGGTTTGACGATGACTGTTTTGCGCCGCGACATATAGGAAGCCGGCTACCAGCATGAGCCACATTCCGTTCAAAGCGCTGCCCATAGCAATGGCGACGACCCCCAGCATCACAAGCAGCAGGGAAAACAATTGTCCGGCGCGCGCGGAGAGACGCGTGGCCTTATGAAAGTTTTTGGACCAGGCCCAGATCGCCGCCCGCAACACCCTTCCCCCATCCAGAGGATAGCCGGGCACCAGATTAAAGAGCGCCAGGATCAGGTTGCCGAACTGTATCTGTTCAAAGACGGCAGCGAAAGGATCCGGGACGCCGGGAAGCAAAGTAAGACCCAAGAACGCGAACGAGATCACCAGAGAGACAATCGGTCCGGCAATGGCGATGAGAAATTCAGCCTTCGGCGTGGGGGCCTCACGACGAATCTGCGCCATCCCGCCGAAAATGAAGAGAGTAATCTGACCGATGGGGATATGGTAGCGCATGGCCACAACGCAATGCCCCAGCTCATGAACCAGGACCGACGCAAACAAAAGGAGCGCCGCGAACATCCCGAGTGCCCAGGCTTCCCACACGGGAAGGTTCGGCAGCACATTCGGGAAGTACGACCGCGCCAGAAGCCACGTCACCAGCCCAAATACCAGAAACCAGGACACGTGGACCTTCAACGGGATGCCGAAAATCCGCCCGATCTGCCAGGATTGGCCAATGTTCATAAGTCCACTCGCTTGCTCACCCTCTCCTGCTAGTCTACACTACCTTGATGCCCACTGATACTCTCAAGACAAAGCTGGACCGGCTTTCGGCCTCCCCCGGGGTGTATCTCTTCAAGAGCAATCGAGGAGAGATTCTGTATGTCGGGAAGGCACTGGTCCTGTCCGACCGAGTTCGCTCCTACTTTCAAAAAACGACGGACATCGCTCCGAAAACGCGCCTCATGGTTGGACTCATCGCCGATATCGAGAGCATCATCACAGGGTCCGAACTTGAGGCGCTGATCCTCGAAAGCTCCTTAATCAAGCGGCACCGGCCTCGGTTCAATGTGGTGCTGCGGGACGACAAACAGTATCCCTACTTGCGCTTACCGATCAAAGACCCCTTCCCCCGCTTCAGCATTGTCCGGCGGATTCAAAAGGACGGCGCGCTCTATTACGGCCCGTACGTGCCGGCCGGAGCACTCCGCGAAACGATGCGAATCATCAAAAGCGTGTTCCCGTTGGCAACCTGCACCATTGACATAGACGGCAAGGCCGAGCGCGCCTGCATTGAATATGAGATCAAACGCTGCATGGCGCCCTGCATCGGGAATCAGACCTCGCAGGAGTATCACGAGATCGTGAAGCAGGCGCGGATGTTTCTGGACGGCCGCAATACCGATCTCCTGAGACAGTATAGGGCGCGCATGGAGGCGGCGGCTGAACGGCAAGATTTTGAAGAAGCCGCGCGCACTCGGGACCGGATTTTTAAGATCGAACGGGTGCTGGAGCGCCAGCGCGTGGCGCAGACTGAGAATGTGGATCAGGACGTCATCGGCCTGGCTCGGGACGGCGCGGCCGCCGACATACAGATGCTGTTCGTGCGCGGCGGCTTGCTGGTTGGTCGCAAAGACTTCCACTGGGCCGATGTGCAGGATGTCTCGGACAGCGAGTTGGTCCGCTCAGTCGTGCAGCAGTTCTATAGCAAGGAAATCATCCCGCCGAAGCAGTTGTTGTTGCCGGTGGACCTGCCTGAAACTGATTTGATCAGTACATGGCTGTCCGAGAAAAAATGCGAAAAAGTGCGCGTGCTCGTTCCGGAACGCGGACTCAAGCACCATCTGGTGCAGTTGGCCGAAGAGAATGCCGCGGTCGCGTTAAAGGATCATCAGCGGGACGAAGCCACAGGCCGGGCGGCGACCGAGGAACTGCAGCGCTTGCTGCACCTGCGCAAGATCCCAACGCGCATCGAGGGATTCGACATCTCTAATACTCAGGGGAATCAAGGGGTCGCCTCGATGGTCGTCTGGCAGGCCGGCGAAACGAGGAAATCCGACTATCGCCGGTTCCGCATCAAAACGGTGGAAGGCGCAAACGACTTTGCCAGTATCAAAGAGGTGGTATCGCGGCACTATGTCGGTGTGAAAGCCGAGCAACGCCTGCTCCCTGACCTGATTCTCATTGATGGCGGAATCGGGCAATTAGCGGCGGCCATGGAAGGGCTGCGGGAAGCCGGTCTTTCGGATATTGACATCATGGCGTTGGCGAAAGCCAAGGGGGAGAAGGAGGAGCGTGTCTTTCTTCCTGGCCGCAAGAATCCGGTCATGCTCAATCCATCCTCCCCGGCTACTCATCTCTTGCAGCGAGTGCGGGACGAAGCTCACCGATTCGCCATTAGTTATCATCGCAGGCTGCGCGGCAAGGCCCTCCTCACATCGAAGCTCGACGAGATCCCGGGCGTCGGCCCGGCGAAGCGCCGCGACCTGCTTCGATACTTCGGCTCAGTGGAAGCTTTGAGAGCCGCCAGCGAAGAAGAACTGCAACGCGTCGGCGGGATCGGCCCAAAAACCGCCGCTGAAGTGAGCGCAGCGCTGGCCGACAGTGCGGAGACGATTTCCACGCGTTGACAGGCTTCAAGACCCTGTGCCACAATTCTGCCTTAAACCATGATGGACCGATTCATTACGTTCGGCACGGTGCATACTGCGAGCCGAAAAGGAGCAGGGTCATGGGCGGCCACAGTCACTGGGCGACCACGAAGCGGCACAAGGCGAGCATAGACGCCAAGCGCGGCAAGACCTTCACCAAAATCATTCGAGAAGTCACCATCGCCGCCCGGTTGGGAGGCGGCGACCCGGAAGGGAACCCCCGGCTTCGATTTGCAGTCCTCAAAGCCAAAGACGCGAACATGCCTTCAGACAACATCAAGAAGGCAATCCAACGCGGCACCGGCGAGCTTCCCGGCGTTCACTTCGAAGAATTCCAGCTCGAGGGCTATGGCCCTGGCGGCTGCGCGCTCTTGATTGATCTCACCAGCGACAACCGCAATCGCACCGTGGCGGAGATCCGCAACATCCTTACCAAACAAAATGCGAATCTTGCCGAAGCTGGAGCTGTCTCCTGGCAGTTCCATAAGAAGGGCTTACTGGTGGTCGAACAGGGCAAAGTGGATGAAGACAAACTGATGACCGTCGCTCTGGATGCCGGAGCGGAGGACATCAAGACCGACCCGAAGATCTTTGAAGTCATCACCAGTCCTCATGATTTTGAGAAGGTCAAGAAGGCCCTTGCGGACGCCAAAATCGAAACTTCCCTCGCCGAGATCACGTCCATTCCCGAAAACTACGTCAAATTGGACGAAAAGACGGCCGAGCAGGCGCTTAAGCTTGTGGACACCCTGGAAGACCAGGACGATGTTCAGAAAGTGCACGCGAACTTTGACATTCCCGAGGAGATCATGGAGAAGGTGGCCGCCGCCGGATGATCGCCTCACTGACCGGCCGCCTCGCCTCAAAACTGCCCGGAGGGGTGGTCATTGACGTGCAGGGCGTCGGGTACGATGTGCTCATTCCTCTCAGCACATACTACCGGCTTCCCGATCCTGATGAGCCCATCTCGCTCTTCATTCACACCCACGTCCGCGAAGACGCCATCCAATTGTTCGGCTTCCTGACGGTCCGCGAAAAGGACGCCTTTCTCATGCTGCTGACCGTATCGGGCATCGGGCCGAAACTCGCTCTGAATGTCATCTCCACGCTCAGCGTGGATGATTTGACCATGGCGATCCGAGACGATGATCATAAGATTTTGGCTTCCGTGCCTGGAATAGGAAAGAAATCAGCGGGCCGACTAACTTTAGAATTGAAAGATAAAGTCGAAAAACTATCATCGTATGCGGACATTCGGACTACAAAATCGCAGGAACCTTCCAATCGGTTGATGGACGATGCCCTGTCAGCGCTGGTGAACCTCGGGTATAAAGCGGCCGACGTGAAAGAGGTGGTTAAGCTGGTCCTGGCGGAGCGCAATGGCAGCACCCCGCTACAAGATCTGATCCGTGCCGCGCTCAAAGAGCTGGCGAAATAACATGAGCGAGCCGGTCATCACAGCCCATCAGAACGACGAGGAACGGAGCCTTGAGGCGGCGCTGCGGCCACAAAGCCTTCAAGAATATGTCGGCCAGAGCCGCATGAAGGAGTCCTTGCGCATCTGCATGGAAGCGGCCAGACAGCGCGGCGAAGCTCTGGACCACTGCATCTTCTATGGGCCGCCTGGCGTCGGCAAAACGACGATCGCGAACATTATCGCCAGGGAAATGGGCGTGGCTCTTCGCTCCACTTCCGGAATCGTGCTCAACCACGCGGGCGATCTGGCTGCGATTCTCACCAATCTTCAGCAGGGTGACGTGCTCTTTATTGACGAAATTCACCGCCTGCCGGCTCCTGTTGAAGAGGCCCTCTATCCGGCTATGGAGGATTATCAGCTCGATCTGATCATCGGGCAGGGACCGTCCACACGGACGATTAAGCTCGATCTGCCGCACTTTACCTTGATCGGTGCGACAACCAGAGTGGCATCCCTCACCTCGCCGCTCCGGGAGCGGTTTGGTCTGGGCTATCGGCTGGACTTCTACACCCCGGACGAATTGGAGGTCATTGTGCTGCGCTCCGCCGGCATCTTGAAAATACCAGTCGATCGCTCCGGCGCTGCTGAGATTGCTCGGCGCTCGCGCGGCACGCCCCGAATCGCCAACCGGCTCCTTCGGAGGGTACGGGACTTTGCTCAGGTGAAATGCGACGGGTCGGTGACTCAAGACGTCGCGGACGCCGCGTTGGCCTGGGTTGGCGTGGACACCGCCGGCTTCGACGACAGGGATCGGCAGCTCCTGCACACTCTCATTGAGAAGTTCGGCGGGGGACCGGTCGGCGTCGAATCGCTCGCTACCGCGCTCGGCGAAGAACGGGCCACGCTGGAGGATGTGTACGAGCCCTACCTCATCCAGGCCGGATACCTGGAGCGTACGTCTCGCGGGCGGGTAGCCACCCGCCTGGCCTTTCAACACTTTGGAAAACAAAAAGATCTGCTCGCATAACTGATTACTCCACGCCATTTCACGGACGCGGCAACCAGGGGCTACCCCCTGTTCCCTTTGATTTTGCTTGCAAATTTTCCCTATCCTCCTGTAAAGTTAACTACTTTACGCGAAAGTAACATGAAGGATCCGAAGCAGCCTCTACAAGCCCACCGGAAGGAAATCGACAGGATTGACGATGATATCCTGCGCCTGCTCAATGAGCGCGCCCGCCACGTGATTGAAATCGGCAATCTCAAGAAGGCCGCCGACACCCAAGCGAATCTCCATACCCCTGCACGTGAGGCCGAAATCCTGGAGCGGCTCTGCAAATTGAACCCCGGTCCGTTTCCAAGCGAAGGACTGCGCGCCGTCTATCGGGAGATCATGTCCGGTTCTCTGGCCTTGGAAGGTCCGCTCAAAGTGGCCTACCTGGGTCCTCGTGCCACCTTCACTCATCTGGCGTGTCTCCGGAAATTCGGCTCGTCCGCCCAGTACCTTCCGATGACGTCAATAAAGGACGTTTTTAACGAAGTGGAACGCGGCCGGGCGGACTTCGGCGTGGTCCCCATTGAGAACTCCACAGAAGGCGTGGTGAATCATACGCTGGACATGTTCATTGATTCGAATCTACAAATTTACGGCGAGGTGCTCCAGGAAGTATCCCACCATCTGCTTTCAAAGAACGATTCGCTGGAGGGAATAAAAAAGATCTATTCCCATCCCCATGCAATCGCCCAATGCCGGCAGTGGCTGGAGACGACTCTTCCGGATGTGCCGGTTTCGGAAGTGCACAGCACGGCGCGGGCCGCCGAAATCTGCACCGAAGATGTTTCTGCGGCGGCCATTGCGTCCGAGCTGGCGGGACAAATCTATGGACTCAAGGTCTTGAAAGCGCGCATCGAGGACAACATCAATAACTACACCCGCTTCCTGGTATTGTCCTCGAAAGCACCCGAGCGGACCGGCAAGGACAAGACCTCTGTCATGCTGTCGGTGAAGGACAAGGTGGGCGCTTTGTACGAGCTCTTACGCCCATTCGCCTCGCACGGAGCCAATTTGACTAAAATCGAGTCGCGCCCCTCTCGTCGGAAAGCATGGGAGTACATCTTCTTTATTGACCTTGAAGGCCACATGGAAGAGGAGCGAGTCAAGCGCGCCCTCAATGAGATCAAGCCTCGCTGCTTGTTTCTCAAGATCCTCGGGTCCTATCCAGCCCACGCATAACGAAACCTGCCATGGCTATTAGGATCAGCCCAACGATCGCCGGCATTACTCCCTACTCGCCCGGCAAACCCATTGAGGAACTGGAGCGCGAGCTCGGCATCACCGGCTCCATTAAACTGGCGTCGAATGAAAATCCGCGGGGGCCCTCGCCGCGAGCCGTAGCGGTTCTTCATGCCGCGGCGCAAACCTTGCACCGTTATCCGGACGGCGGCGGTCATTACCTGCGGCATGCCCTGGCCGAGCGCTGGAAGGTCACACCCGAGCAGGTCATCCTCGGTAATGGATCGGATGAGATCATTACGTTAGTCACGAAAGCCTTCCTCGAAGCGGGCGACGAAGCGGTCATGGGGGATCCCAGCTTCATCGTGTACAAGATTGATGTCACGGCGGTTCACGCCAAGCCGATCCTCATCCCGTTGAAGGAGCACCGGCATGACTTGTCGGCCATGGCGAAAGCGGTCACTCCCAAGACGCGGCTGGTGTTTATCTGCAATCCGAACAACCCGACCGGCACCTACGTGACCGCCGCCGAAGTCTCGACCTTTCTCCAGTCTATACCCGACGATGTGATCGTGGTGTTCGATGAAGCCTATTATGAATACGTCACGGCGCCGGATTACCCCGATACGTTGGCCCTCCTCGCTGCGGGGCGCAATATCGTGGTGCTCCGCACCTTCTCAAAGATCTACGGCTTGGCGGGCCTGCGGATCGGCTACGGATTGACGACAGGCGAGATTGTGCAGCACCTGAACCGGATCCGTCCGCCGTTCAACACCAACAGCCTGGCGCAGAAGGCCGCGCTCGCCGCCCTTGAAGATGAAGAGCACGTACAGGCGAGCCGGCAGTTGAACATCGAAGGCCGCCAGTACCTGACCGAACGGCTTCAGGCTCTCGGCTTTACGGTCATTCCCACTCAGGCCAATTTTCTGTACTTTGATGCTCACCAGGACGGCAGGACCCTCTTCGAGGCGCTCCTGAGAAAGGGCGTCATCGTGCGCCACTTAGGGGGAACGTCTCTCCGAGTCACGATCGGCCTGCCGCAGGAAAATCATCGGTTCATTGAATCACTGCAGTCAGTGTTGGCTTTGCCACAGAGTAAGGAGAAGGGCCTGCCATGATTATCGTGCTCAAACCACAAGCCACTGAAGCCATGATCGAACATGTGATGGATCGTCTCCGGGAACTCGGCCTGAGCCCGCATCTATCCAAAGGACAAGAGCGTACCATCATCGGAGTCATCGGGGACGACCGCCTGCTGGCTAACCAGCCACTGCGTGCGATTCCCGGCGTGGAGGATGTTGTTCCGATTCTCGCCCCCTGGAAGCTGGCCGGCCGCGAATTCAAGAAAGACAATACGGTCATTGACGTGGGGGGAATCAAGATCGGCGGCAAGCGTGTCGCGATCATGGCCGGCCCTTGCGCCGTGGAGAAGAAGGAGTTGACCATCGGGATCGCGCAGGAGGTCAAGGCGGCCGGCGCCCACATTCTCCGGGGCGGCGCGTACAAGCCGCGCTCCTCGCCCTACGCGTTCCAGGGTCTTGGCAATGAAGGATTGGATTTTCTGGCCGAGGCCAAGAAGCTCACCGGGCTCCCGATCGTCAGTGAAATTTTGGACCCTCGGGACATCGAACTGTTCCTCGAGAAGACGGACATTATTCAGATCGGCGCGCGGAACATGCAGAACTTCGAGCTGCTGAAGGAAGTCGGCGGCTACGACAAGCCGGTCCTGCTGAAGCGCGGATTGTCGGCAACGATCAAAGAATGGTTGTTGTCGGCAGAGTACATCATGTCGCGGGGGAATAAAAACGTGATGCTGTGTGAGCGCGGCATTCGAACCTTTGAATCGCAGTATCGGAACACCTTGGACCTCACGGCTGTTCCCGCGCTGAAAGCACTGACGCACCTGCCGGTCATCGTGGATCCCAGTCATGCGACCGGGAAGTGGGAGCTGGTTGCGCCGATGGCCAAAGCAGCCGTCGCAGCAGGCGCGGACGGGTTGTTGATCGAAGTCCATTCCAACCCGGAGTGCGCGCTGTGCGACGGCGAGGAATCGTTGAAGCCGAATCGCTTCAAAGAATTGATGAAGGATCTAAGACGCATCGCCGAGGCGGTGGACCGCGAGATTGAATGAAACCTATTGCACCCGCTCACCCCTCGGAGACGCTCCCTCTCCCGCTGTTCAAGCAGATGACCATTGTCGGGGTGGGTCTCCTTGGCGGCTCCCTCGGCATGATCTGCAAGCAGCGGGGGGTGGCGAGCACCGTCATCGGGACCAGCCGGCGGGTTGAAAACCTCAAAAAGGCGGTTCAGCTTCAGGCGATTGATCGCTATACCACGGATCTTGCTGAAGCTGCCTCCGGTTCTGATCTGCTGGTCCTCGCCACTCCTGTAGACGCCTTTGAACCAGCTCTCAAAACCTGCGCGTCGCGACTGGCGCCCGGCGCGATCGTCACGGACGTGGGCAGTGTCAAAGGCGCCTTAGTCGCGCGCATGGAAGCATTGGTTCCTGAAGGTATTGCGGTGGTTGGTGCCCATCCGATAGCCGGCAAGGAAAAAACCGGGGTCGAGGAGGCCAGTCTTGACCTGTTCCGCGGCGCACGTTGTATTCTGACCCCAACAACACGAACGAGCCCTGCTGCCCTCGTTAAGATCCGACAGCTCTGGGAAGCCACCGGAGCACAGATCAGCGAAATGGACCCTGAGCTTCACGACCGTGTCTTGGCGGCCGTCAGTCATCTCCCCCACATGGTCGCCTATGCGCTGGTGAACGCGATTGCCTCGATCCAAGAAACGCAGATGCCCACCCTTGATCTGCAATCCCTCTCGGGAGGCGGCTACAAGGACACCACGCGTATTGCTGCTTCCTCGCCTGAAATGTGGCGGGACATTTGTCTCTGGAACCGCGAAAATCTGGTCAGTCAGATCGATACCTATCTATCCTGTCTTGAGAGACTGAAAGCGCTCATCAAAGCCGGCGACGGTGGCGGGTTGTGCCGGGAAATGGAGCGGGCCAAGCAGGTGCGCGAACGGCTCCTGTGATGAATTGTCTCGTGACTCGCCCTTCCGGGCCGCTACGCGGCAGCCTTACTGTTCCAGGCGATAAATCCATCACCCACCGCGCGATCATTCTCGGCGCCCTCGCAGAGGGCGATTCGATGATCAGCAACTACTGCCGCGGCGCTGATTGCCTGCATACCATCGAGGCAGTACAGGCCCTCGGAGTACCGATCGAGATCGGTGAAGGTCATCTACGTATCGCGGGCAAGGGATTGTGGGGCCTCCATGAACCACAAAAGATTTTGGACTGCGGGAACAGCGGCACCGGCATTCGCCTGCTGGCCGGCGTGTTGGCGGGCCAATCGTTCTTCTCGGTACTGGACGGCGATGATGCAGTCAGAAGGCGGCCCATGGGCCGGGTCGTAACGCCATTGCGCCAAATGGGCGCGACCATTGCCGGGCGCCATGGCGGAAACCTTGCACCGCTGGCTATTACCGGTACGAAGCTCCACGGCATCGCCTATCAGTCGCCCATTGCGAGCGCGCAAGTGAAATCGTCCATTCTGCTGGCCGGCCTCCTTGCGCAAGGGACCACCACGATGAGCGAGCCGTCATTGTCCCGGGACCATACCGAGCGGATGCTCACCTATCTGGGAATTCCGCTCTCGCGAGCCGGTCTGACCGTCACGCTCATGGGGCAGCCGTCGTATAAGGCACGAGACATTGTCGTCGCCGGTGACCTGTCTGCCGCCGCGTTCTTTCTGGTTGCCGCGTCCATCGTGCGCGACTCCGACATTACCGTTACGAATGTCGGGATCAATCCAACGCGCCTCGGTGTTCTTGAGTGCCTGCAGGAGATGGGGGGGCGCCTCGAGCTGCTGAACCACCGAGAACAGGCGGGGGAGCCGGTGGCGGACCTTCGAATTCGTTCCGCGCAACTCCATGGAATCCGGATCAGCGCCGAGCGTATTCCAAGGACTATTGATGAGCTCCCGATCCTGTGTGTGGCAGCGGCTTGCGCTGACGGCGAAACGATCATCTCCGGGGCGGCTGAACTGCGAGTCAAGGAAAGCGACCGCATCGCCACCATGGCGACGGAGCTTCGCCGGTTGGGAGCCGAAGTGGAAGAGCGACCGGACGGGCTTCGAATCCTGGGCGGCCGCCCGCTCCGCGGAGCGGTGTGCCAAAGCTACGGTGATCACCGAGTCGCCATGGCGGTGGCTGTTGCCGGCCTGATCGCAAACGGCGAAACCCGGGTTGAAGACACGGGCTGCGTGGCCACCTCATTTCCTGATTTTGATAAGCATTTGAGTGCGTTATTGACACCCTTGAGGCAAGGGTGAATAATACCCTCCTTACTGTGCGAGGGACCCGGTTCTTTCCCCTCGGGCGGGCACGAGCGAGCCGATGATCGTCGCGATCGACGGCCCAGCCGGAGCAGGAAAGAGCACGGTCGCCAAATTGATCGCTGCGAAGCTGGGCTACGCCTACCTCGATACCGGCGCCCTTTACCGAGCACTGGCCTGGAAGGCGCTCGCCGCCGGCATTGATCCGGCTGCATCGGACGCCATGAGCCGGCTCTGCCGAAACACTCGGCTGACTGTCTCCTTGGACCACGGCGACCAGCCGGTTGTGACTGTTGACGGCCGGGTTTTGACGACGGAACTCCGCAAACCGGAGATCAGCGAGGTGGCATCACAGGTCGCAGCGCTGCCGGAGGTTCGTGCCTGGCTACTGCCGATCCAGCAGGCGTTCGCTCGGCAAGCGGGGCTGCGTGGGATTGTGGCGGAAGGGCGAGACATTGGGACAAAGATTTTCCCTAGTGCAGGGGCGAAATTTTTTGTGAACGCCGATCCTGCAGAGCGGGCTCGGCGCCGTCAGCGCGATACAGGCCAATTGGGCCGCGCTGAGGACATGGCTCAGGTTCAGCGAGACCTGGAGGCTCGGGACCGACGTGATAGTACCCGTCACACCGCTCCGCTGGAAGTCGCAGCGGACGCGACCGTCATTGATACCACTCGGCTGCCGGTGGAGCAGGTCGTCGAGCGGATGTTGAAGGTCATTGCCGACAAGGCGGCCGAACACGGCTGATGGTGCTGTATTGGACGCTATGGATCATCGTCAGAGCTCTTGCGCGGCTGTTGTTCCACTTACAAATTGTGGGGCGACAGCACATTCCCAGCACCGGCGGCCTGCTCATTGCGGCGAACCATGCCAGTTATCTCGACATCCCGATTTTGGGATGCGCCCTGCCCCGACGGGTGTCGTTCCTTGGCCGCATGGACCTCTTTTCCGGTCTCGTCGGGGCGGTGCTGCGCTACCTTGGATGGATTCCGATCCGTCGAGAGCGTGTGGACCGGAAGGGGTTCGACGAGGCGGTCCGGCGGCTGAAGGCCGGGCAGGTCGTGGTGCTGTACCCGGAGGGTACCCGCTCCCAGGACGGCCGGCTACAGGCGGGTAAGCCTGGCGTAGGGATGATCCTGGAGGCGGCAGGCTGTCCGGTCATGCCGGCGTTGCTGGACGGAACTTACGAGGCGCTTCCGCCGGAAGCAAAATGGATCCGGTTGCGCCCCATCCGGGTGGTGTTCGGCGCCCCGATGGATTTTTCGCCGGAATTGAAGGCCGCGACCGAGGAGACTAAGAAGGTCGTGTACCAGCAGATCAGTCAAGAGATCATGGACCGGATTGCTGAGTTACGGGACGAGGAGTCCCGCACTCTGCCGGTCCGTCAGCAGTTAACCTTATAACCCTGTGTGTCAGGTTGTGTCGCGGGAGGTCTAGAAACCTTTTATGGAAACACTTGAGAAGATGAAGCTGGGATCGTCCGAAAAAGCCGAGATGGCCTCGCTGTACGAACAGACGTTTCAGAACTTCGAGGAAGGGTCTGTAATCGAAGGCACCGTCGTCTTGGTCAAGAAGGACAAAGTCATCGTGGACATCGGCTACAAATCGGAGGGAATCATTCCTGCCGAAGAGTTCTCACCGCAGGAATTGGCCATGCTCACGCCTGGGACCCGGCTTCCGGTCTACATCGAGGAGCGGGAGGATGCCGACGGGAACCTCATTTTGTCCAAGGAGAAGGCGGACAAGATGAAGGTCTGGGAAGACCTTGAGCGGATCTTTAAGGAAGAGGCGATTGTCGACGGCAAGGTCCTGAGCCGTATCAAGGGCGGGATGATGGTCGACATCGGTGTCAAGGCGTTTCTCCCCGGCTCGCAGATTGACCTCCATCCGGTGCGCGATCCCGAGCAGCTGATCGGCAAAACATTCCCGATGAAGATCATCAAGATCAATCACCGGCGCGGAAATGTGGTCGTTTCGCGGCGCCTCTTGTTGGAGGAATCGCGCGACCAGCGCCGCCAGCGGACGCTCTCGAACCTGACCGAGGGCCAAATCGTCACCGGCACGGTGAAGAATATCACTGAGTATGGAGCCTTCGTGGACCTGGGCGGCATAGACGGGCTTCTGCACATCACCGACATGTCCTGGGGCCGCATCGGCCACCCCTCCGAGATGTTCATGGTCGGGGACCGGGTCGAAGTCATGATCCTCAGGTACGACCGGGAGTCCGGCCGTGTCTCGCTGGGTTTGAAGCAAAAAGGATCGGACCCCTGGACCGGCATCGCCGCAAAGCATCCGGTCAGCTCGCGGATCAAGGGCCGCGTCGTCAGTCTCACAGACTATGGGGCCTTCATCGAGATCGAACCGGGCGTGGAAGGATTGGTTCATGTCTCCGAGATGTCCTGGACCCACGAGGTGCGGCATCCGTCGAAGATTGTCGCGGTTGGTGATATCGTGGAAGCGCAGGTCCTCAATGTGGATGAGACAGCCCGCAAAATCTCGCTCGGCATGAAGCAGGTCGCGCCGAATCCCTGGGATCTCATCGAAACCAAGTACCCGCTCGGGACCAAGATCGAGGGCAAGATTAAGAGCCTGACCGATTTTGGAGCATTCGTCGGCTTGGATGAGGGCGTCGATGGTCTCATACATATCTCGGACATGTCCTGGACCAAGCACGTCAAGCACCCCTCAGAGATTTTCAAGAAGGGCCAGAAGGTTGATACGATCGTCCTGAAGATTGACAAAGAAAAGGAGCGCCTGTCGCTGGGCTATAAACAGCTGACAGCGGATCCCTGGGAGCAGGAGATTCCGAACGCGCATCAGGTCGGCAATCTCGCCCCTGGCAAGATCGCCAAGGTCACCGACTTCGGCATCTTCGTCGAACTGAACGGGGGCGTGGAAGGCCTCATTCATGTGAGCGAATTGGGCCTCGAGCCCAATGTCCGCCTGGAGGAGAAATTCAAGGTCGGAGAGGATATCGAAGCCAAGATCATCAAGGTGGACAAAGAAGAGCGGAAGATCGCTCTCAGCCTTCGGGAGCACCACCGGGACACCGAGCGTCAGCAGGTGCAGGACTTCCATTCAACCCAGGGCAAAGTGGATCAATCCTTGGGGCGCGCCGCCAGGAAAAACAAGAAACGAGACGCCGACACCGAGGAGGGATAAAGTCAGCCTTCTATGATAAACGAAGAGCCTACCACGACCCCTCGGCCGAAGAAACGGCCGGTTCGAACCGCGTTAACGCTGGTTGCTATCATAGCAATCGGCTTTCTGGCATTTTCCATATTGGCGAACTATCTGGCCGAGAGCGCATGGGTAGGCGGCGATAAAGTCGCGTTGATCCGGATCGAAGGGGTGATTCTCGATTCTCGCGAGACGATCCAGGAGTTACGGCGGTACCGCGAAAACCCCACCGTCAAGGCCATCGTGTTGCGAATCGACAGTCCCGGTGGCGGCGTCGTCCCGTCTCAAGAGATTTTCGCGGAAGTGCGAAAGACCCGAGCCGACGGCAAACTCAAACTGGTCGCCTCCATGGGGAACCTGGCAGCGTCGGGCGGGTATTATATCGCAGCGGCCACGGACAAGATCGTGGCCAATCCCGGCACGCTCACCGGCAGCATCGGCGTGATCATGGAACTTGCCAATGTAAAGGGACTGTTGGACAAGATTGGCGTGCAAAGCGTGGTGATTAAGAGCGGGCGCTATAAAGACATGGCCTCGCCGTTCCGCGCGATGACCGAAGAGGATCGCACCCTGCTGCAGGGCGTGCTGGACGATGTCCACGCCCAATTCATCGAGGCGGTGGCGACCGGCCGCGCGCTTAATGTGGAGCAGGTCAAAGGCATGGCCGACGGCCGCATTTTTACCGGCAGGCAGGCGAAGTCCGTCAGCCTCGTGGACGAACTCGGCGACCTTCAGGATGCCATCAAGCTAGCGGCGCAGCTGGTAGGAATCAGCGGGGAACCTCGGGTCATTGAAACCCGAAAGCGGTTTTCGTGGCGGGATCTGCTCGACCCGCTGTTCTTCGGGCCGGTTTCTCCACTGATGCCGTCTAATGTCAGTCTGAAATACATGTTAGCGTTCTAGGAGGCCTTCCGATGACAAAAGCGGAGCTGATTGAGAACTTGTCCGAGCAAGTGACCACCCTCACAAAGCGCCAAGCGGAGGTGGTGGTCAACACGATCTTCAACGGCATTCGGACCGCACTGGCTCGAGGAGATAAAATCGAGATCCGCGGGTTCGGCAGCTTCAGGTTGCGCAATCGCCGGATGAAGGAAGGCCGCAACCCAAAGACCGGCGCAACCGTATCGGTCCCGGCAAAACGCGTGCCCTTCTTCAAAGCCGGCAAGGAACTTCGAGAGATCGTCAACAAATAACAGCAGGGCAGTAAGAGGAATAGTTCGTGCCTGACACTCAGCAGCATACCAATGAGCCGGAGATCATGTGGAGCGAGGGCGCTCTGAAGCGCATGGAGCGCGCCCCCGTGTTTCTTCGAGGCATGGTAAAGCGCCTGGCCGAGAAAAAAGCGCGGGAGCTCGGCTACACCGAGATCACGGACGAGATTCTCACGCAGTTCAAGGGGCAAATGATGGGCAAGATGGGCGGCGAAGCCGGTCTGCAGGAAGCGGCCGGCGCGATGGCGGCTGGGCAGCTCCCTTGGACGGCCGAGGCCAAAGCCCGCTTAGAGGCAGTGCCAGAGTTCATGCGCCACATGATCAAACAGATCGCTGAGGAAGCGGCCCGCGAGCGCGGCCACATGGAAGTCAACGTCGAGCTCTTTAAGAAGGTCGAGGCGCTGGGCGATGAGAAACCACAGGAGGCTCCGCCGCTTCCGTGGACAGAAGGTGCGACAGCACGGCTTCAGCAAAAGATTGCCAAGTCACCCCCCATCGCGATGGATTTCGTGACGGACATGCTGAAGCGCGACACGGAAGAGCTGGCTCGCGAGCAAGGTCGCACCATCATTGACGATGAGGCCCTGACGACGATTTGGGATGCGCCGCGGTCGGCGGTCACCTGGAGTGACGAGGCCTGGAAGCGCCTGCTCACATCTCCCGACTTCGTACGCAGCGGCATCCGCAAAGCCGCCGAGCGGCGCGCGCGCAAGCTCGGACTGAAGGAGATTGATTCCGAACACCTGACGACGTTCCGCAACGAGGCCATGATGAAGGCGGTCAAGCGGATCCGCGCCTTCGGCTACAACGAACTGACCTTCGACGCGTTCGAGACCGCGCTCCAGAAGACCAAGCGCCTACAGGGCAATGAGCAGGCCGAGAAGCGACTCCAGGAAATCCGCGATCACTTCAAAGATCCCACCACGAAGAAGCCTGACGGCGGCACGCTGGGCGCCGAGCTGATGCAGAGATTTCGGAAGTACCTCAAGGGCGAAGAAAAGCTCTAACTTTTTCTGGCGGGTGCCGCCGAGCAGCCCAGCCGTGCTCACTTCAAGCGCAGACGATTCGTTGTGCGCGGCTGGGCCCCCGCTCGGCGGCACCCGCCAGGGAAAGTTCTCGCCAACCGAAAAGGGGACAGGCAGTTCTCAAGCCTGTCCCTTTTTAGGTTTCCGCAGTGGCTTTCCTAGGTTATTACATCTTGACGCAACTGTATGATTCGACTACAATGTAGTCAACGGTGAACAAGAGGAGTAAAGTATGGCGAAGGCGGCAAGAAAAACGGCAATAAATTCTCCGGTTTCGGTCAGGTTCGGCAAGGGCGACATAACAATGGTTCAAATGCTTCGAGCCAGAGCTCATGCCAACAAACGCTCAATCTCCGATCAAATGAAATATTTTGCCTATCTCGGCATGATCGGAAAAGACAATCCCGACCTTCCTATGAGTTTCATTGAGGGAATCCTGGAAGGGTTGGAAGAAAGTCGCGCCGGCGTGGC
>Ga0184632_10000374_pt1 | contig 17273 bp, 16 predicted proteins | sample PLM31_50_b1_FD_133153 | JGI IMG/M metagenome (GOLD analysis project Ga0184632, IMG submission 133153) | Groundwater sediment microbial communities from an aquifer in East River, Colorado, USA - PLM3-1_50_b1 | ecosystem: Environmental > Terrestrial > Soil > Riparian zone | place: USA: East... | reverse complement strand
TCTTTGCCGTTGCCGATTGATACATTGCCGAAATAGTGGACGTTCGATCGTTCGAGCAACTCCCAGTACTGCTTTTTGAGACCACCACGCAGCTTCAACTTCGAGGGGAAAATCCCATATTCAGCCAACCCGCCGAACTTGATGTCACGATTCAGGATAATGACTTTCCATGTCGGCGCGTAGAAAGTAAGCAACGGCAAGAGATTTAGGGTAGCAACAATCTTAACTGTCCAGCGTGCTGAAGTTGTTCTGTCCGCCAGCGCGTCCGATGCGTGAGCATCGTGTTGAGCGTGGTCAGCAGTTTCCGCATACAGGCAATGAGAGCGACCTTCTTGGTTTTTTCCACCCCCCACAAGCGCTAATAGACCATCCATTTCCCCTATAGCGTGCAGCTGTCACGATTGAGGATAATTGTTACTCGCGTTCTCGATCTGAGCGTCTTTCTTCAGCTTTGACAGCTCAAAACCTCCTATGCTAAAGTCCGCGGAACTGTTGAGGTTCTGGGCTTTTCTCTGTCGATTCACCCAGGGACAACGCATGAGCGTGACGACATCGCATGTGATCATTGTGGGCGGAGCCGGACCAGCCGGCATGGCTGTAGCCAGTTCGCTCGCGAAGGCAGGCCATGAAGTCATTATCCTGAATCGTGACATCAAGTTCGGCGGGTTAGCTGAATATGGGATCTTCCCCTCGAAGTTGAAGCTGCGTGGTGGTCTCAAAAAGCAGTACTGGGAGTTGCTCGAACGATCGAACGTCCACTATTTCGGCAATGTATCAATCGGCAACGGCAAAGATCTCACCGTCGAAGAGGTCCGAAACCTTGGCGCCAGCGCGGTCGTATTTTCTATCGGCGCGCAAGGGACCAAGGCCATCGGTGTGGAAGGGGATTCAGCTAAAGGGGTCTTTCATGCGAAAGACGTAGTCTACCATTTCAATCGACTGCCCAGTTTCGGCGACCGGCCGTTCGATATGGGCAAGCACGTGGCGGTGATCGGCGCCGGCGATGTGATGGTCGATATCGCCCACTGGCTGATTCGCTACAAGAAAGTCGCGCAGGTGACGGCCATTGTTCGGCGTGGCCCTTCCGAGCGAAAGTACAATCCGAAAGAAATTCGCGCCGTGTGCACCAACATGGATGTGGACGGGATCACCAAAGAGGTCGCTCGGATTAAGGATCGCCTTGCCGCGGTCGGCCAGAAGGCCGACGAGGTGCTGAAGGCGCTAACTGACGAATTTACGAAATGCGAACAGACGGCCAGCGAGACGAAAATGGGTTTCAAGTTCCTCGCGTCTCCCAAGCGTATTCTTGTCGATGGGAACAATTGCGTGCGCGGCCTGGAAATGGAAGACAACAAGCTCGACCCAAAAGGCGAGGATACGGTCGCAGTCGGGCTGAAACAATATTACGAATTCCCGTGCGACGCCGTTGTCTTCGCGGTCGGCGACAAAGTCGATGAGACCGTTGGACTGCCGTACAAGAGCGGCATGTTCATCACGAATCCCAATAAGACCGGCAACGATCCGGACGACGCGCTTTTCCAAGCCTATGACGAAACCACAGGCAAGATCGTCGACGGCGTATTTCTCGCTGGATGGGCACGGAAGGCGAGCGAAGGTTTAGTCGGCATCGCCAAGAGGGACGGGGATTGGTGCGCAGAGGTAGTAAACCGATATTTGGCAACCAAGCCGCCGGGCAACCACTCGAAAGTCGTCCTCGACAAATTAAAGACGTTCCTGAATGATCGGAAGAGCCATCCTGTGGATGTGAAGAATCTCCGAGCGCTTGAAGCTGCAGAGCAGGCTCACAAGAGCGCGACCGATTGCATCGGAGAATTCAAGTACGCCAGCAACCAGGAAATGATCGAACTGATCGAGCGCGGGAAGTCGTAGCGGGCAGTTAGCTATTACCTGTCCCCCCATTTGAGTTTTTCTCTGAGCACGTCGTAGTAATTGCTCTCCGGAAATCGGATCAAGCGGGTCCGGTGCTCTGAGGTCTGGATCACGACCGTATCTCCCTGCGTGATCGCCACTCCCACCTGTCCGTCAAGCGTCGCCATGGCGCCATCATCTTTACTGGTGAGTGTCACCTCGATTTCCGCGTTGCCCGGCACGATCAATGGCCGATGCGTCAGCGTATGAGGACAAATCGGCGTCAGAATCAATGACTGGACCGCCGGATCGATAATGGGACCGCCGGCTGAAAGAGAGTAGGCGGTGGATCCCGTCGGGCTGCTGACGATCAACCCGTCGCCACGCAAATTGGTGACGAACCGTCCTTGAATCGCAATCTTCAGTTCGATCATACGGGCGAGCGTGCCCTTGCTGATCACAACATCGTTCAACACCACCCCCTGCGCGACCGTTTCTCCATGCCGATGAATATGCGTCCGTAGCATGAGCCGCTCATCGAGAACAAAGTCGTTCGCAAATACCCGTTCGAGCGAGGAATAGAGGTTCTCCAGACGGACCTCTGTCAAAAAACCCAGTCCGCCCATGTTGACTCCCAGGATGGGAATGCCTCGTTCCCCGGCAAGTCGAGCGGCATTGAGCATGGTCCCGTCGCCGCCCAAGACGAGAAGTACATCCGCTTTGCTCGCCAGCTGAGTTTTCTGATAGCCCCCCTGTTCACCGAGAAGACTCGCCGACGTCGTGTCCAAAATCACATCGATACTTCGGGCCCGGAGCCAGGTGACCACATCGTGCAACGTGCTCTTATCCTCAGGAAGCTTCGGTTTTGTCAGAATCCCGACGCTTTTACTTTTCATTGGAAAAACCCTGTCGTGATGCTCTAGACACCGGTGGAAAAGTTCGAGATTGTATCGGGAGGGTTCTTTTGAAGTCAACGAACCAGATGACGTCAGGCCTTCACCACATGATGTATTCCGTCCACCCCAGTTCTTGGCTTGTCCGATTGTCTCGAAGCCTTGACACTTAAAATCCTTCTAGTTAGAATTAGGCAGACTTTTCGGTAGGTTTGCCCATGTGGAACTGGTTATAGGCTCCCACTAAAAGGAGGCAGGATGTTCGAGCGATTCACGGACAAGGGTCGGAAGATCATCATCCTCGCACGGGAAGAGGCTGAGCGTCATCAAAACGACTACCTCGGAACCGAGCATCTCGTCTTGGCCATTCTCCGTGAATCCGACGGGATTGCCCTGATGATCTTGAAAAAAATGGGACTCTCGACCGAACAAGTCCGTTTGGAAATTGAACGGAATTTGCCCGGCGGGGGAACCACCATGACCTTTGGTGAGATCCCTTTCAGCCCGCGGGTCAAGAAGGTCATTGAATACGGGGTCGAAGAAGCCCGTCTCCTTGGACACAATCATATCGGCAGTGAGCACCTCTTATTGGGTCTCCTCCGAGAAGAGGAGGGGATCGGCGGCAAGATCCTCCGCAGCTTAGGCGCCAATCTCCTGACCGCCCGACAACTGACCGTGACATTCTTGCGGAAGTCAGCCCCGCGTGAGCGCGACCGGAAGAGCAACACCCCGGCACTCGATGAGTTCGGTCGTGATCTGACCCAACTGGCCCAGGCAGGACAACTGGATCCCGTCATCGGCCGAGCCGACGAAATCGAGCGGGTGCTTCAGATCCTGAGTCGCCGTTCAAAAAATAATCCCGTGCTCATCGGAGAAGCCGGCGTCGGCAAGACTGCCATTGTCGAAGGTCTTGCCCAACGAATCATCCAGTCCGAAGTGCCGGATAATCTTCTCTCACGACGCGTCATTGCGCTCGACCTCGGTTCACTGGTCGCAGGGACAAAATATCGCGGCCAATTCGAGGAACGGCTGAAGGTCGTGATGAAGGAAATCGTCCAGGCCGGGAACATCATCATCTTCATCGATGAACTCCATACCTTGGTGGGAGCGGGGGCGGCGGAAGGATCGATCGATGCCTCCAACATGCTTAAGCCCGCACTGTCGCGGGGTGAAATTCAATGTATCGGCGCCACGACCCTCGATGAATACCGAAAGCATATTGAAAAAGATGGAGCCCTCAAGCGACGGTTCCAACCGATTCACGTCCAGCCGCCAAGCATCGATGAAACGGTGCTGATCATCCAAGGGCTTCGCGACCGGTACGAAGAACATCATGGTGTCGAGATTTCAGAAGAGGCCATCCTCGAAGCGGTTAAGCTGTCCGACCGATACATTAGCGACCGCTTTCTTCCGGACAAGGCCATCGACTTGATTGACGAGACGGGTTCACGCGCAAAATTGCAGACCTATGCGCTGCCCATAGAGCTGAAGGCCATGGAGCAAGAGCTGAAGAAAGTCTCTCGCGAAAAGGAACTGGCTATCTCAATGCAGAACTTTGAGGAGGCCGTCCGCCACCGCGAGGAAGAAGAACGGCTGCGCAAACTTCTTGATGAATCCAAGCGCGAGTGGAAGAAGAACCAGGAAAAAAACAAACCGACGATCGGAAAAGAGGAGGTGGCCTATGTCGTCTCCAAGATGACGGGCATTCCACTCTTCAAGCTTGAAGAAGAAGAATCGAACAAACTGCTGCGCATGGAGGAATTCCTCCATAAACGTGTGGTCGGACAGAACGAAGCGATCTCCGCTGTGGCCCGAGCCATTCGGCGGTCACGCGCCGGCCTGAAGGAAGCGCGGAAGCCTATCGGGTCCTTTATCTTCCTGGGACCCACCGGGGTCGGGAAAACCGAATTGGCGAGGACGTTAGCTGAGTTCCTCTTCAATAGCGAAGACTCACTCATTCGAATCGACATGTCCGAATATCAGGAAAAATTCACCAGTTCACGACTCTTCGGAGCCCCTCCGGGGTACGTGGGATACGAAGAAGGCGGCCAATTGACTGAACGGGTCCGGCGCCGGCCCTATTCAGTGGTCCTGTTCGACGAAATCGAAAAGGCCCATCCTGATGTGTTCAATATCCTCTTGCAGGTCTTGGACGACGGGGTACTGACCGACAGCCTCGGGCGCAAAGTCGACTTCAAGAATTGCGTCATCATCATGACCTCCAATATCGGGACCAAGTTGATACAGAAGGGGGTCTCGCTCGGATTCCAGAGCACGGAAGGCGACCAGGAGCGCCATAAGAAGGAAGAAGTGTTGGGAGAATTGCGCCGCTCTTTCAGCCCAGAGTTCTTGAACCGGATCGACGAGATCGTGGTCTTCCATCAATTAGACAAAACGCATCTTTACAATATCCTCGACATCCTCTTGGGTGAACTCAACCTTCGTCTCCTCGACAAGGGCGTGGAGCTTGAAGTTGAGGACGACGTCAAGCAGTGGTTGATCAAAGAAGGTTACGAACCGCTTTACGGAGCCAGACCAATGCGCCGGACGATTCAGCGCGCGATCGGCGATCCACTCTCCGAAGAGATGATTAGAGGACGATTCAAGGAATGCCGAAAGATCCGCGTGGTGCTTCGCGACGGTGCTCCGGCATTCATCGAGCAGGAGGCGATGGCTGGCGTCTAATGTCCCAGCCCACTACCTGCGCGACGCCATCGCATAGAGTACGACACGGCCCTTGTGGCGCCAGCGGCCACAAGGGCTGTCTAATTTCGCCTCTCTCAGAATAACGCATTTTTCGCCGGTCCAGCTCGCGTGATCGGGAAAGATTTCATGATGATGACCGTTCAAAAGCCCAACTCAGCCTGGATACCGGGGCCCATCCTTGGTATCGAGACGTCATGTGATGAAACAGCCGCATCGGTGCTTGCCGCAGACGGCGCAGTCCTCTCGAACATTATTGCGTCACAGCATGCCGTTCATCGGCGATTCGGTGGCGTCGTTCCCGAACTCGCCTCCCGTGCCCACATTGAATCGATTGAAGTTGTCTCCGCGGAGGCGCTGCAACAAGCCGGTCTCGCATGGGCGGATCTCAGTGGAATCGCTGTCACCCAAGGACCCGGTTTGGCCGGCGCTCTGCTCGTCGGGGTCAACTATGCGAAAGCACTTGCCTATGTCTTGAATATTCCGATGGTCGGCGTGAGCCATCTTGAAGGCCACATCGCCTCCGCCTGGTTGCAGGATCCAGCGTTTCCGTTACCCTGTGTAGTCCTGGTTGTCTCTGGTGGACATACCCATCTTTATTATAAGGAACCAAGTGGTCACTGCCGGCTCCTTGGCACTACCAGAGACGATGCGGCAGGGGAGGCCTTTGACAAAGGCGCTCAGTTGCTTGGACTGGAATACCCGGGGGGGCCAGCCATCGATCGCTTGGCTCGACACGGAAATCCAGAAGCCATTGCATTTCCTCGTTCCTATCTCAAAAAGGGGAGCCTTGAATTTAGTTTTAGTGGTTTAAAAACGGCTTTGCTCTATAGACTTCAAGCAATGCCTGAGCAATCTCACGCGGCCCAAGCTGCTGACTTGGCGGCCGCCTATCAGGAGGCCATCGTGGCCGTTTTGGTCGAAAAATCTTTTGCCGCAGTTCGATCATCCGGCGCTCGTGCATTGGCCGTTGTCGGAGGCGTGTCCGCCAATTCTCGACTGCGTGCGCTGCTCCAGCAACGAGCTTCTTCCGAGACCCTGCAGCTGAGTCTTCCCCCGCTGGCCTACTGTACCGACAACGCCGCGATGATTGCGGCCGCAGGGAGGCAGGCTCTTCGCGCAGGGCTCCGTGCACCCCTGGACATCGATGCCCAAGCCTCGCTGGCTTCATCATTCGCACAGGCGATCTAATCAACGACTGACTGTAAGGAAACGACGCCCATTCCAGAAATTCATGGACAGATCCTTGGTCTCCGTGCCAGCCAGCTCGCAATGCTTGAGCGGCTGTATCGCCGACGTATGCCGGTGGATGACGTCCTCTCAGCTGAAGCGGCAAAAACCCTCGCACAGTTCACGCATGAGATTCGGCGTCCCATCGGACTGGTCATCACCAGGCGCGGAGCCGTGCAAGACGTCCTGGTCGGTCCCGGCACCGAGCCCTCGCCAACGACTCTGGCTACCTTTCGTGCAAGCCTACGATCCCTGCGGGGCCTTCGGCTGATCCGGTCGCACATGAAGGAACAACCCATCAGTCAAGAAGACCTCACCATGCTGGGCCTGCTCCGACTCGACATGATCGGAACCGTGGACGTCACACCCAAGGGCGAGCCAGGGTTGCTCTCACTGGCCCATCTGAATCCACCCGGTCAGAAGGGGCCATTGTACACGCTCCTGAAGCCCACTCTGGTGCATCAATGCCCGGTGAGTTTCGAGACATTCATTCGCGAACTGGAGTCAGACCTACAACGTCAGAGCGGGTCTCACACGATGGCTCAGGGACAGACCGCCATTCTCGTGAGCGCCTCGCCCAAGAGTAAGGCCGAGCAAGAAGAACGCCTCACCGAACTGGCAGAACTGGCCTCCTCGGCGGATCTCACCGTGATCGACCGTTTAGTCCAACGCACACAGAGCGGCCATCATCGGTTCCAATTGGGAAGCGGCAAACTCAAGGACGTGCTGATGCAAGCCATGCAAAAGGGAGCGGACCTGCTCATCTTCGATCAAGATTTGGCTCCCGCACAGCTGCGCACCATTGAGGAGATCACCGACCTCACGGTCATTGATCGGACCCAGCTGATTCTCGACATCTTTGCGCAACGGGCGCATAGCCGAGAAGGGAAAGTGCAGGTCGAATTGGCGCAGCTTCGTTATCTGCTCCCCCGTCTCTCCGGTCAGGGAACGAGCCTTTCGCGTTTGGGGGGGGGTATCGGCAGCAGAGGTCCCGGTGAAACGAAGCTCGAAACGGACCGCCGTCGCATCAGAGAGCGCATCGACCATTTGGAACGGGAGATCGAGGGTTTTGCCCGTCACCAAGACCAACGGCGATCGCGCCGCGTCCGACAGGAGTTCCCAGTCTTGTCCATCGTGGGTTACACGAACGCCGGCAAGTCGACATTGCTCAACGCCTTAACGAACAGTGTGGTTAGCACGGCCCCACGCGTCTTTGAAACGCTCGACACTACGAGCCGCAGACTGCATTTTCCGCATGGCCGAGAAGTGATCATCACCGACACGGTGGGGTTTATTCGCGACCTGCCCAAAGATCTCCTCGCAGCCTTCAGAACGACATTGGACGAATTGCGCGATGCTGACCTCTTCCTGCATGTGGTCGATGCAGGGGCGAAAGACCTGGACGCCCATATCGCAGCGGTCGACACCGTGCTACAAAACCTCACCCTCAATCAGCTTCCACGGGCCCTGGTGTTCAACAAGTGCGACCAGCTTCCGGCCGGGCAAGGGGAGGCCCTGTGTCGGCGCTACGGCGCGATCGGGATTTCGGCTCTGCATCAGAAGACCTTGCCCCCACTGATCCAGCACCTCGAAGAACGGCTGGCTGCGCTCGTCCCGGTGGACGGCCCTTCCCAGAAATCGGCAGCCCCGACACTCATCCTTGCATCTCGTCCTTAACCCGCTGCACAATTGACCCTCTCTGGTACCAGCCATGACAACAAAATCTCTGCCATCATCGGATCTTCGCAAGCGTCTCCGAGAGATTGCGAGGACCCTCCAGCGCACGATGCCAAGCCCGAAAATGGAACTCGACCATTGTTCCCCTTGGGAACTGCTCGTGGCCACGATCCTCTCCGCCCAATGTACCGACCAGCGAGTCAACCAGGTTACTCCATCGCTCTTTCGACGGTATCGGCAACCGACAGAGCTGGCTGCGGCTAATCTTCCTGAACTCGAACAGCTCATTCGTTCCACCGGTTTCTTTAAGAGCAAAGCGAAGCATCTTGTCGCATGCGGAAAAGCCGTGACCGAGCGCTTCGGCGAACAGGTTCCGCACACGATGGATGAATTGATCACCTTGCCGGGCGTCGGCAGAAAGACCGCGAACGTCATTCTCGGGAATGCCTTCGGCCAGCCTAGTATCGTCGTCGATACCCATGTGAAGCGCGTGGCAAAGCGACTCGGCCTGACCAGATCCGACAATCCCGACCTGGTCGAACAAGACCTGCAGCAGCTCGTGCCGAAATCCCAGTGGACCGCTGTCTCACAACGCCTGTTACTGCATGGCCGATACATCTGCCTCGCGAGAAAACCTCAGTGCCGCGCCTGTCCGGTCTACCGGCACTGCCCATGGAAAGAGAAAGATCCCCAATGATTCGTAGCATGACCGGTTTCGGCCGACGGCAGGCCCCCTGGCAGGATGGGTCAGTGACGGTGGAAATGCGCTCCGTCAACCATCGCTTTCTTGAAATCGCCTGCCGTCTACCCCGACCATTGAGCCACCTAGAAGACTCCTTCAAGAAAGCCATCCAGCAATGCTGCACTCGTGGACGCATCGATTTCACGGTGACCGTCCAGGCAGCCAAGGGCCGCGCAGGAAGCGTCAATCTTGACCAACCCCTCGCGAAGCAGTACCATCAGGCCCTCCGTACCCTCAAGAAGTCCCTGAAGCTGAGCGGCTCCATCGATCTGGCGCTCATGGCTGGGCTCCGTGACGTCGTGTCAGTAGCGGATCAACCGACGGATGACCCGAAACTGGCGAAGATCGTTCAACAACTGACGACCCAGGCACTGACAGATCTTGAGGGCATGCGAACGCGCGAAGGGAAGGCCCTGGCAGAGGATATGAGCGCGCGGATTCAGCTGATCCGGGGGCACCAAACGCTCGTCGCCGCACGGACCCCTCTTCTGGCCCAGGAGATCTTTGACAGAATGAAGATTCGTGTGGAGAAACTGCTGGGATCGGAAATCCCTGATCCACCCCGGCTCTATCAGGAATTGGCAGTGTACGCAGATCGTGGTGATATTACGGAAGAAATAGTCAGATTGGACTCGCATATGATACAGTTTGAGCAGATGCTCAACCGTGCAGACTCTGTAGGCAAAACACTCGATTTTCTGCTCCAGGAAATCGGGCGGGAAGTCAACACGATCGGCTCGAAAGCCAATGACGCGGAAATCGCCTGTCATGTGGTCCAGATGAAGGCCGAACTGGAACGTATTCGCGAACAGGTCCAGAACGTCGAATGAACTCAGCCACCACGACCAGCTCCACGGCGCCGGCATCCGGCCACCCGCGGTCCTCGACGGATCGGCGGGGCATTCTTTTCATTATATCCGCGCCCTCCGGGACGGGGAAAACCACGCTCTGCAAGCAACTCGCGACGAACCTCCCCGGACTGTGGCATTCAATTTCCTATACAACGAGGAAGCCGCGGCCAGGCGAAGAGCATGGGCGCGATTATTACTTTATCGAAGAGCAGACATTCCAAGAGATGATCGCGCGAAATGATTTCGTCGAGTGGGCCCGTGTGTATGGACATCTCTACGGGACGCCCTGGAAATCGCTGACCGAAAAGATCGATCAGGGGGTTGATGTGTTACTGGAGATCGATGTGCAAGGGGCCATGCAGATCAAGAAACGATTCGAGGATTCGGTATCGATCTTTATCCTTCCTCCCTCGATGACCGTGCTCAGGTCCCGGCTCCAGACAAGGGCCTCTGATACACCGGAGGAGATTCAACAGCGATTGCACAAAGTGAAGGAAGAGGTGTGGAGCTACCGGGAATACGCCTATATCGTCCGAAACGAAGACCTCGGCCGATCCCTTCGCGATCTTGAAAGCATCTTCTGGTCAGAACGATTGAAGACGAAACGATTGAACATGACGTGGCTCGAGAATAATTTCATTCTTGACGATGAACAGAAAATCGGAGATCGCAAAGATCTTCCCTAACCCAAAGGAGTGCCATATCCATGATCGACATGTTGAGACTATTGCCCCAATACACAGCAGGCGAATTTGATTCACGCCACCGGCTGGCGATCATCGCAGCCCAGCGGGCGAAGCACATTTTGCAGGGATCACGTCATGCCTCCTCACGCTTCACCAAAGAAACGACCATCGCCCTCGATGAAGTCCTCCGGGCACAAGTCAATTACCTCGTCGGTCAAGAAGCGCGGGATGCAATGAAGGAAGCGAAGCGCGGCAAGGAAGGCGAAATGGAGCGCATCGCCGTGATGACCGGCGACGACGCGAAGGAGATCAAGAAAGAGCTGAGCGTTTATGTCGACGATACCCCGAAGCCGATGGTGGGTGAGAGCGAGGAGTAATTGGTGAAGATCTCCGACTCCACAGGGCCGACGTTGATCGGGAAGCAGATCGTGCTCGGCGTGACCGGCAGCATCGCGGCCTATAAGGCTGTCGCGTTGCTCCGGACCTTGCTCCATGAGGGAGCGATGGTGCACGTCGTGATGACACAATCGGCCACGAAGTTCGTCACCCCGCTGACGTTTGAAGTGCTCTCCGGCCATCCCGTCTCGACGGATGTGTTCGAGGCGCATCAGGAGATGAAACACTTGTCATTGCCCGAACAGGCAGATGCCATCGTCATTGCGCCGGCCACGGCCAATTGTCTTGCAAGGGCAGCACTGGGGCTGGGCGACGATCTGCTCTCGACCATGCTCCTTACGGCACAGTGCCCGCTGATTGTGGCCCCCGCCATGGACGGAGGGATGTGGACCCATCCAACTGTCAGAGAACACGTAGGGACGTTGCGTGCGAGGGGAACCATCGTGGTGAATCCAGAAATCGGCCCGCTCGCTTCCGGACGGATCGGCCAAGGCCGCTTGGCAGAGGAAGGCACAGTTCTGGAGGCTATTCAGGCGGCGCTGGCTCCACGACGCGATTGGCAAGGGCACCGCATTCTGGTTTCGGCGGGCCCGACGCAAGAGCCGATCGATCCGGTGCGTTTCATTTCAAACCGCTCCTCCGGCAAGATGGGCTATGCCATCGCCGAAGCCGCCCAGGCGAGGGGAGCCCAGGTGGTCCTCGTCACCGGTCCGACGGCCTTACCGACTCCAAGAGGCATCGAAGTCGTCTCGGTCGCCACTGCAGAAGAAATGACGAAGGCTCTGTCCGCGCGCCTTGCATGGTCCACAACTGTGATCATGGCCGCCGCGGTGACAGATTTTCGTCCCACGCACCCTGCCGTGCAAAAAATAAAGAAACAGGGGCGTGCAGCCGGCCAAACGCTTGATCTCGAACAGACCACTGACATCCTGGCCTCCTTATCTGCCCAACGGACTACGCAACTCATGGTCGGCTTCGCCGCTGAGACCAGTGATCTGATCGCCCACGCCAAGGACAAGCTGACGGTGAAAGGGCTCGACCTCATCGTCGCAAACGATGTCACGACAGAAGGAGCAGGATTCGGCAGCGATCAGAACGCCGCCACGTTGATCGACCGGCAGGGGGCCATGACAGAACTGCCGCTGATGCCAAAACGAGCACTCGCCGACGCGATCCTGAACCGGGCGCAAGAGCTGCTCCGCGCCAGACAATCTGGCCAGGCTCCCAAGCCAGTTGCGGGAGGACGCTAGCAGCCCATGGCTCAGAATCAGCACGCTGCCGAGAGCGCCCTGGAAATCGATCGACTGGCCACCCAGTTAGCCAAAGATCCACATTCCAAAGTTTTCATGCCACTGGCCGAAGAGTACGGAAAAGTCGGCATGTGGCAGGAAGCCGCAGCCGTCCTCGAAGACGGCCTGAAATTGTACCCCGGTTTCATTACCGCCATGGTCGTGCTAGGACGTGCCTACGACCACATGGGTCAGGCCACGAAGGCCAGGGCGATTCTAGAAGAATCCGTCAAGTTGAGTCCCGAAAACCTGCGCGCGCACCGGACCTTAATCAAGATCTACACAAGTCAGGGGCAGAACGAATCAGCACTGCAATCCTGCGCCGTCATCCTGGCGGTCAACCCGCGGGATGAAGAAGCGCTCTCAGTCCAATCTGCTCTAGGCGGACCGCTGAAACAAAAGAAGGGACCGGAACGGTCAAAGCCCGCGGCTCCAGTCACGCGTAACCTCTCCGCCCAGAAGGAGACTGCACCGCCTGCTCCTGTGGAATCCACAGCCTCCGTTCCGATGAAGAGTACCGCACCAGACCTGCCAGCCTTAACGCCGCTCGAACCAAAGATCGCTCCTACCGACCCATTTCTTATGCCAACGGAAGTGATGGAGACAGCCCTCCGCAGACACGATAAGACAGGGGAGCAGTTCGCGGGACCGGTGCAGGAGCCGGATTTCCAAGCCGCCGAGACTGTAGTGATGCCTCCTCCATCGCCTCATGCTGAAGTCGTGACACAGCTGGAATCCTGGCTTCGCAGCATCGAATCACGTCGTCACGATCGTGACACAACGAACGAGCCTCACCCAAAAACTTCCTAATATTTTTGCACGTTTGACCGGTCTGAGGTGGACTGCTACAATGCCGCCCTGCTGGACCCTGTCACGTGGAATCTTCCTCGCGTATCCAGTATGTGGACAGAAAGACATGCTACGAATACGAGTCTTACACGGTCCAAATTTAAATCTTCTCGGGACCAGGGAGCAGTCGATCTACGGCACCCTGTCCCTCGACGCCCTGGACTCAGCCATCACGAAGCTGGCAGAGGAGCTGGCCGTGAAGGTGGACCTGCGCCAGTCGAATAGCGAGGGTGACCTGGTCAACTGGATTCAAGGGGCTCGGACGGGATACGATGGAATCATCATTAACCCGGCCGCCTATACCCACACCAGCGTCGCAATCCGGGACGCCATTGCGGCGGTCGGTCTGCCGACTGTTGAAGTGCATCTGTCCAATATTCATCAGCGGGAAGAATTTCGCCATCGCTCCTATATCGCGGAAGTTGCTATCGGGCAAATTTCCGGCTTGGGTCCAACCGGCTATCTCCTCGCACTCCGTGGGCTGCACGACCATCTGACCTCATCCCAACGCCAGAAGAAGACATCCGCACCAGGGACATCGCGACGTGCGGAAAAAGGAACAAGATAATTGCAGAGCGTAATGAGCGGCCGCTTACAGTCTGAAGGGAGTAGCGAGTGATTTCCACGACCGATTTTCGCGGTGGCGTGCGGCTCATGGTTGATAACCAGCCGTTTTACATCGTTGAGTTTCAACATGTAAAACCGGGCAAGGGCGGAGCCTTCGTGCGCACCAAGCTCAAGAGCTATCTTTCAGGCAATGTCCTGGATCGTACTTTCCGATCCGGAGAACGGTTCGAAGAGCCGGATCTCGAAGAACGGACCATGCAATTCCTCTATGCGATCGACGACGCTTTTACATTTATGGACACGGAAACCTTCGAGCAATTGACATTTGAGAAGGGCAAGCTCGGCGGGAATGCGGACCTCTTGAAAGAAAACATGACGGTGAAGATCCTCGTGTATGAACATCGCCCGATCGACGTCGAGCTGCCCAACTTTATCGAGCTGAAGGTCACCGATACCGAACCGGGTTTCCGTGGCGATACCGCTACGGGCGGCACCAAGCTCGCTACCCTTGAAACCGGCGCCACTATCAAGGTCCCGCTCTATTTGGAAACCGGGACTGTGATCAAACTCGATACCCGTACTCGAGAGTACGTGGAGCGTGTTCGGTGAGCAAACAGAAATCGAGCAAACCGAAGAAACGTGGAACGCCGATCATTCTGCCTCAAGCCTTTGCCGAGACCCAAAGCGGGCAGGGCGCACGCGCGCTGTCCGGACAACAGACCAAGCACATCCAGGAACTGATCGATCTGCTCAAGAAGAACAACCTGACCGAACTGGAACTGGAGCGCGAAGGCCTGAGAATCCGTGTGCGATATGAAATCGGGATCAAAACGATCACGACCACCGTCGCCGACCAGGGGACGTCCGGTTCGACCTCATCCTCTCTACTGCCCGCCGCGGGCGGCACCCAGACTGAAGACAGGACAGGCATGATTACCATTGCCTCACCAATCGTCGGAACCTTCTATCGATCCCCCTCGCCGGATGCCGACCCCTATGTCGAAGAAGGCGACTATGTGAAAAAGGGACAGGTCCTGTGCATCGTCGAAGCGATGAAGTTGATGAACGAAATCGAGTCAGAGGTGGATGGGCGGGTCACGAAAATTCTGGCCGAAAGCACCAAGCCGGTGGAGTATGGCCAGGCGCTCTTCCTCGTCGATCCGACAGCCACCCCCTAACCCTTTTCCCTCGACCCACATCGGAGTACTCGCGTGTTCAAGAAAGTGTTGATAGCCAATCGCGGTGAGATCGCGCTCCGCGTGATTCGTGCCTGTAAGGAACTTGGCATCAAGACCGTCGCCATCTTTTCCGAGGCCGATACGGCGAGCCTCCATGTGCGCGCAGCCGACGAGAAGATCTGCGTCGGGCCTCCTGACGCTGCTCTCAGCTATCGAAATATTCCCAACGTCCTGAGCGCGGCCGAGATCACCGGGGCAGACGCCATCCATCCCGGCTATGGGTTCCTCTCCGAGAACGCCCACTTCGCCGAAGTTTGCGAGTCCATCGGCGTCAAATTCATCGGCCCCACATCCGAGCACATCGCCCTCCTGGGCGACAAAGCCAAAGCGCGCGAAATCGTCGCCCACCGAGGCTTACCCGTCACACCAGGCAGTGCCGGTGAGCTGAAGAGCGAACAGGGAGCCCTAGAAGCCGCCACCAAGGTCGGCTATCCCGTCATCATCAAAGCCTCAGCCGGTGGGGGAGGACGCGGCATGCGCGTTGTCAATAAAGCCGAGGACCTCGCGCGCGCATTTCAAGCCGCGCAGGCCGAGGCGAAGACCACGTTCGGCAACGATGCCGTCTACCTCGAACGATATTTTCTCGAGCCCCGCCATATCGAAATACAGATTGCCGCCGACCATCGCGGGCATGTCGTGCACCTCGGCGAGCGCGACTGCTCCATCCAACGCCGGCATCAGAAGCTGCTCGAAGAAACGCCGTCGCCCGCCATCGACGAGAAGCTCCGCCGGGAAATCTGCCGCGTTGCCGTCGAAGTCGTTAAAGCCGTGCACTATCGGAATGTTGGCACCGTCGAGTTCCTGCTCGACAAGGACCACAACTTTTTCTTCATGGAAATGAACACCCGCATCCAGGTGGAGCACGCGATCACCGAAATGGTGACCGGCATCGATGTCATCAAGGAGCAGATCCGCCTTGCCGATGGGCAATCCCTCTCGTTCAAGCAACAAGACATCAAGCTCAGCGGGCACAGCCTCGAATGTCGCATCAACGCCGAAGACCCTGATAAGTTTACGCCTTGCCCTGGGATGATCACCAAATACAGCGCCCCAGGCGGATTCGGCGTACGAGTCGACTCGGCGATGGAATCGAACATGATGGTTGTCCCGTTCTACGATTCAATGATCGCCAAAGTCATCACGCATGGAAGAGACCGGCAAGAATCCATCACTCGCATGCGCCGAGCCCTCGACGAATTCGTGATCGAGGGCATCAAGACGACCATCCCGCTGCACAAACGCATCCTCAATGACCCCGACTTCCAAAAGGGCCACGTCTCGACGACGTTCATCGAGCGGTTCTTAGCAAGTTAGAATTCCCAGGATATGGGGTTGCCAGATCTGACCCTGTTTATTTGAACCTGTTTTTGTACGCTGCAACCTGAGAGAGCTGGCCGATGGTGGGTAAGAACCGGTGATGTCACGCCACTTGTGTAAATTGGCGACGGGTGCGCTGGAGCTACAATTGAAGATGGAGAAGTCGAAGATAATCGCCGGGGCATGAGCATAACATCGGTGCCGCTTCGGAATTGTAACTAAAACTGGGATTGACTCATCCCTTCCCTCACCTCATCCGAATGCATCTGCATCGACGAGGTTCAGGCGACAGGTTCTGCTCCACCACACGCTGGGCGTCCGGATTTCTGGTCTTCATGGGCCTCCCTCCTTCGACGACGGAGTCTTTTATCCAAATACACCAGTCGGCCCGCCAAGTTGCGCAGAGTGGTTCACTGACCTTGCATCCCCGATCTCGGCCCTCCTAGAATACGCCGTTCTGCGAGGCCCCTATGCCCTTCACGATTCGTTCCTACCGTCGCTTCCCTGTGCCATGCTCTGTGGCCTCAAACGCGGGGCCTTTCCTCAAGCTGCCTCTGGACTACTTTTTGGGGTTTTGGTTGCTGATAACGTTCCTGGTGCTGAGTAGTGGACCAGTGTCTGCGGGGTGGGAGTTGACGAGTGGTGACGACGAGACAGGACTGACTGTGTACGTCGATCCAGATACCATTCGCCGCAAGGGGAATCTGGTGAAGATGTGGCAATTGTACGACTACAAGACTGTACAAACCGTAGCGGGCGATTCGCTCTTGTCTTTCAAGCGATACAACGAATACGATTGTACAGAAGAGCGCACACGTATGCTTGCGTATACGTGGTACTCGGGCAACATGGGAAGTGGTCACGTGGTTTACAGTACCCCAGACGAACAACAGTGGGAACCTGTTGTGCCGGGTAGTATCAATCGAGCTCTGTGGAAAGTGGCGTGCAGTAAGAAGTGATCCTGTC
>Ga0184632_10000373_pt1 | contig 17298 bp, 17 predicted proteins | sample PLM31_50_b1_FD_133153 | JGI IMG/M metagenome (GOLD analysis project Ga0184632, IMG submission 133153) | Groundwater sediment microbial communities from an aquifer in East River, Colorado, USA - PLM3-1_50_b1 | ecosystem: Environmental > Terrestrial > Soil > Riparian zone | place: USA: East... | reverse complement strand
CGCGTAGGGGTCCTTGTCGTACCTGAGGAACGGAGCGGCCTTGGCGATCCTGGTCCCGATGTCCCGGTAGATCAGGATCCTGCTGTCCTTGTCTATCAGTTTGGAGATGACCAGGTTGATGTCGCGGTATCGGTAGGCGAACAGCAGCTGCCGGAAGAAGCTCCCGATCGAGATGCCGCCACTCCCCTGGTAGGTGGTGGTAATGGCCCCCGCTCCGCTCGGGTCGGGGTAGTTCAGCTCGGCCTGAGTGGAGTCGACCACCACATATTGGACATCAGTCTTCTCGCTGTAATACACCTGCGCACCGGTGTCTGATGAAAGCGGGATCCCCGAGGCGGCCGTCGGGGGGATGTCCTTGAGAACGAAGATCGGCTGACCCTCCGGCGTCACGTTGTTCACCAAGCTGGCCACCGCGCCGTATCCGTGCGTGTAAAACAGATGAGTGTTCTGCCACGTTCCGCCTCCGGCGGGAATCTGCGTCTGCCGCACCTCTCGGGCCGACAGCATCACCACCCGGCGAGTCCCCGAGATCTCGTAGCGATCGACGTCCACGTCCGAGAACTCGTAGTACGGCTGTATCCGCTGGAGGTTGTCGTAGGTGATACGAAGGATCCCGGGGTCCCACAGCCGGATGTTGCTGATGGTCGGGCTGTTTGCCGCCACCTGCGCCGAGGTTACGTCGGGCTCTACCGTCGTCTCGCTGAGACTCACCGTATCCAGTCCGAAGGCATGCCTGGTGGCCGATATGTTCCGATCTATGTAGGTGAGCTCCCTCTGAAGCTCTTGCGGATCTACCTGGAACTTCTGGACGACGGCGGGGACGATCGCGCCGGCGATTATCGATACGAGCGCAAGCAGCCCGATCCCGAGCACAGGGAGCGCCCATCCTCGGAAACGGATGTTGACAAGGAACAGCACTGCGCACGCGAGGGCGATGAACACCAGCAGGGTGAGCGCCGGGAGCTGCGCGTGGACGTCGGTGTACGAAGCTCCGGTGACCACTCCCCGGGGTGAGACGAGCAGATCGAACCGCCCCAGGTAGTACCCCCACGCCTTCACCAGGACGATCAATCCGAGCAGCACCGACAAGTGCGCCTTGACCTGCGGCGTCACCTTCTCGCCCGCCGTTTGGAGGCGGATGCCGCCTGTGAGGTAATGCGTCAGCCCTGTTATCAGCGTGACCCCGACCAGCGAGGAGAAGAGCCACCCCTGCACGTACTTGTGGAACGGCAGGATGAAGATGTAGAAGGCCGGATCCCTGTGGAACACCTTGTCAGCGAACTCGGGCCCGAATCCCACGCTCCCGGCATATCGCCACAGGACGAACGTCTGCCACTGAGCCGACGCCGCGATTCCCACGAAGAGGGCGATAAATGCCGCGAACCCCGGGATCAGGAACTTCGCGTATGGATCCAGGGCGGCTCGATAGCGCTCGATGATCTCCTCTTCCGGCGAGAATGCCCGGAACCTTGGGCTTATCCGCCTTGCGATTACCAGGTTCACAAACAGCATCAGGAAGAACAGCAGGCCGAAGATGAGCCCAAGCACGACCTTCGACCAGAAGACCCTCCAGAAAACGCTCGCGAAATGGACCTCGCGGAACCAAAGGAGATCTATGTAGAAGCCGGAAAGGGCCGAGAGGATGATCGCTGCAAGAACCACCGCGCTCAGGACAACGAACACCCACCGTCGCCGGATCCAGCTCACCGATTGTGCCAAGGATCTCCCCTCTGGGCCTCAGGGGTATCAGCGTATCGCACCCTCACGGCTGATGGCTCAGGTAGTCAAGTGCCTGCTGATAGGTCTGCACCGGAACGATCACCATGTCCCGCGCCACGCTCTCCGCCGCCGCGGCGTTGTCGATGGGGGCGAAGAAGAGAACCGCTCCCGCCCTCTCCGCGGCCGCAACCTTCTCCTCGATGCCTCCGATTGGTCCGACGCTTCCCTCCAGGTCGATGGTGCCGGTACCCGCTATCGTCCTGCCGCCTGTCAGATCGCCCGGGGTGAGGACGTCGGTAAGACCGAGAGTCCACATCAGCCCGGCCGAAGGACCACCAATGCCCCCACTGTCGATCGTGACCGGGAACGGGAAGTTGTCCACGAGCCCGACGCCAATGATCGGATGGTCGAAGCCAGGCATCAGCGCCGGTGCGACCTCGACGTCCTGCCGGACCCCCCCGGCCTCGACCGTGAACTTGAGCGCGTGTCCCGCTGCCGCTCCCTGGATGTGCGGGCCCACGTCCTCGACCGTGCCGACTGCTTCTCCGTCGATGGACAGGATCAGGTCGCCCGCGAACAGCTTCCCATCCGCTGGCGAGCCGGGAAGGACGCTTTCCACCAGCGCGCCGGTTCCGTGTTGATCCGGGTAGTTGGCCTCCGCCGACAGCGCGACCACCGCGGCGTCGATCTTGCTGGTGTCCATCTGGGACAGCGCCACCCTCGTCTCCTCCTCCTGGGTCTGGCCAGGAGCCAGCAAGTAGCTCTGCGGCACCACTTCCTGGGTAGAGTCGATCCAAGCTCGAAACACCTCGTAGACGTTCGGCTGGAAGAAGCTGACGGCCGTGAGCAAGAAACGTCCCTGCGTTGGATAGACCTGACGCTCCTCCACGTGGATGAGTGGAATGACGTCCTGAGCGGGTCCGGGCTCGAACACGAAGTACGGAAGCCGTATGAAGTTCAGTACGAAGGCGAGCACCAGGATCGGTACGACGAACTTCCACCTTCCGAGCCATCGGCGGCCCGGGCTCTCCGCCGACGTGCCGAAGAGGCCTTGGCCGTTCGAGTCCGGCGTGTCGGCGGGCTTCATCGGAGTTCATGTCCCGTCAGGAGCGCCGCCCGGTCCTCGGGCTGGAAGTCCAGGAGACGGCCGGCGCCAAGGACGACCGTCGAGAGAGGATGCTCGGTTAGGTGAACGGGAACCTCACACTCCTGCGCCAGTCGCATGTCCAGCCCTCGAAGCATCCCCCCGCCACCGGTGAGAAACAGGCCGGTCTCCAAAACGTCGTGCGCGAGCTCGGGCGGGCTCTCGGCCAGGCAGTCCCTCGTGGCAACCACGATCGTGTGCACCGTATCTTCCAGCACCTCCCGTATTTCCTCGGGGCTCGCGGTCACCGTGTCGGGCAGCCCGGTGCCCACCTGACGCCCCCCCACCTCGACCCCGTGCGCGTCGCCCGCCGGGTAAGCCGAGCCGAGCTGGATCTTGATCCGTTCGGCCGCCTTCTCTCCGATCGTCACCCCATACCGAGAACGAAGGTGCTGCTGGATCGCCCAATCCATGTCGAACCCGCCGATCTCGATCGCCCGACCGGTGACCATCGCCCCCAGCGCCATCATGGCCATCTCGGTGGTACCGCCTCCGACATCCACGATCATGCTGCCCACGGCGTCGTGTATGGGCAGACCGGCTCCGATGGCCGCCGCAAGAGGCTCCTGAACCAGGTCGACTGAGCGGGCTCCCCCCGCAGTGACAGCCTCCTCCACGGCCCGTCGTTCGACGGTCGTGAGCGACGACGACACGCATACAAGCACCCGGGGGCGCGGGAATCTTCCCGCTCCCACCTTGCGCAGGATGATCCGGATCATCGACTGGGTCAGCTCGAAGTCCGTGATCGCTCCCCGCTGCAGTGGCCTGACAGCCGCCAAGGTCGTCGGGTTCCGGGCCGCCAGCTCCCACGCCTGGCGGCCGACTGCCCTGACCTCTCCGTTCTTGGTCTCGACCGCCACCACGGTTGGCTCTTGCAAGACGATCCCCCGGCCTTGCTGGAAAACGAGTGTGTTCGCCGTGCCCAGGTCTATAGCCAGGTCGCGCTTACTCACGAACGGTCACGACCCCATCACCCAGTCCGCCTCGCCGCTCGCGAGGGCTTCCTTCTTCCAGATGGGGACCTCCTGCTTGATGCGCTCGATGCCATGGCGCGCCGCCTCGAAGGCCTCGGCCCGATGCGGAGACGAACAGCAAACGATCACCGAGACGTCGCCTACGTCCAGGTGCCCTGTCCTGTGCAAGATCGCGACGCGTCGGACTGGCCATTTCTCGAACATCTCCTCGCCGATCTCTTCCATGAGGCCCACGGCTTGCTCGTCCCACGCTTCATAGTCGAGGCCCGAGACCGCCCCCGAATCCGAATGGTCCCGAACCGTCCCCGAGAACATCACGGTGCCGCCCGCTGCTGGATCGGATACGGCTCTGAGGGCCTCGTTGGGATCGAGCGGCGCGCCGGTCAGCCGAACCAGCAACCCTTGGCGCATCAGCCGATTGTATCGGCGTGGCAGTGCAATGCAGGAGGGAGCCTTCCGTTCGGCGGCACATACAATGGCCGTATGGCCGAACCACAGAACGGCGGCCCGGCACCTCCACCTGACGTCCCTCTTAGCGACGTCCTGGGCGATGTCCCGTTGTTCCGTGAGATACAGCGGGTGCTCCTGGCCTCGAGCGGCCCCGTGAACTGGGAGCTCGCCCGCCAGGTGGGGATCGCCGTGGCCACCTGGGGCCAGGACGACCCCTTGCCGACCGAGCAGGACCGCAGCGGACTGGCCGAGACTGTGCGAGCGGCCGAGCTCGCCGTGGCCGACTTCACCGGCCTTTCCACGCCCTCCGACGTGGCCACGGTAGAGGCCCTGCGCCGTGCACAGTGGGTGGAGGCGAACATCCGAGGCTTGAGTGATCTGCTTGATCCGGTCGCCGCCAGGCTCGCGGGGGTGCTCGGCGGCCCAGGCAGCCTCTCTTCCGTCGGAACGCCGGACGATCTGATGCAGGCGGTCCTGGGTCGAATGATGCCGCTGCTCCTTGGCGCTCAGGTCGGGGCGGTCCTTGGCAACCTCGGCCAACGAGTCCTTGGCCAGTTCGACCTGGCCCTGCCGAGGCCGGCAGGAAGCCTCTGTTTCGTGGTCCCCAACATCGCCAGGTTCGAGAGGGACTGGAGCCTGCCGCCCGTCGAATTCCGGGCGTGGGTGGCCCTGCACGAAGTCACGCATCGGTTCGAGTTCGGCAGGCCGTGGGTCCGCCCGCATTTCATCGGACTGGTCAAGGATCTGGTCGAGCACGCCGAGATCGACCTGGCGGGGCTCGAGCAGCGGCTCGAGGGCATGGATCTGTCGGACCCCGAAGCTCTATCTAAAGCGTTCGAGGGTGTGGGGAACTTCTTCGGCCAAGCATCCTCGGCCGAGCAGGGCCTCCGCATCGCGAGGGTACAGGCGTTCATGGCCGCGGCTGAGGGCTACGGGGACCACGTGATGGATCGACTCGGTCGCTCGATGCTTCCCTCATATGTCCGCATCGATGAAGCCCTTCGACGCCATCGGGACAGCGGACACACCGATCAGGCGTTGGAGCGCCTTCTCGGTCTGGAGATGAAACGAGAGCAGTATCGGCTCGGGGATGAGTTCTGCACTCGGGTGGCGGACCTCACCGACGAGGCCACGCTCGCCAGGATGTGGGACTCGGCCGAGTCGCTCCCATCCATGCCGGAACTCGAGGAGCCCACCCTCTGGCTCTCCAGGATGGCCTGAGCCGATCCATCTTCAATCTCAGCGCATGGCCAGGAGGGCAGCAAGGCCCACCAGCAGAAGGGCCGCGGCTGTCACAGCGATCAGAAGATAGCGATCGAGGCGGCCCCGCAGGCCCGAGACGAAGCCCAGGATCGGTTCGTGCGAGAGATCGAGATCTGCGCCTAGTGGCGGCAGCACCAGACGGACGAAGACCACGGAGGCGGCGAGCAGCGAGATGCGCCCGGCCGTCCAGTCGCCACGAAAGGTCCCAAGGTCAGCGAATCGGCCGCTGCCGGTGGCGAACGCAAGGCCAGATAGGATCACCGTCCCCGCGCGCCGGATGGTGGCCAGGACGAGCCCTGTGGCCCCAGCGAGTATCGCGATCGCCCCAAGGTTCGCAAGGCCGTTCCGAACCAACAAGGACGCGCCCTTCATGACGGAGTCTCCGAGCCATCTAAGGGCGATGAAGGGGAGAAGGAAGGGCACCCAAGTGATCGGCCTTACCAGCGCCAGGACCACGCCTATCCAGGCGCTTCGCAGCCAGGGATCGGTCACAAGCCGCTCGGGCGGCACCGCGTTTGTCATCCAAAGAAACCCCATGGCACCCATGAAACCGACCGACATCGCGATGAGCTCCATGGATGTGAGGCCGCCCAGGAGGAGCAAAGTCAACCAGCGCCCTGCCCGGCGGACGACTCCCCGATGGGCCTCCGCCGCCCACGAGCTGGGCTCGCCATTCGTCTGCCAGATGTCCCGCCACCCCAACGAGGTGCATCGTAGAGCGGAGAGCGGCCTCCGAGGGGATCCTGTTCGTCTGGCCCTTCTGACGATCAAAGGCGGAGGTCGCCGCCGGACGCCTTCATCCACTATCCTGCGGCCGGATGCCTTCGGGTGAGCTGATCTTCGCCAACGTCCTGGACGTCCGCCAGAGAGAGACGGCGGGAGACCTGGTGGACGGACTCGTGTATCTCCTGTCGTTGCCCGCGCGCGCGCTGCCCTTCGTCGTGCTGCGAGACTGGAAGACGCCGACCGGGTACCTGGCCGAGGAGGTGCAGCTCATCGCGCCGTCCGGCCGCGTCGCCTACAGGATCGGCCCACGGCCCAGGCGGCTGCTCGGATCGATGGACCTGACGCGATTCCAGGACGTCGTGGAGGACGCGGTCCTCGAGGAGCTGGGTATCTACCTCGCCTCGTTCCTGCTGGGGGGCGAGGTGCTCGGGCAGACGGAGTTCCAAGTGGTGCTCCAGGCCGCTCCTGAGAAGTTCGGCAAGGAGATCGAAGACGGCTTCAAGAAGTCCGACGTCGCCTGGATCGGCGTCGAGTACCAGGGTCGGGACGTCGCGGTGCCCGCCTGGTTCGTCTACAGGAACGGGAAGATCTACGTGCTTTCCTCGATCGAGCCCAGCCTCGACGAACAATCGATACCTGGCCTGCCCGACGCCAAGGATCTGGTGGTCGTGACACGGCGAAAGTACCGGGATACAGCGCTGTCCCGGTTCCATGCGGCCGCGCGCCTGCTGGACGGACCGGAGTGGGAGCAGGCGGCCAAGCTGCTCGCCGATCGCAGGCGCGACCGCCACGGCCCGCCGGGGGACGCGATCAAGCGCTGGCGCGGCACGTGCGCGATAGTGGAGCTGACCCCCATCCTGGCCGGCTGACGGCCGGTGACGCTCTATTCCTTGATGTAGGGCTTGCCGTCGGCGGCAGGGGGACGGATCCGGGCCGCCGCCCCGGCGACGATGAACAACGTAACGAGATAGGGCGCCATGGCCAGGAACTCCGAAGGGATCCCGACCTGGAGGATGTTCAGTTTGACCTGGAGTGAGTCGGCGAATCCGAAGATGAGCGCGGCGCCCAGAGCGCCGATCGGATTCCAGCGACCGAAGATCATGGCCGCCAGCCCGATGTATCCTCGGCCAGCGGTCATACCCTCCTCGAAGCGGCCCACCGCCCCGAGGGTGAAGTAGGCCCCGCCGACCCCGGCGACTATCCCTCCCAGGATCACGTTGCGGTAGCGCGTGAAGAGCACCCGGATACCGACCGTATCTGCGGCCCTCGGATGCTCGCCGACGGCCCGCACCCGTAGGCCCCAGCGCGTGTAGAAGAGGCCCACGTAGATGAGGATGACTAGCAGGAACATGAGGTAGACGAAGATGTTGTTATCGAACATGATCGGGCCGATCAAGGGGATCTTGGAAAGCAGTGGGATCTGGATGTTCTGAAAACGGCCGGGGTTGTTCAGTTCCTGATTGCGCTGCAGGAACTGATCCGTCAAAAAGCTCGTCAAGCCTAGGGCCAGGATATTGATGACAGTGCCGGCAACGATCTGATCCACCAGATAGCGGATCGCCAGAACCGCCAGGAGCCACGCGATCAGCCCGCCGATTATCGCCCCCGCGAGCAGGCCCACCCAAAGGCTGTCAGTGATGCTGCCCACGACAGCGCCTGTGAACGCGCCTGAGAGGAGCATCCCTTCGATCCCTATGTTGATGACGCCTGAACGTTCGCAAAGCACCCCGCTCAAGGCCCCAAACGTGATCGGCACCGACCGAAGGACCGTGCTCTGCAGCATCCCCAGAAGGCTGAGGGAGCGATCGCGCGCTGCCCACGTGAGGAAGGCGAATACGAACAACAGCATCACGATCCCCAGTACCAGGGTCGTCCGCCGGCCGAACCCCCGGGTCAACTGCACCCCGCCGAGGAAGCCGCAGACTGCGGCGATCAGCATCGACGTGCCCCTGCTGGGCACCACCAGGTCGGGAAAGCGGAAGAAGGTCTCTCCTCGCGCCGGGCTGAGTCCCAGCCGCGACTGCAGACCCGAGTGGGAGCCGATCCCGAATGCGATCAGAACGAGGGCGGCGACCAGAAGGAAGAAGATGCCCATCACTTGCGCACGTCGAACGGAGCCGACCGGGGCCGCGACCGTGCGGGCCGGAGCGCTCATCCGCCCCACCCCTTGGCGAACGTCTGCGGGCCCGTGACCCCACGAGCCCGGATCCGGTAAATGGCCCGCACCAGAGCCGGGGCGGCGACGAACACTATGACCAGCGCCTGGATCACCACGATGATGTCGATCGGTGTCTGTGTGGTGGCCTGCATCGTCCGCCCTCCGGCCCGCAGGACCCCGAACATGAACGCCGCGGCGACGACTCCTGTAGGAGTGCCCCGTCCTAAAAGGGCAAGGGCTATGGCGTCGAACCCCAGACCTGAGGCAAAACCGGGGATCAGGCTCGGCGTGATGCTAGCGAGCTGATTGGCACCCGCCAATCCAGCCAGCCCACCGGCCAGCGTCATGACGAGGATGGTTGTGCGGGTTGGGTTCATGCCAGCTGCCCGGGCCGCGGCCGGGTTCGCACCTACCGCGCGGAACTCGAATCCGATCGTCGTTCGGTTCAGAAGCCATGCCACAAGGAAGGCCACCACAAGGGCTAGGAAGATGCCGAGATGAACTCGAAGGTTGGCGCCGAAGAGGTGCGGGAACGTCACTTTCACCGGCTTCGAGATGGGTTCTGCCTGCTGTTTGAAAGGGGCTACTGACAACAGATAAAGCGTCAGGCTTATTGCGACGAAATTCAACATGATGGTGGTGATGACTTCGTGGGCTCCGGTCTTGGCTTTCAAGACGCCGGGGATGGCTCCCCACAAAGCTCCTCCTGCGAAGCCCGCCAGGACCATAAAGACCAGGTGAATGGGCCCCGGAAGCCACCCGAAGGAGATCCCGGCGGCCGCCGCGACAATCGCGCCGGCCGTCATCTGACCCTCGGCGCCGATGTTGAAGAGCCCGGCGCGGAACCCAAGGGCGACCGACAGCCCCACGAAGATTAGCGGGGTCGCAGTGACGATCGTCTCGGAGAGGGGGAAGAGGGCGCCTCGGATCTGATCGATATCGCCCGATCCGAACGCTCGAGCCAATCTGGAGGGGCTGCCGAGCGCACCTGAGAAGAGAGCGTAATAGGCATCTCGCACCACTCTCCAGGACACGCTGAGGGCCTCGACTGGGTCGCTGAAAACACGCTTCCACGCGTCAAGCGACTCCTGATTCGAGAAGATTATGATGAGACCTCCGAGCACCAGGGCCGTGAAGATCGCCAGCGCCGGCAGCAGAGCCCTCTGTCGCCAACTGGCTTTCCCGGGTCCTGCGATCTCCGACGCCAGGGTCGTGGTCGGTTGTATCTCTTCCGGCAGCGGTTCTTCCAGCTCCTCGGACGGGGGCCCGGCGGAGTCACTCACCGCTTGCCTCCGCATGGACCGAAGATCCCGCCATCAGGAGACCGAGCTGCTCCCTGCTGGCTTCCTCGGCCGGCAGCACCGCCACGATCTGCCCGCGGAACATCACGGCGATCCGGTCGGCCAGAGCCATGACCTCGTCGAGCTCCACGGAGACGATCAGCACCGCGGCTCCCTGGTCCCTCTTCTCGACGATTCGCTCGTGGATGTACTCGATCGATCCCACGTCCAGGCCGCGAGTGGGCTGGCTCGCGATGAGGAGCTTTATCGGCCGAGAGAATTCGCGGCCGATGATCACCTTCTGCTGGTTCCCCCCGGACAGCGTTGCGGCAGGTAGACGGACGGACGGTGTTCGGACATCGAACGCTTCGGCCCGCTGATTCGCCGCGCGGAGCACGGCCTCCTCATCACGGACCCACAGGCGGGCGAAAGGTGGCTCGTCGTAGGTGTTGAGGACCAGATTGTCGGCGATGGAGAAGTCCAGGATGAGCCCGTCGACCTGCCTGTCTTCGGGGACGTGTCCCACGCCGGACCGGAGGATCTTCCGCGGGCTGGAGAAGGTCACGTCGCGACCCAGGATACGAATGCTGCCATTCAGCGCGGGCCGGAGTCCAACCATCGCCTCCACGAGCTCCGTCTGTCCGTTGCCCTGGACACCCGCCAGACAGACGATCTCGCCCGAAGCCACCTCCAGGCTTACGTCGTCTACGACGGCATGGCCTCTGTCGTCGAGAACCTTCAGGCTCAGGATCTCGAGCACGGGCTCGGCCGGGCGAGCCGGCGTCTTGTTGACGCGGAGCTGCACGGAACGCCCGACCATCATGGCCGCCAGCCGCTGCTCCGTCGTCTCTTCCGCCGTGGTCGTGCCTACGACACGGCCTCGGTGCAGGACAGTGATCCGATCAGCGACGGCAATGACCTCTTTCAGCTTGTGCGTGATGAAGATGATCGACTTCCCCGACTCCTTGAGTGCCCGCATCACGTCGAACAGATCCTCGGTCTCCTGAGGAGTCAGTACGGCCGTCGGCTCGTCGAGGATCAGGATCTCTGCCTCGCGGTAGAGCGCCTTCACGATCTCCACACGTTGCTGGACGCCGACGGGGAGCCCTTCGACCACCGCTTCGGGAGGGACCTGCAGACCGTACCGGTTGCTTATCTCCTCCACCCTTCGGGCGGCCTCGCCCCGCCTGAGTAGGCCGAAGCTTCCGGTGGACTCGACTCCCAGCATGATGTTCTCTGTGACCGTGAAGACCGGCACCAGCATGAAGTGCTGATGGACCATGCCCAGCCCCGACGCGATCGCCGCGCCGGGGCTGCCGAAGTGGACGGGCTGCCCGTCCAGAAGGATCTCGCCCTCATCGGCCCTGTAGAGGCCGTAGAGGATATTCATCAGCGTGGTCTTCCCGGCCCCGTTCTCTCCGAGTAAGGCGTGGATCTCGCCCTCCTCCACGACCAGGCTCACGGAGTCGTTCGCCAAGATTCCCGGGAAGCGCTTGGTCACACCCTTTAACTCAAGCCGCATCCGCCGCCCTCTCACTAGGCAGACGAGGGGGTACCGAATTGATTCGGTACCCCCTCCGCGTCACGCTCGGGTTCTACGCTGGATAGTCCGTCGGATTGACCGAGACCGATCCGTCGATGATCCCCTTCTTGAGCTCTTCGATCTTGTCCTTCAGTGCTTGCGGAATGGTGCTGTCGAACTCGTGGTACGGCGCGAGGCCCACGCCTTCGTTTGCCAGCGTTCCGACGTACAGGCCCGGGCTGAAGGTCCCCTTGATGACGTCCTGCGTCGTGTTAAACGCGGAGTTGTCCAGGAACTTCAGCACGCTCGTGAGGAACACTGAGCACGACTCGGGAGCTGTGGTGCAGCCGTCGTCGTCCACCCAGATAACCGTGACGCCACCGGCGTCCTGCGCGGCCGCGACCGTCCCAAGGCCGGTCGGGCCTGCAACCGGCAGGATGATGTCCGCTCCTTCGTTGATGAAGTCCTCGGCGACCCGCCGTCCGTCAGCCGCGCTGTCGAACCCGACGGCCGGGTCGGACGAGATCTGAGTTCCGTCCTGGGTCTCGGGGTTCCACCCCAGGAGCTCGACGCTGGTCGAGTTGTCCTGGTTGTAGGACCTTATTCCGGCCGCGAACCCGTTCATGAAGATGGTCACCGTCGAGAAGAGCACCCCCCCGTAGGTCGCCACCTTTCCAGACTTGGTCATACCCGCGGCGAGGTATCCAGCCAGGAACGCTGCCTGGTCCGTCTGGTACGTCAGCTCGCGAACGTTGGGGAGCGTGACGTCCTTCGGGTTCGCCGGATCTGTGAAGTCGTAGATGTCGTAGTCGAAGATCGCGTACTTGATGTCCGGGTTGGCCGTGGCGGACTCTACGGTTGCAGGGCCGAAGTTGAACCCCGCCGGCGCTATCAGCGTGCAGCCCTGGCTGACGAAGTTCAGCAGGTTCGGGGCGTAGTCGGCGGCCGAGGTCGACTCGACGAACGTGTACGTGATCCCCAGTTCGTCCTCCGCCCGTTGGAACCCGGTGTGGATCTTCTGGTTGAAGCTCTTGTCATCGATGCCGCCAGTGTCGCTGACGTAGCAGACATGTACACCAGCGCCCGCCTTCTTCCCACCCCCGCAGGCCGAGGCCAGCAGCCCCAGGGTCGCTACGAGAGCTACCGCTTGTACTGCTCGCTTCATTCCCCCTCCTTCTGTCAGCCGAACGCAGTCCAGCGTACTTTCGTCGATTTGCCGTCGCCGGGCAAGCCGATCCTTCGAACTCAGACGGCTAAGAGGGCAGCGCCGTGGGAACTACGAGCTTGCCGGCGATGATGTCCTGCTTGAGTCCATCCAGCTTGCCCTGGATGTCGCCCAGGAAGTCCCCCGAGGTTGCGTAGCCGAGCCCGTCCTCGGCCATGCCCAGCGTCAGGTACCCGCCCTGGAATTGGCCAGCCACGAAGTCCTTGATTGCGTCGTAGACCGCCTCGTCGACCCTCTTCACCAGGGAAGTAAGGATGTAGGGCTGAAGGTTGGGTGCGGCCGAGAGATAGCGATCCGATCCGAAGCCGATCGCCCAGACATGGGTATCGGATGACGTCGAGAACTCGAGCGCCGCGTCGAACACGGTATCGCGGAAGTCTCCGGCGTCGAAGACCACGTCGGCCCCAGCCCCGTACATCGCGAGCACCACGTCCTTGACCTTGGCGGGGTCCTCCGAGTACCTCACGTCGATCTTGATGCTCGGCGTCATCTTGGCCGCCCCAGCCTCGTAACCTGCCAGGAGCCGGTCCATGATGGGCCCAGCGGCGGTCCCCATGAACCCTATGTGGGCGGCTTTGGACTTGAGCGCGGCCGCCGCCCCAATGAGGTAGGCGCCTTGTTCGTCGGCGAACGACACAGAAGCCGCATTAGAGCCGGCCGTCAGGTCCACGCACCCTTCACAAGTCGTGTGATCGATGAAGCCATCGACGGAGACAAACTTGACGGAAGGGAACTGGAGCGCGGTCGAGGCCACGGCGGATGCCGAAGAACCGCCGATAGCGACGTTGAGAGTGTAGCCCTGGGTGGAGAGCACCTGGAGAGGAGCATCATCGACACCGGCAGCGCCCGGCTCGAAGGCCTTCACGCTGATGTTGAACTCCTTCTCGGCCCTAGCCAGGCCCTCCGAGGCGGCATCGTTGAACGCCTTGTCCCCAACACCTCCGACGTCGTACACAAGACCTATCTTCACGGGAGGGCCCAACGTATTCGTGTGGGTCTTGCTGCAGGATCCGGCAATCGCCGCAACGATCCAGGCCAGTGCGATCACCTTTGCTGCGCTTCTCATCCAGCCTCCTGGGTTCCCGAGCCCCAGTAGCTTACGAGCCCAGAGGTCGATTTATGCTCACGGGCGATCGGCTGTTTCACGGGTCGGGCCGGCTGCCGGTACCATACCCGCCGTCATGACACTGACGGTCGTCGATCATCCGCTCGCTCAGCACCTGCTCACCCAGCTCCGGGACATCAACACTCCTCCGCCGCTGTTTCGAACGATCGCCAAGCGGCTGACCATCGCGCTCGTGCTGGAGGCGGTCCGGGGCCTTCCTTCCGTCGACGTCGAGGTCCTGACACCTTTGGAGCGGACCGCAGGCCGAAAGATATTCCCCGACCTGGTCGCCGTCCCCATCCTGCGTGCCGGGCTGGGCATGCTGGAGGCCGTCACCGAATTGTTCCCTGAGGTGTCGGTGGGTTACATAGGGCTGGAGCGCGACGACGCCACCCTTCGCCCGACCTCGTACTACGAGAAGCTCCCACCGCTCGCCGGGCGGCACGTGTTGCTGCTGGACCCGATGCTGGCCACCGGCGGCTCCGCGGCCGCTGCTTGCGCCAGCATCGCAGGCAAGAGACCTGAGGAGATCAGGTTCGTGTGCGTCGTGGCCGCGCCGCAGGGACTCGAGAAGATGCAACTCGAGCATCCCAGGGTGCCTGTGTTCACGGCATCTCTGGACCGCGACCTGAACGACAAGGGGTACATCCTGCCGGGGCTCGGCGATTTCGGTGACAGGCTGTTCGGCACGGAGCCACAGCCGGGAGCCAAGGAACCGCTAGACCGGACCTCTTAGTCCTCGGACACCAGCACGATCATCGGGGCAGGTCTTCCAGATCTGCAAGCCGCCGATCGGCTTGTTCGATCAGCGCCTGATTATCGATGGCAGCAGCCTCCTCTTTCGCCTGCTCCAAGAGTTGGCGTGCCTGGCGTGCACGAGTGCCCGCTTTGTCTTCGGTGGCGTATTTCAGCTTCTCGTCCGCCTTCACGATCAGCTCGAAGATCTCTCTTGCCTCCATCTAACCCTCCTAGGACCGGGCCAATCATAGGGCGCGTCGCCGACAGGTAGACTCCGGGCCGTGGACGAGGACGTCGGACCTGGGCTGGACGAACGCCACATCGAGAACCTAATGGCACGGATTCGAAACTCCGCGTTCCACCAGTGGGCGGGGATGGAGCTGAAGAGCGTCCGAAACGGGCAGTCAGAGCTCGAGATGGAACTACTGCCGCACCATTTCAATCCACAGGGAATAGTCCACGGCGGCATCATCACGGCCCTCGCGGACACCGCGATTGGCCTGGCCCTTCGTTCGCAGCTGAGGCCCGGGCTCACGCACCGTACGGCCCAGCTGAACGTGCATTTCCTCGCCAAGGGCGAGGGCAACAAGCTCGTTGGCCGCGGTCGGTCGGTGCATCTTGGCCAGCGGATGGGCTATGGCGAGAGCGAGATCCTCGACGTCGAGGGGATGGTTCTCGCCCGGGCCAGTGGTACCTTCATTGTCCTGCCTGCTCCAGGCGTCTTCTAGCGCCGTCGGTGTTCAGTACTCGACATCCAGGTCCTTGAGGGCAGCCGGCATCTGGCCGAGCGCTCCCTGGAGCTGCATGAGCTTCATCAGGTCGCCGGAGACGCGAAGCTTGCCGCTCATGTAGGCAGCGGTACCAGTCAGCTCGTTCTTGGAGAGCTTCGCGGCCGTCTCGTAGTCCTGAGTGATCGTCGCGTCGACAGGGTCAGGCGAATCCCCCAGGCCCAACCCTGCCTGGCCGCCGTCCAACTTGAACCAGTACCGGACTTCCCCGTCAGGCCCCGTGACCACCTGTTGGATCTTGGCGCTCATCGAACCCGCAGCCCTGGTGAACGTCTCGTTCGCGTTCAAGGCGTCCTGAACCGCCTGGCACCATTCTGCGGAAAGAAACTTCACACCCATTTGTCCTCCTTCGGGAGCATGCTCGCGAAGTATACCGAGCCGTAGGTTCCTGTTACCCAAGGGCCATTCCTGCCGTCTAAGCCGCCGGAAGGAGGTGGGAATGTATGCATGAGTTCGGGACGGTCGTCTTCTTCGGATTGGCCGTTTACGCCATCGTCGACCTGATCCGGCACTTCCGGGGCACGTCACGAGGGCTCAGGATCTTCCTCGACCTCGCGCTCGGCGTAGGTGTGGGCTGGATCACTGACTACTCGGTCTTCGCGGGCTGGGGGATCCAGTTCCGGAGCCAGTGGATGGGGCCGGTGGCGACAGGCCTCGCTATCGGTGGGCTGGCGGCGCTGTGGCACGAGGTTCTGGGCCTCATCACGTCGTACGCGCGAAAGTCGTACGACGAGGCATCTGAGATCGAAGCAAGGATCCCGCGCCGGGCCGCCTGAGGCCGACGCGACTCTTGAATGGAGGGGCCGGCCAACCGGCCCCTCCAAAGCTCGTCACGCCCGCTTTCGCTTCCGCCTTCGCGCCGTCCACTCGTCTTTGAATCGCTCGATGTCGGAGGCGAACCAGACACGCCCCGAAGCGAGACTCTGCAGGGGCTCGGGGAAGCTCCCGCGGTCTATGTAGGTGATCACGCGGCGCTTGTCCCATCCCATGATCCCGGCCGCCTCGGCGACCCCTGCCAGTCGCGGTACGACCTTGACCACCAGCGTGACGGGGCCGGCCCCGCGACCCGATCGGTCCAGGGCACGGCGCAGGTTGGCGAGGCAGCGTTCCATGGTCGCGCCCGTGGCCCTGGTCGGAGCCTCCTCCCCGGACGAGGCCACCCATTTCCCGCTCGGCTCCTCTCGGATCGTGACCCGGAGCTCCACGGACCGATGATATCCTCCCCTTGCGTATCGAACACCTGTTCGGCTATGCTCCTTCCTCCCCATGCGATGGGACAACCTGAAACTGGCGGTGTCCGGAGACCGGGGCGGGGTCCCGCTCCCGCTCTTCCAGCAGGGCGCCATCGCCCGTCGCTTCGATACGCCCGAGTTCCGCGGCATCACCTTTTATGAGGTGAACGCCAAATCGATCGTCAACCGCGTTCCCGAGGCATCGCGGGTGCCATTCCGATGGACTATCAATCCGTATCGAGGCTGCTCGCACGCATGCTTCTACTGCTTCGCCCGCAACACCCATACGTATCTGGACCTGGACTCGGGCCAGGACTTCAACTCTCAGATCGTGGTGAAGGTCAACGCGGAGCAGCTCCTCAGGAAAGAGCTCTCGGCCAAGTCGTGGAAGGGCGAGCACATCGCCATGGGTACGAACGTCGATTGCTACCAGCGGGCCGAAGGTCGGTACAAGCTGATGAGAGGGATCCTCTCCGCCCTTAGGGACTTCGCCAACCCCTACTCGATCCTGACCAAAGGGTCGTTGATCCTCCGAGACATCGATCTGCTCCAGCAATCCGCGGAGGTGACCGAGGTGGGGACGGCTGTGTCGGTGGGCTCCGTCGACCGCGACCTATGGCGGTCGCTGGAACCCGGAACCCCAAGCCCTCAGAAGCGCCTGGAGGTCTGCAGGACACTCAACGACTCCGGCATCCAGTGCGGCGTGTTGATGGCGCCGATCATCCCGTACCTGTCGGATGCGCCGTCCCAGCTGGAGGCCACGGTCAGGTCGATCGCAGAAACCGGAGCCGTCCACCTTGTGCCCATCGTCCTGCACTTGAGACCAGGAGCTCGCGAGTGGTTCATGGCATGGCTCGCCGAGCAGCACCCTGATCTAGTGGAGCGATACGGGCGACTCTATGCGAGAGGCTCCTATGCGCCGAAGGCATACCAGGACGACATCACGGGGCGCGTCCACGAGCTCGCGAAGCGCT
>Ga0184632_10000372_pt1 | contig 17320 bp, 26 predicted proteins | sample PLM31_50_b1_FD_133153 | JGI IMG/M metagenome (GOLD analysis project Ga0184632, IMG submission 133153) | Groundwater sediment microbial communities from an aquifer in East River, Colorado, USA - PLM3-1_50_b1 | ecosystem: Environmental > Terrestrial > Soil > Riparian zone | place: USA: East... | reverse complement strand
TATTCCCTCTCTCTCGGTGGGTGGGGTCTCGAACGGGCCGCCGGCGAACGCGTCTGGGAATCGGCCCCGCAGCGCCGCCGTGGCGGTGATCCACGCGGCAAGCGAGGTCTCGGCGATCACTACCCGGCCATCGGGCAGATTGAGGCGCAGCGCCAGCGATGGCGCCCCGGATGCCATGCCGCCGGCCAGCGAGGCCAGGTGCCATGTCGCATCGCGCAGGTGGACGACGTCGTCGGGCTGGCTGCGGGCCAGGTCCGGCCAGGCATGGTCGCCGTCGAGGATCATGTGGATATGGGGCATTAGAGGCTCTCTCTCGGTGTGGGGTGGGTGTCGAGGTCGGCCCACACTTGCTCGGCGGTGTGCCGTAGCGAGGCGGGGTCGGACTGCGCGTAGATCGCGGTGGTGTTCAGGGACCGATGCCCGAGGGCGCGCGCGGTGGCGAGTAGGTCGCCGCTGTCGCGGTAGACGCGGGTGGCGTAGAGGTGCCGCAGCTGGTGCGCCGACACGGCCAGCCCGCCGGCGGCCAGAATCTGCCCGATGCGCCGCGATAGTGCGGCCGGCGTGTACGGGGTGCCCGCCGGGGTCCGAACGGCCGCCCAGCGCGGATTCTGACCCAGCACGGCGTACGCGACGGCCCGTGGTGCGGGTACGCGGCGCTCGGTTTTCCGTTTGCCGCGGATCAGCAGCGCGTGTCCCAGCTCGTCGGTGCTGAGGTCGCCGCAGCGCAGCGCGGCGATCTCAGCGCAGCGCAGCCCGCAGTAGGCGGCCAGCGCGACCGGTAACCAGTCGCGGCCGCCCTCGAGGTGGGCGAGCAGGTCGCGCACCTCATCCAGATCGGCCGGCCGCGGCAGCCGGACACCCAGCCGCGGCCCGTCGAGGCGCCAGGTTGGGTCGTCGCGGCGCAGATCCTCGCGGACGGCCCACCGGTAGAACGCCCGCAGCAGTGACAGGTTGCGGGCCCGGGTCGCTTCGGCGAGCCCGTGCGGCCGCCGCCACCACGCCCGTACGGCGCCCTCATCGGCCTCGAGTAGCCCGGCGGCGCCACCCTGGGCCAGCTGGTCGTCGATGCGCCGCAGCACGGTGAGCGTGGTGGTCAGCGTCGACGGGGTCAGGCCGCGGTCGCGGCAGGCGCTGAGGTGCTCCACGATCACGGCCGGTATCTGTGGATTCTTGGCCAGCGCGAGCAGCCACGCGGCGACGTCGGTGGGAACGTGGCCCATGATCAGAACCCGCCTCGGATGATGAATAGCGATTCTCCGGCCGGGTTACTTGGTCGACCACCCGCGGCGCAGCCGGGGCACGAGTAACGGGGCACCCTGTCGTGCTGCTCGGCCGGGCGCGCGGGCATCGGATCGCCGGTACACGCCCGGCCGTCGAGGACGGCGGCCGCCACCAGGGTGGCGCCCAGGGCGACGTCGAGGCACAGCGCCACCCGGTCGCGGTGCGCCTCGAGGTACACCTCGTACGGGTCGGGTGGTGGGTCGCTCGATTCTCCGGCCGGGTTACTCGGTCGACCACCCGCGGCGCAGCCGGGGCACGAGTAACGGGGCACCCTGTCGTGCTGCTCGGCCGGGCGCGCGGGCATCGGATCGCCGGTACACGCGACGTTGCCGTGGCCGTCGTCGAGGTGCACCACGATTACCGGGTAGTTGGGCGGTCTCATGCGGTCCGCCTCGCCGCGGTTGGGCGGCAGGTTGGGCACGGTCGGGGTCGGCCGTGTTCGTCGTCGCCGAGCCAGCCGTCGTGACAGTCGGGGTTGATGCATCGCGGTTTTGCGGCTCGAGCACGGCCGGGTTCGGCCCGCGCGCGTGGCCGACCCGCTTTTACGGGGCGGGTCGGGGCACCGTCTACAGACGCGTCTTGAGACGCGTCTGTAGACGCGTCTACACGCCCTCGGCGCCAGCGGGCCTGCCGGGCGCTCTTGAGCTTCCGTTCCCGGCGGACGTCCTCGGCGGTTGGTTGGTGCTCGAGGTGGTGCACGATCCGGTACCCGCCGGCCTCGAGTTGCCACAGGCCCAGGGCGACCAGCTGCGCGGCCGCGGCGGCCGGGTCGGGGCCGCCGGTGAGCCGGCGCATCCGGTCCTCGGGGATGAAGCCATCGGTCAGGTTGCGGTTGCTGTAGCACAGGCCGGCGACATGCAGCCACGCGGCGGCGTCGCCGGCGCTGTCGAGCAGCGGATCGTCTGCGAACGTGTCATCAAGTCGCACCCAGGTCATCGCCGGCCCGCCGCCCTGGTGATCGGGATGACGTTGCCGGCGCCGGCGGGCCGCGGGTCGAACAGGCGCAGCGGGGTGCACGTGGCCACGTGCGGCATGTACAGCGTCTCGAACGGCGCCGGCGGGCGCAGCCCGACTACGCGCGACACGACCTGGCCGGCGTCGTCGCGCATCACCGCGACATTGCCCGCCGGGTCGGGCTCGGGGTCGACGGGCATGACGTTGCCGCGCGAAGTGGCCACCCACGCGATCAGCTGCCCACAGTCGCGGCACGCCGAGCTGGCCCGCAGCACAGTGGCCACCGGGGTCACCCGCGGTACAGCACGCGCAGCTGGCGGGCGTACTCGGCGGCGTCGATGCTCGCGGCCGCGGCCGCCATCGTCGCGTGCGCGGCCGCCAGCTGCGCCAGCGCCAGCCCAAGCCCGAGAGGACATTCCTCGCGGTCGTGCTCGATGTGGTGCCTGGCGCTGATGGCGAGCTGCTCGGCTGCGGTGTAGTGATCTGCGGCGTTCACGCGTCCTCCCGGTGGGTGCAGGTGGCCAGGTGCGGCAGGTGCCAGGTGTAGGTGTTGCGGGCCAGCTCGTCGGCGCGCTCTTCGTTCACCTGGAACATGGCGGCTAGCCGGGCGACGCCGGCGACGCGGGTGTACGCGGTGCGCCCGATGAGCACCATTGCGCCGCGGCGATCGGGCGGCACCGATGACGGGTTGACCGTCATCAGCCGGTCGAGTTCGCCGTGGGCGACCCACCAGACGCGGGCTTCACAGAACGCGCAGTGAGTGATCCGCGGCGGGTTGACGGTCGCGGCGCTCATGCGCCGACCACCGCGGCGCCGCGGGGCAACCACAGGGCGCCGCCGCACGGGCACTCGAGGCAGGTGCAGATGCCTCGCCGGCGGGCGTTGTCGGCCCAGCGCCAGCACCGCGGGCACAGGCACCCACAGAACCCACCGCGTAGGGCCCGGTGCAGGGTGTCGTGCGGTTGCTTGTCGCGCGTCAGCCCGATCGTCCTGTCGACCGTTTCGGCCGACCGCATCAGCCCAACACGCACGGTCGTGCGGTCGACGCGCGTCCCGGTCCGGGTCACCGGCCCACCAGCCCGGCCTCGACGTGGGCGATCCGCCGCACGAAGACCTCGAGCACGTTGGCGGCGGCCCGGCCGGCGGGTAGGTACGACTCGAGCGGGGTCGGGTCGGGCAGCGGCGACCCGATGGCCGCCATCCACGCGGCCGCTGCGACACGGTCGGGGTCGACGCGGAACTCGAGGAGGTTGGTTGTGCACTGGCGTAGCACCAGGCGCGTCTCGTCGAGGGCGTCGCGTTCGAGGCGGTCGACGACACGTAGCCGGGCGGCACCGTGTAGGGCCATGATCGGGTAACCTTTCTGTCGTGGGCCCGGCCGGTGACGGCCGGGCCTCGCTGCGTTACGAGGTCGACGACGGCGGCCAGCGCCCAGCCTGGGGGGCTTGGCGGCGCCGGCCGCCGCGTCTATGCGGCCCGCTCCCGCTCGAGCGCCTCGACGTCGGCGCGCGCGAACAGCCGGGCACCGGTGCGGCCGGCCATCGCCACGACGGGCGACAGCTTCCCACTGCGCACCCAGTGGTTGACCGTGCCGACGCGGCAGCCGAGCAGGGCGGCCACCTCGCGGGTCGAGAGCAGGTCGGGCGTTGGCATAACGCCACTCTTGTCGAAATCGCCAAACTTGGCAAGGGCGTCCGGGGCTCGGCGTGTCGCAAACTTGCACTGGCGATCATGGGACGAGGGTGCAAACATGCGCACATGGCGCTATTGACGGAAACGGGGACTCGCCCGGAGTGGACACTGGCCGATCGGCTGCGTAAGGCGCGGGAGGTCGCCGGCCTGCACCAGCACGAGCTGGCCGCCGAGCTGGGAATCTCCTCGACCAGCATCGGCAACTACGAGGCGGGCAGATCGCGCCCGCGCCGGCCGGTGCTCACGGTGTGGGCGCTGCGCTGCGGGGTGCCGCTGTCCTGGTTGCTCGAAGGTGACGTCGAGGCGCTCCCGCGGGTGGGCTCGAACCACCAACCTGCCGGTAACGATCGCGACCCGGGCCTGGTGATCCTCGCGGCGTAGATAGACGTGGATGCTCACGTGAGGGACGGCTGGTCGGATGCCATCGACTCCTACGCCCGCTGGTTGGAATCGGCGGGGCGCTCTGCGGCGACTGTGCGGCTCAGGATCAGCTACGTGGCCCAGCTGGCCGAGCGGGTGCCGTTAGGCCCGCAGGCGGCCAGTGTGGACGAGTTGGCTGGCTTTCTGGCCCGGCCCAGCTGGTCACCGGAGACGCGGAAGTCGGCGCGGGCGTCGTTGGTCGGTTTCTACCGGTGGTCGGTGCGTGTCGGGCGCCTCGAGCACGACCCGTCCGTGGCGCTCGATCCGGTGCGGGTGCCTCGGGGGCGGCCGCGGCCGACACCGGATCGGGTGCTCGAGCGGGCGCTGCGCGGATGCACCGACCGGGACCGGCTGCTCCTGCTGCTCGCCGCGGCCGCCGGGCTGCGCCGGTCCGAGATTGCGCGGGTGCACGCCGGCGACGTCGTCGACGTCCTCGACGGCCGCGACCTGTGGGTGCGCGGGAAGGGTGGCCACGTGCGCCACGTGCCGCTCGCCCAGGTCCTCGACGTCGGGCTGGCCGCCGAGCTTGAGCTGCGCCGCGGCGGCGGGTGCGGCAGCGGCTACCGGTACGCCGGCGCGTACCCGCCGGCGGTCGACGGCTTCCTGTTCCCAGGCGCCGACCGCGGGCACCTCTCGCCCGGGCGGGTCGGCCGGATCATCGCCGGCCTGCTCGGTGACGGGTGGACAGCTCACACCCTGCGGCACCGTTTCGGCACCCGCGCCTACGCTGCGGAGCGCGACATTCTTGCCGTGCGGGATCTGCTCGGGCACGCGTCGGTGGCCACCTCCCAGGTGTACACGGCGACCCCATCGGGTGCGCTGCGCGCCGCCGTCGACGCGGCGGCCGTCGCCTAGCCGTCGAGGTAGTCGACGTGCAGGAACGCGGGCGAGGTTCCGCTGGCGGCCATCGTGATGGTGCCGGTGCCGGCGGTACGCACCAGCGTCAGCACCAGCGTCTTGTCCTCGGTGGCGTCGGCGGTGTATTCCGTCTCGAAGTGGCCGGTCCACGGCGACACCGTGTTGGGGGCGGCGATTCGCCGCCCTTGCAGCTCGACGCCGGCGACGGTGTCCTCACGGATGCGGGCCAGAAAGGAGTCGGTGACCACGGACACGGCGAAGCCGAAATCGGCGACGATCTTGTAGCGGCGGCCGACGACCGTGGGCGCCACGACGGTTATGACGACCGTTTCGGTGGTGGTGATCGCGCCCGAGCTGGCGGTGACCTTGGTGCCGGCGATCCGTTCGCCGGGCACCTTCCCGGCGATGATCGTTTCTCCTGCTAGCACCATCAGCTCGCCTTCCTAGAGGGCGTAACGGGGGGTCGGGTACAGCCTGACGGCGGCGCCGGCCGGGTGGAGCTTGGCCACGCCGTTGGTCGAGCGCACCACGGTGAACGTCTGCGGTGAGGCGGCGCCGGCCACGTCGGTGACCTGCATCACCTCGCCGCCGATGATGATGTAGAACCCGTCCTCAGTGTCGGCGGCCGTCCAGAGCGGTTTCACCAGGGTGGCGATCGACAGGGTGCCGGTGTCGGCGGACACGGCCGCGGCCAGTTGCGAGCCGGCGGTGTCGTACTTGTTCGCTGTCGCCCCGGCGGCGGCCTCGTACTCCGAGACGAGCCACGGCGCGGCCGGCGTGCAGGTGAACGTGACCAGCCGGCGGTGCGACTCGGCCAGCTCGTCCCAGCCCTGCACGAGCAGCTCCGCGCGGCCGGCGCCGGCCAGCGCGGGCGGTAGTCCGTCGATGGCGACCAGGTCGCCGGGCCGCAGCGCGTCGACCTGGTCGGCCAGCTCGGGGGCGGCGTCGAGGTCGACGGCCAGCCGTGGCCAGCGGTCCTCGTCGGTGGTGCCCAGGTGCAGCCGCCACCCGGCCTGGTTGGCCAGGAACCCGTCGCCGGGCACGTTCACGGTGACGGTCGTGTCGTAGCGGCCGATGGTGTCGACGCCCAGCGGCCCGCCCTGGTCGACGGCCTGCGCCTCGCTGCCGTCGCGGCGTTTCGCGGTGATGTCGTTGCGGACCAGCTGGTCGTCGATGGTGGGCTCGAGGTGCGGCGCTATGCCGGCGTCGGTGAAGTCCAGCTCGAGCGCCGGCGCCTGGTCGTACATGCTGGCCCTGGTCCGGTACAGCAGGCCCACCGTGGCCGGGTCGTCGGTGACGATGCCGAGGTCGGTAAACGCGGCCTCATGCAGCACCGCTAGCAGCGTGTCGGGGCGCTGCGGCCCGAGCTCGGCGCTGGTGAACGGGCCGGCGAGGGCGTCGACGGCCAGCCCGTTCTCGTCGCCGAGCCGGAACACCCGGTCGATCGCGGTCTCGCCGGCATAGCCGGTGATGGCGCCGGCGGTGCCGGCGAACATGGTGGTTTCGTCACCGACGACGACGTGCCCGACTGCCATGCCGGTGGCGCCGCCGCCGCGGCCGATGATGACCTGGTTGACCCTGCCCACGGTGGTCGCCACCACGGTGTCGTCGAGCAGGATCGACTCCACCTCGCCGGCTTCATCGAAGAAGAACGCCAAGATCCGGGTGGTGACGTTTGCGCCGGCCTGCGTCAGCTCGAGGGACAGGATGAACGGGCGGCCGTTGACGTTGAACGCGCCGCCGCCCTCACTGGTCGAGACGAAGTCGCGGGTCACGAACAGCTCGAGGCCGCCGCCGGCGGTGTAGAACACCTCCCACAAGGTGCCGGTGCCGGTGGTGGCGAGGGACAGGATCGGCACGTTCGGGGTGCCGCCGGCGGCGGGCACCGACACGAACGTGCGGGCGATCGTCTCGAGCCCAGCCTGCGGCCGCGGCACGTCGCCGCGCAGGGTGCCCCCGGCGAGGGTGGGCACCGGGTTGGACGCCAGCCACTCCTGCGACGACGCCAGGTTCACGGCACCCACAATCCGCATCGGCGGAACGCCGGCGACCGGTGAGGCCAGGCTGGTCGCCCGCGTGTCGTCCTCGCATGGCCAGTACGCCAGCGGCGGGTGCGCGGCGGCGCCCAGGATCGACTGCCGGATGGTGGACTGCAACGCCTTGGCGCCCTGCCCGAGCCGGCGGGTCGGCCCGTTGCAGGTCAGCGCCACCCACGCGTCGCCGGGGTCGACGGCCCGCCGCGGCGCCCACTCAGCCGCCTCGCCGGCGAACCTGACGGTCCCGTCGACGGTGACCCGCACAGGGGTGTTGCGGCCGATCTTCCCGTACAGGGCGCCGGTGATGTTGCGCGGGTTGTAGTCGCCGGTCCGGTTGTCCACCGTCAGCTCGCAGCTCGACGGCGGCGGCTGCGTCTGCTCGTCGCCGCGGCCGTGGCCCAGCTGGATCGGGTCGCGGGTGTAGGCGGGTGCGCTATTCCATACGCCGTCATAGAACAGCTCGACGTCGACGTCGTGTTTCACTGGGCGCCGCCGAGCACCACCTGCACGTCGCCGCCGCGGACGCGCACCGCGCGGGCCAGCACCTCGACGAGCAGCTGGTCGAGCGCGGTCCCGCCGGCGCGCAGCTCGAGCACGATGCGGCCGCCGCCGCCCAGGCCGGCCGGGCTCACCTGCTCGCCGGCGCGCAGCAGCGCCAGGCCCTCGCTGCCGGGGGCGCCGGGCATCGTGCCGCCGGTGTGCAGCCGCGGGATGCGGAACTCTTTGCCGCCGATGCCGGGCACCCAGCTGGGCACGCTAAATCCCTTGCCGCCGACCGTACTGTTCCACGCCCGCTTGATGCCGGAGAATGCGGCCCGGAAGGGAGCCGAGATGGTGTTGGCGACACCGCTAAAGAATCCGGCGATCGCACCGGGGATGGCCCTAAAAAAGCCGAGGATCTTGTCTTTGTTTTTGGAGATCACAAGGACGGCGACGCCGATGGGGCCGGTGAGGATCGCGAGCAGCAGCGGCCAGTTGGACTTCACCCAGTTGAATGCGCCGGCGATCGCATTCCGCACCGCGGTAAAGGCGCCGGTGACGATGGTGCGGAACGTTTCCGACTTTTTCCAAGCGACGATGACGGCGGCCGCCAGCCCGACAAGTGCGAGCACGATTAGCCCGATCGGGTTAGCGCTCATGGCCAGGTTGAGCGCCCACTGCGCGGCCGTCATCACGCCGGTGACGGCCGCGCCAGCCACCATCGCAGCTTTGCTTAGGACGAACGCCCCGGCCGCTTTGATGTTGGCCAGCGACACGATCCCCAGCACCGTCGACAAGGTGTCCGACGCGAGCACGCCCACCTCGAGGGCGGCGCCGAACGGCCCACCTACGAAACCGGCCAGCAGGGAAAGCCCGGCGTGCGCCTTGTCGACGCGGAACCCGAGATCCTTCTCGAGGTTGCGGCCGAGCCGGGCGAACCCGGCACCCATCACCCTCGAGGACGTGTCGGTGGTTTGGCCCATGCGTTTCGATGAGGCGCCTACCTTGTCGAACGTGCGCTCGAGCTGGTCGCTGTCGCCGGCGAAGGTGAGGGTTACCTGGTTCTTGCCGGCCATCTCAGTCGACCTCGAACCCGGCGGCGCGGGCCACCTGTAGCAGTGATTTCCGCAGGATCGTGGGGAACTCGCCGGATCGCTTCTTGGCGAAGTAGGCCCCGTACAGGTAGCGGCCCTCTTTGAAAAATGGGCGCTCGATCGACCGGTCCGGGCCGACCCTCCCGCCGAAGTCCAGCCAGGCGTAGTAGGGCGCCTGGTCGCCGCCGGCGCTGACCCGCGCCAGGGTGCGGGTCGACCGGGACCTGATGGACGCTCGGGCCCGCCCGGATCGGGTCGGGACCTGCGGCTGCGCCGTCTCCACGATGACGTCGGCCGCCTGGTTGAGCGCCAGCCGTAGCGCCTTCGGCAGCTGCGCGTCGAGGCGCTTGAGCTTGCGGGCGAACTCGGCGAGCCCCTCCACCCGGATCAGGTCAGCCATGATCGGCGGGCCGGATCGTGGCGCCGTGCCCGAGCACCAGGTGGTCCTCGTATCGGACGACAACCGCGTCCAGCTTGTATTCGATGCGATTGACGGTGTCGAACATCGACGCCCCCTGGTTAGGGCTCACCTCGGCCTGCACCGTGCGCAGCGGCTCGGTGATCTGCTGCCGCATCCACCTGCGCAGCCAACGGCCGCCGGCCACGATCGCCGCGACCAGGATGGTCACGTTCACCAGCACGGGCAGCAGCACGGCCAGGTCGATACTCACCTTCGGCCCCTCCTGGTTGCTCGCAGCTGCTCTAGCTCTTCCCGCTGCGCCTGGCGGGCGTAATAGATCCGCCAGCGCACAAACTCAGCCTGGCCTATCCTCGCCCGCAGCTCGCCCACCGTCATCGCCAGCTGCGTCGCCAGATAGTGCTCGAACTCCAGATCCGGCGTCCTCTCGAAAGCCAAGCATCGCCTGCTTGTCGGCGTCCTCGGCCATCCCGGACAGCTCACGGATGCGGTCGACGACGGGCTCGATCTCGCCGGCGGGTGACACCTGCTGCCACTTGCCGGCCTGGGCCACGGACAGCTCGGGGTCGAGCACACCCAGGTGCAGGATCTGCCGCTCCACGGCGCCGACGCCGCCCTTGGTTTGCTGCGCGCCGAACACCTCATCGCGGGACAGGCCGCGCACCCGCAGGGTGCCCACACCGGGCACCTCGACGTCGTCCTCGGGCAGCCCGGTGGCGGTGTCGGCGCGCGGCGCCAGCAGCTTCTCGAGGTCCATCACTGCACCGTCGAGGCGACGTCGTCCGAGAGCTGCATCTCGCACTCCCACTTGACCATGTCGGCCACCGGGTTGGTTTCCTTGTAGTCGGTGACCAGCACGTTGACCGTGTCCTGCGGCTTGCCGGCGCCGGTGCCCTCCGGGCGGCGGATCAGCTGCACCACGGCGCCGATGATCGGCTCGATGACGGCCCGCGGCCCGGTCCCGGCGGTGTTGTCGTAGGTGCCGGCCATCGTCGCCTTGCCGTCGAGCAGCCCGCCGGAGTAGACGTGCGAGTTCTTCCCGTAGGTGGTCACGTCATGCGAGTCGGAGGTGCGGCCCAGCTCCGACGTGTCGACGAACGCCGACAGGTTGTCACCGTCGAGACTGATAAACGTGCTCTTTCCGTGGACGAACACCGCGGGCCTCCCTAGGCGCTAGCGCCGATGATGATGACGTCGTAGGTCACGGAGCTGCCGCCGGCCGAGTTGACCATGTTCAGCAGGTCGCCGGTGCCGGCGGTCACGACGACGCCGGCCGCGGTCGGCGCCACCCAGGCGAACATGCCGCCAGGCTGCACGCCGATGCCGTCGCCGAGGGCCAGGAACAGCGGCACACCGTTGGTCCCGTCGCGGACCACGTTCACGTTGTTGACGTTGGCCGGCGCCGCGGTCACGATGACGGCCTTGATTCGGGCGAACACCACGACGTCGCCGAGGGCGTCGACCAGGGCGCCGGCCAGGTCGATGGTGTCGGTGGCGCTGGCCACGACGGTGCGCTGGTCGTGCCACAGCTTGTCCGCCTGGTTGAACCCGACGCCGCTGGCCAGCTTGTACTGCTGGCGGTAGGCGATCGGCGCGGCCGCGGTGGCCAGGTCGAGCACGTCGGTGAGCGTGGCGTCCAGCTCGGTGGTCAGCTTCGTGATCAGCATTTCTAGGTCCCCTCACCGACGATGTCGAGGTCGAAAACGGCAGCGATGTAATCGGTGCCGGCGATACGCAGCACGTCGAACTCGGCGCTCGCCACCCGCACGGTGTGAAACGCCGTGAACTCGCCCTCGCCGCCCTCGACGACAGCCTTGATCGACCGCGATCCGGTGCCGTCGCAGTAGGCGCTGAGCTGGTCCCGCGACGCCCGGTCCGACGCTTTGCCGACCACCACCACCACCGGCAGGGTGAGGCGGTCCATGCCGCGGCCGTACGTGGCGTCGAACGTCAGCTCGTCGGGGTAGGACACGACGGCCGCCGGCGGCGTCACCCGGTCGGGCGGGTAGTCGAACACCCGCAGCCCGCTAATCGTGTCGAGGCGCTGCGCCACCTGTTTCATCACGTCTCGCAAGATCATGCCGCGGCCCACCAGCGGATCACGCCGGTCAGCGAGACGGCCACGTCGGGGTCAACCCGCCGCGCCAGGCGCACCTCGGAGCCCAGCTCCGGTGAGCCGGCGACCCCGTACGGGGAGTCTCGGCGGGCGCCGAACCGTGACGCTTGCAACAGCGCCGCCTCTTTCACCTCGGTGGGCACCGTGGTCCACCCGAACCGGGCGACGACCTCGACGGCGGCGTCACGCCCGTTCGGGTGGTGCGCCGAGGTCGGGTGCACCACAATGCGGGTCCACGGGCGGGCCTTGGCGGCGGCGTTGACCGGCCGCAGCGCCAGCTCGTCGATGAGGTCGGTGTACGTGCCGTCGTCGGCCAGGTCGGCGTTCACGACCAGCCCCACGGTCGTCATCAGGTCGTCAATGTCGACATACCAGCGGCCCAGCTCGCGCGACCAGCGGGCGGTGTAGTAGCGGGCCTCCGGGCCGGTGAGCAGCCCAAACTGGCGGTGGCAGTGGGTGTCGACCGCGCGTGACGCGGCCGCGATGGCAAGGGTCAGCTCGGCGTCGTCCTCGGTGTCCGTGATGCGCAGGAACCCGCGCAGCTCTTCCACCGTGACGTAATCCGGCTGCCACACCACCGCGGCCGCACCTCCCTGCGTTCAGGCGGCGTTGGCCTGGGCCAGCGCGTACGCCTTCCGGTTCTGGACGTTGCCGTCCGCGCGCTCCCACGCGACGTACTCCACCTGGCCGAAGTTGGCCCGCGTGAACGGGTTGACGACCATGACGAAATCGGCGACCCGGCGGATGGCGTACGCCTCCGGTAGATCGCCGAGCACGCCGAACCGGGCGTTGAGCGTGGTCGACAGCGGGAAGCCCTGGTCGATGACGACCGGGTACCCGAGCAGCATGCGCCCCGGGCGGCCGCCGATGCCGGCCTCGGCCGACTCCTGGACCAGCGGCCGACCATCGGAGCCGAGCAGCGCCCGGATCCGCTGCCACGTGTTCTTGTTGAACGCCCACTTGGCGTTCTGCTCGTACGCCGGGTCCAGCGCCGTCTCGACGTCGAGCAGCTTCTGGTAGGTGATCGGGTTGCCGGCCGCCAGCACCACGTCAGCGGTCAGCCCGGCGTGGGCGATCCCAAACGGGAGCGTGGTGCCGGCGCCAGCCACCCAGTCGACGGCCTGCTTTCGGGCGATGCGGGTGGCGAGCACCCGCGCCAGCATCGCCTCGATGTCGAACTCCGAGTCTTGCAGCAGCTCGACGCTGACCCGCAGCCCGGCGTTCGCGTCGGCGCCCGTCGACGTGTACTTCCACGCCTTCATGGTGATGGTGCCGAACACCAGGTCGGTGCCGGTGGCGAACGCCACACCCTCGGCGGTGATCGCGCCCGCCGATGCGGTGTCGTCGACGGAGGGGTACTCGACGTCGCCGCCGCGCGCGGTGTCGAACCCGTCGACCTCGCCGGCCAGGCCGCCGTACGCCTTGAGCACCTCGACCAGCTTCTGCCGGAACTGCGGCGACACCAGGAACCCGCCGGCGCTGTCGGGTGTCACACCCTGGGCGTTGACCAGGTCCTGGTTGGGCTGCCCGGTGCGCAGGTAGGCGTTGAACGCCTGGTTGTACGTGTCGTCGCGCTGCGGCTGCCCGGCGTGGACGAGCGCGGCCAGGTCACCGGGCATCGGCGTCTCGTACGCGTTCTGCCGGGCGGCGATGTTCTGCGTGCGGCGCGCCGCGACGAGCGCCGACTCGAGGCGCTCGTACCGGGTGGCCTCGTCGTCGGTGAGTGTGCGGGTGTCGGCGTGCGAGGCGACGTCGTGCATCTCGTCGAGGATCTCGTCGACGGTGACGGGCACGGGCGGGTCGGCCGCCGGCGCCGGAGCTGCCGCCGGCGCCGGCGGGGCCTGCCGGCCCGGCGCAGGCCGGCGGTGATCTTGCGGGCCGGCCGCGGCTGGCGGGGTCTGCTGCTGCGGGGTGAGTCGTCGTGGCATCGCGGGTCAGCCTTCCTTGTTTCGGGTGCGCTTGGCCGTCGTGGGCGGTTGCCGGCGCCGCAGCTCGCACTGGTGGTACCGCCACGCTTCGGAGGGTGTGAACGGGGCGCCCTCGACGGGGAGGGCGACCATCTCGGCCAGGATCTCGGCGTCGGTGGCCTTGTCCAGCCACGCGGCGTAGACGGACTTGTAGTCGAGCCAGTCCTCGACGTCGGCGGCGTTCGGGTCGGGTGGCTTCGGGGCTTCGGCCATCAGGGCTTCCCTTTCTAGGCGGTGAGCACGCGGGCGCGGGCGGTCGCCAGCTGAGCCCGTGAGGAATGGTTGGAGGTGCCGTCGTCGTCGGTGACGACGTCGTCGGCCAGGCCGACGTCGACGGCCTCCTCGGCGCTGTACCAGGTTTCGTCGCGCATCGCGGCCCGCCAGTCGGCGACGGTGCCGCCGGCGCGTTCGGCGTAGATTGCAGCGATGCTCTCGGACTGCCGGCCGAGCATGGCCGCGCTGTCGAGGTGGTCCTGTTCGTTGCCGAGCGTGATCATCAGCCCGTCGTGAATCATCACCTCGGTGTGCCGGTTCATGGTGCGGGTTTCGCCGGCCTGCAAGATCCACGACGCGGCCGACGCGGCGATGCCGTCGACGATGGCCTCGACCCTCGCGGGGTGGTCGCGGAGCCCGTTGTAGATGGTCAGCCCGTCGCGGATCAGCCCGCCGGGGCTGTTGATGTGCAGCTCGATGACCGACGCGTCGATGCCGCGCAGGTCGCGGACGAACTCCTGGGCGCTGATGCCCCACTCGCCGATGACGTCGTAGAGGTCGACGATGGCCCGGTCGGCGTCGCCGGCCTGGTTGCGGACCGCGTACCAGGCGCCGCGGTCGCTGTTGGTCGGCGGGCGGTGGTGGCGCAGCAGGCCCGGCGGCAGCAGCTCGCGAATCCCGCTCATCGGGTGGCCTCCACCCGGTCGGCGTCGACGTCATCGGGCACCACGTCACCGGGTGCACGCTCGAGCGGCGGCAGGTTCCGGATCTTGCGGGCCTCGTCGACGGTGAGCAGCCCGTGCTCTACCTGCTCGATGAGCAGCCGGATTTCCTGCTCCGGGGTCGGGCGTTCGAGGCCGGCGAACTCGAATTCGACAAACCGTGGTTTGGCTAGCAGCCGCGACAGGCGCTCTTCGATGCGGCGGGTCCACGGCAGCAGGGTGAAGCGGCCCAGGCCGCGGTTCTGCTCGGCCACACCGGTGCCCCATGACGTCTGTTTCTCGGTCTGCATGAGCAGGTGTGGCGGCACGCCCGTCCAGCGGGCGACTTCCTCGATCTGGTACTGCCGCGACTGTAGGAACTGCGCCTCTTCGGCGGTCATTTTCCACTTGTCGAGCTGGAGCTTGCGGTTGATGAACGCCAGCTCGCCGGCGTGCTCCCACCCGCCGGCGCGCTCGTGCAGGTTCTTGCGGATCGTCTCGCCGTCGCCCTCTTCGATGTCGTCGTCGCGGGGTGTGACCAGGCCGCCGACCATGAACCCGGTGCCGTACATCTTGGCCGCCGCCCGGTCGCCGGCGATCGTTGTGGCCAGGGATTGCCGGGCCACCTCGATCAGCGACAGGCCACGGGACCCGTTCGGCGAGGGCCCGACGATGTGCGTCATGGTCGCCGGTGTGAACGTGCGCAGGTTGCCATCGGCGAGGCGCGCCTTGTATCGCGGGAACGGGAACTCTCGTGTGGGTGGGTCCACGTGTACGCCGCCAGGGTGCACAGGGATCAGGTTTGCCAGGCCGCCGCCCTGGTTGACCACGTGCGCCAGGAACGCGTCCGAGTGGAGCACCAGGTGCATCAGCACGGTCTCTTTCCACTCAAACGGCGTGGGTCCGAGCGGCCCGCCGGGGTCGTCGAGGAACGACGTCATCTGCTGCCGCTCACCGTCGCCAGTGTCGCGGTAGGTCTTCAGCGGCAGCGCCGCGATCGTGCCCGCGATCAGCGCAACCGCCCGGTACAGCGCCGGGATGCCTAGGGCGCTCGTCTCACCGACCGAAACGCCGGCGTAGGTGGCCCCGCCGCCGAACCATTCGACCAGCGCAGGGTCAGACACGGAGATCAGGTCGCGCGGCGCGGCGACGTCAGGGATTCGCTGCCACGGCCACCGCACGGTGGCAGGGTACAGCCCGGGACTTGTTGAGAGGTGACAACACGTGCGACTTTCGACGGCGGTCCGCCGCGCGCTGCGCGAGCTCGAAACTGTAGGACTCGACAGCGGCGCCCGAGAACTCGCCCTCACCTACGCGCGCGAGATCGACGGCGCCGAGCTGGTGCACGTGACGCTCGGCAAGATCCTGCGCGAGGTGTACGAGGTCGATGTCGACCTACACGACCGGCTGGTGGGCCAGCTGGCGCGGGTCGAGCGGGTGCATGTGCTGGGCCTGCTCGGGCCGAAGCTGCTGGCCGCGCTGGAGGCGCTCCAGCTCAGCCCGCGGGCCCGCGCGGCGATCGTGAGAGCAGGTGAACGTGGCCACAGCACCAGCCCGCTCGACCAGCTCCGGGCACGGCGAGCTGCTCGGCTCGACGACGCCGCGGCTGTGGACGCCCCCGCTCCGTGACCTGACAGCCGAGACGTCGTGGGGACCTGATTTCGACTGGTTCTGCGCCGAGGTGCTCGACGAGCCGAACGACGACTGGCAGTCGTGGCTGTCGTTGCATGCCGGCGAGCTGCTCGACGACGGCCGGCCGCGGTTCCGGGTGGTCCTGGTGCTCGTCGCCCGCCAGCAGGGTAAGACGTCGTGGGCGCGCAAGTTGAGCCTGTTCTGGTTGTTCGTCGAGCGGGTGCCGCTGGTGCTGGGCACCTCCACCAGCCGCGACTACGCGAAAGAGAGCTGGCGGGTGCTGTGCGCGATGGCGCTCGGCAATGAGCACCTGGCCGCCGAGCTGGGCCGGCGAGCAGTCCGGGAGACGATCGGTGAAGAGTCACTGACCACCGTGCACGGCGCCCGGTACAAGATCGCGGCCAGCAACCGCCGCGCCGGCCGGTCGTTGACGGTGCACCGGGCCATCCTCGACGAGATCCGCGACCACGCCGACTTCTCGGCATGGGGCGCCACCTCGAACGCGATGAACGCGGTACGCGAGGCGCAGCTGGTCGCCATCTCGAACCAGGGCGACAACCAGGCGGTGGTGCTCGACGCGCTGCGGCTGCCCGCTATCAAGTATCTAGAAACTGGGATCGGTGATCCGCGGCTGGGCCTGTTCGAGTGGTCGGCCCCGGCCGGCGCGGAGCCCGACGACCTGGCGGCGCTGGCGATGGCGAACCCGGACTTGGGCCGGCGGACCGACCCGGACGCCCTGCTCGGCGCGGCGATCCGGGCGAAGCTCGCCGGCGGCGAAGAGCTGGCCACGTTCAAGACCGAAGTGCTGTGCATGCGGGTGCCGCTGCTCGACGCGGCGATCGACCCGGACCGGTGGGCGGCCGGCGGCGTCGACGACCCGGTGACGCTCGAGCAGCACCGCGACCGGGTCGCGCTGTGCCTCGACGTCGCCCTCGACGCCAGCCACGCCACGCTCGCCGCGGCCGCCGTCCTGGACGGGCGGGTCCACGTCGAGGTCGTCCAGTCGTGGGAGGGCCACGGCTGCACCCAGGCGCTGCGCCGTGAGCTGCCGGGCATCGTGCGGCGGGTGCGGCCGCGGGCGGTCGGCTGGTTCCCGGCCGGGCCGGCCGCGGCGATCGCCACCGACCTGGCCGAGCGGCGCGCGCCGGGCGCCGACCGGTGGCCGCCGCGCCGGGTGAAGGTCGAGCCGCTCAAGGCCGAGGTCGATCAGGTGTGCATGGGCCTGGCGGACCTGGTCGGCGCCGGCGAGCTGGCGCACCCGAACGATCCGATGCTGACCCAGCACGTGACCTCGGCTCAGAAACTCCGCCGCGGTGATCGGTGGGTGTTCACCCGCAGCTCAACGTCACCGGTCGACGGCGCGTACGCGGCCGCCGGCGCCGTCCACCTGGCCCGGATCTTGCCGCCGCCGCCGCCGCCGCTCGAGATCGTGTGAGCTGCCGGGCAAAAAAAGGCCTT
>Ga0184632_10000371_pt1 | contig 17356 bp, 14 predicted proteins | sample PLM31_50_b1_FD_133153 | JGI IMG/M metagenome (GOLD analysis project Ga0184632, IMG submission 133153) | Groundwater sediment microbial communities from an aquifer in East River, Colorado, USA - PLM3-1_50_b1 | ecosystem: Environmental > Terrestrial > Soil > Riparian zone | place: USA: East... | reverse complement strand
TTGGACCCACCGGCTCGGGCAAGACTCTCCTGGCCCAAACCCTCGCGCGGTTTTTGCAAGTGCCATTTACTATCGCCGACGCAACGAGCCTCACTGAGGCAGGCTATGTGGGGGAAGATGTGGAAAATATCATCCTCAACTTGCTGCAGGCGGCCGATTACGACGTTGAAAAAGCCCAGCGCGGAATCGTCTATATAGATGAGATCGACAAAATTTCGCGCAAGTCTGACAATCCATCGATCACCCGGGATATTTCCGGTGAAGGCGTGCAACAGGCGTTGCTCAAGATCGTCGAAGGGACCATGGCGAGCGTGCCCCCGAAGGGCGGGAGAAAACATCCCCAGCAGGAATTTCTCCAGGTGGACACGACTAATATCCTGTTTATCTGCGGCGGCGCTTTCGTCGGCATTGAAGATATCATTCGTAAACGGGTGGGCCGCAAGCGCATGGGTTTTGGCGGTTCGCTGGAGGAGAAAGACGGCCGGCGCGCCAGCGATCTCTTGCACGATGTGCGGCCCGAGGACTTATTGAAGTTTGGGTTGATTCCAGAATTTATCGGCCGGTTGCCAGTGCTCGCTACGTTAGACGAGCTGGATGAATCGGCTCTGGTGCGCATCTTGAAAGAACCGAAGAACGCGCTCACCAAGCAATATGCCAAATTGTTCGACATGGAAAATGTCCATCTCAAGTTTACCGAAGAGGCACTCAAGGCCATTGCCCGGGAGGCCATGAAGAGAAAATCCGGGGCCCGCGGTTTGAGGGCCATTCTGGAGAACATCATGCTCGATATTATGTACGACATACCTTCCCAACCAAACATCAAGGAGGTCGTCATTTCCGATGATGTGGTTGACCGAAACGAGCCTCCGATCGTCGTATACAGCAAGGCCGCAGAAAGCGCTTAGGAGGGAAAATCATGCTATTTCGCAACGAGAAGAAAGATGACAAAGAACCAGCCGGTGGTCCGATGAGAATGCCGCTGCTACCTTTGAGGGATATTGTGGTTTTTCCACACATGGTGGTACCGCTTTTCGTGGGGCGGCAACGTTCTATCAAGGCATTGGAGGAAGCGACGCAGAAACAGGGCCCGATTTTTCTTTCGTCGCAGAAAGACGCCAAAACCAACGAACCCGCCGAAGACGATATCTATAAAATCGGCACACTGGGCACCGTCGTGCAAATGCTCAAGCTGCCCGACGGCACTGTCAAGGTGCTGATCGAAGGCAAGAAGCGCGCGCAAATCGCCCGGTTTGTCAATCATCCCGACTTTTTCATGGTCGAGGTGGACGAGGCGCGCGAAGTTGTCGAACGGAACACGGAAATCGAAGCGCTCACTCGTGAGGTCCATACGACCTTTGAGAACTATGTGAAACTCAAAAAGAAAATACCGCCGGAGATGGTCATGTCGGTGTCGTCCATCGACGATCCCGGACGCCTCGCAGATACCATCGTCGCCCATCTCGGCATCAAAATCGAAGAACGGCAGAATCTCCTGGAGACCTTTAACGCGGCGGAGCGGCTGGAAAAGGTGTTGGCCCATATGCGCGCCGAAATTGAAATCTTGGAAGTCGAAAGACGCATACGATCACGCGTTAAGAAGCAGATGGAACGCTCGCAGAAGGAGTACTACCTCAATGAGCAGATGCGGGCGATTCAAAAAGAACTCGGCGAAAAGGATGAGTTTAAAAACGAAATCCAGGAGATCGAGGAAAAGCTCAAGCAGAAGAAACTTTCGGCTGAAGCGAAGGACAAGGTTGAAAAGGAGCTCAAGAAGCTCAAGATGATGTCGCCGATGTCGGCCGAAGCCACGGTGGTGCGCAATTATATCGACTGGATCATATGCTTGCCGTGGAATGAGTTCACCGATGACAAGCTGGATATCAACGAAGCCGAAAAAGTTCTCGAAGAGGATCACTACGGCTTGGAAAAGGTCAAGGAGCGGATCCTTGAATATCTGGCGGTACAGAGTCTCGTAGGCAAAATCAAAGGTCCGATTCTTTGCCTGGTTGGCCCTCCGGGCGTCGGCAAGACCTCGCTGGGGAAATCCATTGCCCGTGCTACCGGACGAAAGTTCGTGCGCGTCTCGCTGGGTGGCGTAAGAGACGAGGCGGAAATCCGCGGGCACCGGCGAACCTATATTGGCGCTCTCCCCGGTAAAATCATTCAATTTATGAAGAAAGCGGGTTCGAGCAATCCGGTCTTCCTCATGGACGAGGTCGACAAAATGTCGACGGACTTCCGCGGCGACCCGTCTTCCGCGCTCCTCGAAGTTTTGGATCCCGAACAAAACGCCACGTTCAATGATCATTACCTTGATCTGGACTATGATCTATCAAAAGTCCTGTTCATTACCACGGCAAATACGCTCGACCGGATTCCACGGCCACTTCAAGACCGTATGGAAATTATCCGGATCGCTGGATATACCGAACTGGAAAAACTAAGTATTGCGAAGAAGTACCTTTTGGAGAAACAGAAAGAATCGAATGGGTTGACTCCCGAGAACGTAACTTTTACGGACAACGCTTTGCTAGGTGTGATAAGGAATTACACTAAAGAGGCGGGCGTGCGAAATCTGGAAAGGGAAATCGCCGCAATTTGCCGCAAGGTGGCCGTGGAAGTCATTAAGAAAGACCGAAACACCCGCATCCAGGTTGCCACCAATAGCCTCCATAAGTATCTAGGCCCGATTAAGTATCGCTATGGCAAAGCCGAGAACGAGGTAAAAATCGGCGTTACCACTGGTCTGGCATGGACCGAACTTGGCGGTGAGCTGCTACAGACGGAAGTCACGATTATGCCCGGAAAAGGTCAGCTCATCATAACCGGTAAACTTGGCGACGTGATGCAGGAGTCGGCGCAGGCGGCGATGAGCTACGTCCGTTCCCGGGCGGTGGAAATGGGCTTGGAAAAGGACTTTTATCAAAAATTGGACGTCCATATTCACGTTCCTGAGGGCGCGATTCCTAAAGATGGGCCTTCAGCGGGTATTACCATGGCAACCTCATTGGTGTCAGCTCTGATCAAGGCGCCCGTTCATAACGATCTGGCGATGACCGGTGAAATCACATTGCGGGGAACCGTTCTTCCTATCGGAGGTTTGAAGGAAAAAATCTTGGCGGCCCATCGCGCCGGCATCACGCGAGTCCTGATTCCAGCCGAAAACGAAAAAGACATCGAAGAGATTCCAGCGGCGGTCCTAAAGGGCGTCGAACTGTCTCTGGTTGCCCACATGGATGATGTGCTTAAAAAAGCGCTGGTTCTGGACAACCCGGAAATGCTGTTCAAGAAAGCGCCGGTTGAAGCGGAAACTAAAGACGACTCCGCCGCTTTCGCGGAGAAGGTAGACGAAGGTCCGGGAGCTGAAATCTTGCCCCAGTAACGCGGTTTAATTGGCAGCTCCTCTGGGGGCATTTGACTCCAGATAACCCTGCTGTTATAAACGCTTTTCGCCCGGCGGTCGCAGAGCCCAAAGATAGCGGTGCGACGCCGGGGGGGAAGCGGACTAGTCAATGCGAGAATCCCCTCAGCTAGAGAGTTTTTGATATCTCTACGAGGCCGCCGCAGCCGGTGATGGGATCGGCTCAATTTGGACGGGAAAGATAAACGGCTGGTTTTTCAGCTATGGGGCGGTTAGCTCAGCGGGAGAGCATCGGCCTTACAAGCCGGGGGCCACAGGTTCAAATCCTGTACCGCCCACCAGGTAGTAATTTGCTTTGTCGGGGTCGTAGTTCAGTTGGTTAGAACGCCGGCCTGTCAAGCCGGAGGTCGCGAGTTCAAGTCTCGTCGGCCCCGCCATTTTTAGCAAGGGATTGGCAGCTGCGGAAGAAATCCTGATCAAGCGGAGACCGTCAAAATGAATACTGAACAAGCCCGTGCCCAACGGCAGTGGTATGTTATCGACGCCGAAGGGAAGATTTTGGGCCGAATGGCCAGCGAGATTGCAAAGATATTACGGGGCAAAAATAAGCCGCTTTTTACGCCCAACGCCGATACCGGGGATTTCGTCGTTGTTGTCAATGCCAAGGGAATTCGGCTTACCGGCAAGAAACTACAGAAGAAAGTCTACTACCGGCACACGGATTACCCGGGCGGAATTCGGGAAAAAACGGCGGCGAAGATGTTAGAGGTCAAACCCGAGGAACTGATCCGGTTGGCGGTGAAGGGGATGCTGCCCAAAAACCGGTTAAGCCGCCGGCTAGTCACCAAACTCAAGATTTACGCTGGCCCGGAGCACCCACACGCTGCGCAAAAGCCGGAGCCTTTGGCGCTTTCAAGCATAGGAGTGATAGACCGATGGCTGAGAAGGTCATAACTGCGACTGGCAGAAGAAAAACCTCCGTGGCTCGAGTCTTTTTGCGCCAAGGGAAGGGCGGGATCAAGATCAATTCTCGTTCTCTTGAAGATTACTTCGGCCGCGAAACGGCCAGGATGATCGTTCTACAGCCTTTCGACGTCACCCAAACGAAGGGCAGTTACGATATTGACGTGAATGTTCAAGGGGGTGGCACCTCGGGCCAGGCGGGGGCGATCCGACATGGGATTACCCGCGCCCTAATGGAGGCCAACCCCGACTTTCGCACGTCACTCAAGAAAGCGGGATTTGTCACTCGCGATCCCCGGGCGGTAGAGAGAAAGAAGTACGGGCGGCACAAAGCGCGCAAGCGACCCCAGTACTCGAAACGCTAACCCGCGGGAGAGGCTCACCTGCTTCGTAACCCCTCTATCGCCGCGCTTAAGGCAAAAAGGTTTGGAGTGGTGGGTTATGGAGTGATCGGCGAAAACCCAATGCTCCAATACTCCTTTTACTCCATCACTCCAGGTCAGCTACGGGTGTCATTCCTCGGCGGTAAAAAAATAGATTCCTGTCATCGTGAAGATTAGGTTGGGCGCCCAGGCAGCAAGCCATGCGGGTAAGCCGCCGCTATGGCCGAGGGAAATGCAAAAAGAGAACAAAACCCAATAACCGCATGCGATAATCATCGCGATGCCGAACCTAAGAGACACGCCTCCGCTGATATTCTTTTTGAGCGCGAAGGGAACGGCCAAAAGCACCATGAGCGGTGAAATGAAGGGTAACGCCAGTTTTATTTGGAGGTCGACTTCGTAGGCGGTGGTGTCGATGCCCTTGGCTTTCATGTCGGCTATCTGCTTTTGCAGGTCGAAATAGGTAAATTCACTGGCGTCACGCGCAAGGAGCTTAAGGTCCTCCGGTGTTTCCGCAATGGCCGGTGGCACTTCGATTTTTTGGCTGGCCATCTTTCCGTCAGGCAAAAAACGCCATTCTACGGCTTGCTCTACCTCCCATTTCTTGCCGTTCCAACGCCCACGAGGAAACTCGACAAACCCTTGCAGGCTAAAATCCCGGTTGAGAACAAATATCGTGACGCCTTCGAGGGCGTTTGTGTTGGTGTCGAAGTGGTCGATATTGATGAAACTGCCGTCTCCACGGATCCAGATGTCTCGGTTTCCAAATAGACTCTGCTGCTGTTTGTTTTTGATCTCGGATTTATAAATGTCGTCCGCACGGTTAGAGAAAGCGGGTACAAGGCTCTCGTTCAAAAAAAAAGTCGCAGCGCAAATAGCAAAGGACAAGCACACCAAGGGTAAAGCAATGCGCTGAACGCTCAGGCCGCTGGCACGCATGGCGGTGATTTCGTGCGACCGCGCTAACATGCCGAGACCGAAGAGCGTGGAGAACAATGTCGCGAAACCGATGATCCGGGATACCGATATGGGAATTTTATAGAAGAAGTAGCATATCACGGTCCAGAGCGATGCACCTGACTCGAAAATTGTGCCAGCACGGTCAAAAAGATCGACGATCATGAATAGAGCCGTGATGATCAGCAGACTAGAGAAAAAGGTGCGCAAGAACCCACCTGCAAGGTAGAGGTCCAGAATGCCACCCGGGGGCAAGAATCGAGTCTGTTCGCGCGCCGCCATAGAGATTTCTCAAGCCTTTTGCCGAATTTTTCCCCACCGTAAGCTGGCCCAGATAAAGGCGTTATCAAATCCTCCCATCAGGGCAAGGGGTGATTCTCGCAAAGCCTTCATGAAGAAATGGAGCGCGATGCTACCCACCACCAGATTGGGTAACCACAACGCCAGCGCCGGGTGCAGCGTCCCCTGTTCACCAAGCGCCTTTCCCAGGGAAAGTAAAAGATAATATGCGAGCAGCCAAAACAAACAGAGTAGAAAACCCCAGGAACGGCCGGCCCGCGAGCTGTGTGGAAGGAGAGTCAAAGAAACACCCAGAAGACAAAAGACCAGTGGCACGAACGCGAAGGAAATTCGCTGTTGCAATTCTATTCTTTCAGCTATGGCGTTCTCTCCCTGTTGCTGTTTTTCATCGATGGTTTCGATCAACCGGTGGAACCCCAGTTCCTTAGGGCCATCGCTTTTTCTTCTAACCGGACCGATGAGTTCATCCAGATCCAACTTGAAATCGTAGATATTGAAACGGGTTTGGCTAAAACCAGGACGGTTTCTGTCTCTCTGGTAAATCGACCCATCAATGAGCTTTAGCCCGAGGGTATTGGTCTGCTCTTCGGCGGAGATGAGGGCCACTTTTCCAAGAATAACATCTTCTCTAACACGGTCCCGTTTGTCGACGATCAAGATGCCTTGGGCGGTGTTGCCTGGCGGGACGATTTCTTCTACATAAATCAAAATTTTGGGAAACTCCTGATTGAAGACTTTCTCTTTTAGGACTGTGCCCAGCCGGCTCTTGGCGATAGCATACAGTTCTTTCTTTAACGCGAGATTGGCTGCCGGACGCGCGAAAACCGTAAGAAAAAGTGTGATCGCGGCAATGACGCAAGCCACGCCGGCGATGGGCCAAAGGATTTGCAGCGGACTGACCCCCGACGCCTTGAACGCCAGGACCTCATGATCTTGAGACAGGCGCCCTAGGCCCAAAAGGATCGCCAATAGGAACGCCATCGGCACGGTGAGTTCGAGAAAGGTGGGCATTATGAGGAGCAGCAATTTGCCAATTTGCAGCGCTGGCACGCCCCGGGTAACGACTAGCTCGATAAGCTTCACGACCCGAGCGATGAGCAGCACGAGAGTAAAAGTTAGCAGCCCGAAGAAAAATGGCGGGAGGATTTCCGAGATGAGGTAGCCGGTCAGGGTTGTTCGCTTCACAGTCCCGATATGTTAGCTGGTGATGTGATCATTGTAAAATCCAAATCAATGGGTGGCGAATTCGCAGCATGAAAGCGGAGCAAACGGTCATTTTTGGGACCAATGCCATTTTGGAAAAATTAAAGGCAAGCCCGGAGGAGATCGTGGAAATTCTCCTCGCCGGTGAAGCGGGGGGCGCGGTGGAAACGTTAGCCGAGAGGTTGGGCGTTCGCGTGGTCCGTGGGAGCCGCGATTTGCTTGACCGGATCGCCTTGGGAGCGCGGCATCAAGGCGCGGTTGCCCGGGTGGCGGCCTTTGGGTACCGGTCCATCGCCGAGTTGTTCGACGACACCGTTACAGCGTCTGAGGCGCGGCGCGTCCTCCTCTTAGACGAGATCACGGACCCGCGAAATTTGGGCGCTTTGCTGCGCTGTGCCGACGGCGCTGGCGCCCCCCATGTGGTGATTCTCAAAGACCGCTCGGCTAGTGTTACGCCGACCGTCATCAAAGCCTCCGCTGGCGCCGCGCACCACGTGAAGGTCTACCGGGTTACCAACCTGCGCCAAACCATGAAGCAGCTCAAGAATCGGGGGTTTTGGCTCGTCGGACTGGATGCCGGCGCGCAAACCAGCATCTACGACCGGACCTATCCGGAAAGGCTAGGCATCGTCTTGGGTGGTGAAGGGCAGGGTATGCGTTCCCTGGTGCGCCGAGAATGTGATTTTCTTGTCTCTATTCCCATGGCCGGCAAAGTCGCCTCGTTAAACGTTGCGGTGGCGGGCGGTGTATTCCTTTACGAGGTCCTGCGCCAGCAGAGCAAGATTGACAAGGGTGGGACTAAAAGATAGTAGGTCTATGATAAAAATAGCGATTTTGGTTATTTGGCTGTAATTGTATTGACTTTCGATGACACAGGTGCTTTAAATAATCGTTTGCAGACTTGGTAAAACACTTCCGTTGCTTCTTGGTTCGTTAAGGTTCAGGAATTACATTTAGAGACTTGTTGAGTCGTCGCGATAATTTTCCCGATGCCGAGTTGGACTCGCCGTCAGGCGCCAATGTCGACGCGCAAAAAGGAATTCACGGATCAAGCTGGCGTAGCTCAACGGCAGAGCAGCTGATTTGTAATCAGCAGGTTGTAGGTTCAAATCCTATCGCCAGCTCCACGCAATGGCGTTGGGATTCTGCAATAGTTTTAGATTAACTGATTGTCGCAGCGAATCTGTGGAGCGAAGGGAAGCGAGGAGAGGTTCCCGAGTGGCCAAAGGGAGCAGACTGTAAATCTGCCGGCGATGCCTTCGAAGGTTCGAATCCTTCCCTCTCCACCAATTTAGTTGTGCGGGAATAGCTCAGTTGGTAGAGCGCGAGCCTTCCAAGCTCGGGGTCGCGGGTTCGAGTCCCGTTTCCCGCTCCAAATTGCTGATGGCTAATGGCGCAACGCCGCATGAACCTCCGCGTTGGGAGGGACCGAGCTAGAAGCCATCGACTGACATTTGCCCAGGTAGCTCAGTCGGTAGAGCACGTCCTTGGTAAGGACGAGGTCAGCGGTTCAAGCCCGCTCCTGGGCTTTCGGTCGGGTAGATCACGGGGCGCGGTTCGTATGTAGCGATCAGTTTGAGTGTGGAATACGATTGACCGGCAAACTTTTTTAGGAGGATGAGATGAGTAAACAGAAGTTCGAGCGAAAGAAGCCCCACCTGAATATCGGTACTATCGGACATGTTGACCACGGCAAAACCACGTTGACGGCGGCGATTACCAAGGTTCTGGAGAAGCAAGGCAAGGCCAAGTTTCTAGCCTATGACCAGATCGACAAAGCCCCCGAAGAAAGAGAGCGCGGCGTCACGATCAATATCGCCCATGTCGAATACGAAACCGACAAGCGCCATTACGCCCACGTCGACTGCCCGGGCCACGCTGACTATATCAAAAACATGATCACGGGCGCGGCGCAGATGGACGGCGCGATCCTAGTCGTTTCCGCCGCGGATGGGCCGATGCCTCAGACCCGCGAGCATATACTGCTGGCGCGGCAAGTCGGTGTCCCCGCCATCGTCGTCTTTCTCAACAAGGCGGATATGGTGGATGACAAAGAGCTTTTGGAACTCGTTGAGCTCGAAGTGCGCGAACTTCTGTCGAAGTACAAATTCCCGGGCGATGACACGCCCATTGTCATTGGCAGCGCCCTGAAAGCGCTGGAGGGCGACGTGTCGGAAATGGGTGAAGGGGCTATCCTCAAACTGATGGATGCGATCGATTCTTTTGTCCAAGAGCCGGTCCGCGATGTCGACAGGCCCTTTATTATGCCCGTTGAGGACGTTTTTACGATCAGCGGACGCGGCACGGTGGTTACCGGGCGGGTCGAGCGCGGCATCGTCAAGGTCGGCGAGGAAATTGAGATTGTCGGATTTCGCCAAACCCAGAAAACCGTTGCGACAGGTGTGGAAATGTTCCGTAAGCTTCTCGACGAAGGGCGAGCGGGGGACAATATCGGCGTGCTGCTTCGGGGTACCAAACGGGAGGACGTGGAGCGGGGTCAGGTTCTCGCGAAACCGGGAAGCATCACACCCCACACCAGGTTTAACGCCGAGGCCTATGTGCTTACGAAAGAAGAAGGCGGGCGACATACGCCGTTTTTTAATGGGTACCGGCCGCAGTTCTATTTTCGCACCACCGATGTCACCGGCGTCGTAAAATTGCCTGAGGGCACTGAAATGGTCATGCCCGGCGACAATATCAACGTAGAAATTGAACTGATAACTCCCGTGGCTATGGACGACGGCTTGAAATTCGCCATCCGCGAAGGCGGCAGGACCGTCGGCGCGGGCGTTGTGACCAAGATTAGTCAATAGCTTGAGACAAGAAAGAGGATAGCCATGCGGGAGCTTATTGGGTTTGCTTGCGATAAATGCAAGCGCAAGAACTATACTTCTTCGAAAAACCGAAAAACGACCACGGAAAAGCTGGCGCTGAAGAAATTCTGTGCCTCATGTCGGGCTCATACCCAGCATCGCGAGGTCAAGGTCTGACGGGATAACAGGGTCAGTAGCTCCAATTGGTTAGAGCGCCGGACTCCAAATCCGGTTGTTGCAGGTTCGAGTCCTGCCTGACCCGCCATCTCACGGTTTAGGAAAACCTCATGGCTGATTGGATGCAGAGAGTTCAGGAGGGTGCCCGCGGCGCGAAAGAGTTCGTCGAGGAATCCTGGGTTGAGCTTATGAAGGTCCATTGGCCGTCGCGCAAGGAAACTTACGCGGCGACGTTGGTTGTGATCGTGGTGGTAATCTTGATTTCGATCTACTTGGCGGTGGTGGATTTCGGGCTAACTAGTGCTATCGAGGCGATCATCGGCTAACACTTCGGGTCGGCTCCAATGGCGAAACAATGGTATATTGTTCATACCTTTTCAGGTTATGAACAAAAGGCGAAGGCCGCGCTCGAGGAACGCATCAAGTCGCTCGGCAGGCAGGACTTTTTCGGCGAAATCCTGGTTCCGGTCGAAAAGGTCGTCGAATTGATCAAGGGGAAGAAGAAAACTTCGTCGCGCAAATTCTTCCCCGGCTACATTCTCGTTCAGATGGAACTGAACGATGACACCTGGCATGTGGTCAAAGAGACTCCAAAGGTAACGGGTTTCGTCGGGGGCAGTACCAATCCGCCGCCGGTGAGCGATGAAGAAGTCAGGACCATCACTCAGCACATGGAAGAAGGGGCGATCAAACCGAAGCCCCGGGTGCTATTCTCCGTTGGGGAAAATGTAAAAGTGGTCGACGGCCCGTTCGCGGATTTCAATGGCGTGGTCGAAGAAGTCCGCCCCGAGAAGGGGAAGCTCAGAGTTCTCATCAGTATTTTCGGACGCGCTACGCCGGTGGAGCTGGAATTTGTCCAGGTGGAACGCAATTAAAGCAAAGGGCTGCGAATCATGGCGAAAAAGATAATCGGTCAAGTAAAGCTACAGATTCCAGCTGGGCAGGCCAACCCGAGTCCTCCCGTAGGTCCAGCGTTGGGCCAGCGCGGCGTCAATATCATGGAGTTTTGCAAGTCGTTCAACGCCGCGACCCAGTCCAATCAAGGGATGATCATTCCGGTCATCATCACGGTGTACGCCGATCGGTCGTTCACCTTCACGACCAAAACGCCGCCGGCCTCCGTCCTGTTGAAGAAGGCGGCAGGGCTCGAAAAGGGATCGAGTGCGCCGGGAAAGACCATGGTCGGCAAAGTCACCCGGGCGCAGGTTCGGCAAATCGCCGAACTGAAACTGAAAGATCTGACGGCCAAGGATTTGGCGGCGGCGGAAAAATCGGTGGAAGGCACCGCGCGCAGTCTCGGGCTTGAAGTCGACGGCTGAAACTATCAAGCGCGTTCAAACCGTTCAAAGCGTTCAAGGCGTTCAAAACGTTTTGAACTTTTTGAACGACTTGAACGGCTTCGGGTCGTTCTGACGGTCGCAGCAGAATTCGGAATGAGGGAAAGATGAGCGCCAACGGAAAATCTTACAAGAACGCAATCGCCAAAGTCGACCGCACCAAGCGCTATCTTTTGGAAGATGGCCTCAGCCTGGCAAAGGAAACGGCTCGGGCGAAATTCGACGAAACCGTTGAGATAGCCATACGCCTCGGCGTTGATCCACGGCAGGCCGATCAAAACGTGCGTGGCACGGTAAGCTTGCCCCACGGCATGGGAAAAACCGTACGCATTGTCGCTTTTGCCAAAGGCGATAAAGAAAAAGAAGCGCAAGATGCCGGGGCGGACTTCGTCGGCAGCGATGAACTCATCAAAAGAATCAGTGAAGGATGGTTTGACTTCGACAAAGCGGTGGCAACGCCGGACATGATGGCGGCAGTGGGACGCATTGGCAAGATTCTCGGACCGCGAGGCTTGATGCCCAATCCGAAGACCGGCACTGTGACCGTCGACGTTGGCAAAGCGATAAAGGAAATCAAAGCCGGCAAATTGGAGTACCGCGTGGACAAAGCGGGCATAGTCCATATTCCGGTGGGTAAAGCCTCATTTGGCGCGGCACAGCTGATCGATAACGCTACGGCGGTTTTACAGTCTATTTTACGCGCCAAACCGGCCTCCGCTAAGGGCAACTATGTTCGCGGCGTGACGGTCTCGACGACGATGGGTCCAGGTATCAAGCTCGATCTGTCGCAGATCAGGTTGATGGCGGCTTAGCAGGCTGCTGAAAGACGTTGTGTGCAGGGTGCTCAAAACGATCTCAGAGGTGAGCAAGCGAAACGAAGCCTATGAGTCTTTTTCAGCAGCTGGCTAGGGAGTAACGTATGGCAGAGTTACAGACATCGCGTGCCATTCAAGCCGAAAAAGCCGAGACGGTGGCCGCCGTACAGAGGCGTTTAAAGGCGGCCAAATTGGCCATCGTCACGGAGTATCGCGGGCTCAACGTGGATCAGATGACGCGACTGCGCCGGGAAATCCGCCAAGCCTCTGGCGAATATCAAGTCATCAAGAACACCCTGGTCAAGCTTGCCCTCGAAGGGTCCCCCTATGCGGACCTGGAGCGCTTACTGGAAGGGCCAAACGGCTGGGTGTTCGCCTATGATGATCCGGTGGTGCTTTCCAAGGCGCTGATCAAATTTGCCAGCGAGAACGACAAATTGGCCATCAAGGGTGCGGTCTTTGAAGGACAGTTCATGGACCCGGCCAAGGTCAAGGTCCTTTCGCAAATGCCGAGCAAGCCTGAGTTGCAGGCGAAATTGCTGGCCACGATCCAAGCGCCGGCAACGCAATTGGTTCGTCTGATCCAGGAACCCGGCGCGCGGGTGGCCAGGTTATTGGAGATTTTGCGCAAGGGAAAAGCGGAGTAGGCAGGAAAATATCAGCAGCTTGCAGCGGAATTAATTCAAAGGGGGAAGGTCTATGCCAGAGGTATCGAAGGAGCAAGTCAAGGACTATATCAAAAATATGACTCTGATGGATGCGGCGGCGCTCGTGAAGGAGCTCGAGGAGGAGCTGGGCGTCAGCGCGGCGGCACCGATGGCGGTGGCAGCTGCAGCGGCGGGACCGGCGGCGGCGGCCGAGGAACAGACCGAATTCAACGTAGTTCTCACCCAAGCCGGAGAGAAGAAAATTCAGGTCATCAAGGTCGTGCGTGAACTGACAGGATTGGGGCTCAAGGAAGCCAAGGATCTGGTCGATGGCGCGCCGAAGAACGTAAAGGAAGGCGTGTCCAAGGCTGAGGCCGAGGACGTCAAAAAGAAGCTCGAGGAACAAGGCGCAAAGGTCGAAATCAAGTAAACCGGGCAGTCGCCGCGATTCCGATGATTCGATTGAAGACTCGTTGCGTTCCGGGTTCCGTAGATTTGTCCATGCGTCGCTGTAAGCGTGGTGGCGTGGCCAAGCGCCCGGCGCAGTGCGGCGGCACGGTATCTTTTTGTCTCTAACCCGGTCTAAACGGTTTGTTCTAAATTAAATAAGGAGCAGGCATGGCATTTCAAGTGGCCAATAATTTACGATTTCGCCGCAGTTTCGGAAGCATTCGAAAGATAATCGATCTGCCGTACTTGATTGAAATCCAGAAAAACTCCTACGATCATTTTTTGCAGAAAGGGGTTTCATCGGCGGAACGCCAGAATATCGGTTTGCAAGAAGTTTTTCGATCGGTGTTTCCGATCAAAGACTTCAACGATACGGCTTCCCTGGAGTTCGTGAGTTACACTCTGGGCGAGCCCAAATACGACGTGGACGAATGCCATCAGCGCGGGATGACCTTCGCCGCCCCGTTGAAAGTGACCGTCCAGCTGGTGCTTTGGGATGTAGATAGCCAAACGGGCGCGCGCAGCATCAAAAACGTCAAAGAGCAGGAAGTCTACTTCGGTGAAATGCCGCTCATGACCAAGAATGGCACCTTCATGGTTAACGGCACAGAGCGGGTCATCGTCAGCCAATTGCATCGTTCACCCGGCGTCTTTTTCGAACATGATAAAGGCAAAACCCACGCCAGCGGCAAACTTTTGTATTCGGCCCGGCTCATTCCTTACCGCGGTTCGTGGGTAGACTTGGAATTTGACCCGCGCGATATCCTGTATGTTCGCATCGACCGGAGGCGCAAATTTCACGCGACGGTGTTGTTGCGCGCGCTGGGAATGACCGCCGAGGATTTGCTGAACTATTATTATAAGGGCGACAGCATCGTTTTGGATGGGCGCAAGCCGGCTCTGGTTTTCAACCCTGAGCATCTTTTGGGCGCCGCCGTCGGCTCCGATGTGCGCGACCCGAAAAGCAACGACGTGATCGTCAAGCAAGGCAGGAAATTTACCCGGCCCGTGTTGCGCCAGATGGAGACCGCGCGGATCAAACAGGTCCCCATCGAGTGGGAGGATATCATTGGGCGCGTGGCTGCTCACGATATCGTCAATCCACAGACGAAAGAAGTCATCGTCGAGTGCAATCATGAAATAACCCGCGAAAAACTAGAAGCGATTCGGGAAAAGGGGATCCATCAGATCGAAGTCCTTTTCCTCGACGAATCCAACATTGGTCCTTATCTGCGCAATACCCTGCTCCAGGACCGCATCCGTACCCCTCAGGATGCGATTTTGGAAATCTACCGGCGTTTGCGTCCGGGCGACCCGCCGACGGTGGAGTCCTCGACCAACTTTTTCAATAACCTATTTTTCAACCCCGACCGCTATGATCTCTCCAAGGTCGGCCGGCTTAAATTAAACCATCGTCTCAAGTTGAACGTTCCTCTGGAGCAGGGCACGCTGCGCAAGGAAGACATTCTCGAGGTGGTGCGCTATCTCATGGAACTCAAGAACGGCAACGGCTCGGTGGACGATATCGACCATCTAGGCAACCGCCGGGTGCGCGCCGTTGGCGAGCTGGTGGAAAATCATTTTCGCGTCGGCTTGGTGCGCATGGAGCGGGCGATCAAAGAAAAAATGAGCCTGCAAGATATCGAGACTTTGATGCCGCAGGAGCTGATCAATTATAAGCCAGTATCGGCGGCGTTGAAGGAATTCTTCGGATCGAGCCAGCTGTCCCAGTTTATGGACCAGACCAACCCGCTTTCGGAAATCACCCATAAACGGCGCTTGTCGGCGCTCGGCCCGGGGGGGTTGACGCGTGAGCGGGCGGGCTTCGAGGTCCGCGACGTCCACCCGACGCACTACGGTCGTGTCTGTCCCATCGAGACTCCCGAAGGCCCGAACATCGGTCTCATCGCGTCGCTTACGACCTATGCCAGGGTCAATGAATACGGTTTTATCGAGACGCCCTATCGCGAGGTCGAGAACGGACGGGTAACAGACCGTATCCGCTACCTCTCCGCGCTTGAGGAAGAGGACCATGTCATCGCCCAGGCTAACGCTCCCATCGACGGGCGCGGCACCTTTACGGCGGATCTGATCTCGTCGCGAAAAGGCGGCGAATTTGTCATGGCACGCCCCGAAGAAGTTAACTTCATGGACGTGTCGCCGAACCAACTGGTCAGTGTCGCCGCTTCGTTGATTCCCTTTCTGGAAAACGACGACGCGAACCGGGCTCTGATGGGATCGAATATGCAGCGCCAAGCGGTGCCGCTTCTGCGCACCGAAGCACCGTTGGTCGGCACCGGCATGGAAAAAACCGTCGCCCGCGATTCTGGTGTAACCGTGGTGGCGTTGCGCGACGGCTTGGTGGAGAGCGTCGATTCGACGCGGATCGTGGTAAAAGCCGATAAGACCTCCGGCGCCCGGGATACCGGCGTCGATATCTACAATCTCGTCAAGTACCAACGCTCCAACCAGAATACTTGCATCAACCAACGTCCCATCGTGGTGGTGGGCGATCAGGTCAAGTCCGGCGAAGTCATCGCCGATGGCCCGGCGACGGAAATGGGCGAGCTCGCCTTGGGGCGCAATGTGCTCGTGGCACTCATGCCCTGGGGCGGCTATAACTTCGAAGATTCGATTCTGATCAGTGAGCGGGTGGTCAAGGAGGATATCTACACCTCGATCCACATCGAGGAGTTTGAATGCGTTTCCCGCGACACCAAGCTCGGTCCGGAGGAAGTCACCCGCGATATTCCAAACGTCGGCGACGAGGCACTGACCGATCTCGACGAAAGCGGCATTATCCGCATCGGCGCCGAGGTCAAGGCGGGCGATATCCTGGTCGGGAAAATAACGCCGAAGGGCGAGACCCAGCTTTCCCCTGAAGAAAAACTCTTGCGCGCGATCTTCGGGGAAAAAGCGGGAGAAGTGCGGGATACCTCGCTGCGGGTGCCGCCGGGCGTCGAAGGCACGGTGATCAACGTACGCATCTTTTCGCGCAAGGGGCTGGGCAAAGACGACCGCAGCAAATTCATCGAAGAGGAAGAGATTATCCGGCTGCGCAAAGACCAGCACGACGAGATCCGCATTCTTCAAGAAGGCGCGCTCAGACGGCTCAAGAGGCTTTTGGTCGGAAAGTCGTTGGCGGCTCGTCTAGCGGACGATAATCGCAAAGTTCTGCTTAATAAGGGCCAAGAGCTGACTGAAGAGGATCTCGATCAGTTGCCGATGAGCTATTGGGGCGAGATTCGGGTCGAAAGCGAATCCACCGAGGCGGAGCTGCACCGCATCGTCGACAGCACGGAGCAGCAAGTCAAGTCGATCAAAGAGGTTTTTGAAAGCAAGATCGACAGGCTCAAGGGCGGCGATGAGCTGCCGCCGGGCGTCATCAAGATGGTCAAAGTGTTCGTGGCCATCAAACGCAAACTGCAGGTTGGCGATAAGATGGCGGGGCGTCATGGTAACAAGGGCGTGATTTCGCGGATATTGCCCGAAGAGGATATGCCTTATTTGGAAGACGGCACTCCCGTAGATGTGGTGTTAAACCCGCTTGGCGTACCTTCACGTATGAACGTGGGACAAATTCTCGAGGCGCATTTGGGCTGGGCGGCGCGCAGCCTCGGGGAGCAGATCGACGAGTTGTTGCGCGCGCACCGCCAGCAGGACGGCGACGCGCTCAAGCGCCGCGTCAAAGAGTACCTAAACAACAAGGATGCGGGCGAGCTCATCGACGGCGTGAAGGACCTCGACCTCGTCAAGCTTGCCGGAAAATACCGCGACGGTGTGCGCGTCGCCTCGCCCGTTTTCGACGGCGCGGCGGAGGAAGAGATCTTTAACCTGCTCAGGAAGGCGGGTTTGCCGGCTTCTGGGCAAGTCACGCTTTGCGACGGACAGACGGGCCGACCCTTCGACGGTAAGGTGACGGTGGGGGTCATGTACATCATGAAACTCCA
>Ga0184632_10000370_pt1 | contig 17363 bp, 17 predicted proteins | sample PLM31_50_b1_FD_133153 | JGI IMG/M metagenome (GOLD analysis project Ga0184632, IMG submission 133153) | Groundwater sediment microbial communities from an aquifer in East River, Colorado, USA - PLM3-1_50_b1 | ecosystem: Environmental > Terrestrial > Soil > Riparian zone | place: USA: East... | reverse complement strand
TCGGGCAGAACAAGGACGCCTTGGCGAGCGGCATGAATTCTTCGTTGGGGCGGGTTACGTGTTGTACGGCCCTCAAGACCAACGCCATGAAAAATCTGCTGGCGGAAAAAGGCTACACCGGTGTGATCCTGGGCGTGCGGGCGGACGAAGAAGGCACGCGGGCGAAGGAACGTTATTTTTCGCCCCGCGACAAGCACGGGGACTGGGACTTTCGCGAGCAGCCGCCGGAACTCTGGGACCAGTTCAAGACCACCTTTCCGGAAGGCACCCATATCCGCATTCACCCATTACTGGACTGGACCGAGATCAATATCTGGGAGTACATTCAGGCGGAGAACATCCCAATCATTGATCTCTATTTCGACAAAGGCGAAGGGACCCGTTACCGAAGCCTCGGCTGCGCCCCCTGCACCTTCCCCATCAAGTCCAAAGCCAAGAACGTGGACGAGGTCATTGCAGAACTGCGACTAACGACCGTCGCGGAGCGCTCCGGGCGCGCTCAGGATGAGGGCCGCGGGATGGAGCTGCTGCGCAAAGACGGTTACATGTAACGCCAGGATGCTGAAAAAGTCCCCCAACTTTGTTCTCAGTCGCTCGAACCCCTCAACGTACTCAGCAGTACGCCTCGGGGTCCGTCGCTCCCTGCGGCCTCGTTGGCTGGCCTTTTTGAGCACCCTGGATACGAATTGACGATCCCGTGACGACTGCACTCCTTAAGCCTACGGACCACATGAACATCGTGATCGTCGGGCACGTGGACCACGGCAAATCCACCCTGCTCGGACGCCTCTTTGCCGACACCGGCTCGCTGCCGGAAGGCAAGCTCGAAAAAGTCCAGGAGATCTGTCGCCAGCAGGGTAAGGCCTTCGAATACGCCTTTCTGTTCGACGCATTTCTGGAGGAACAGGAACAAGGCATTACGATTGACTCAGCCCGCACTTTTTTTAAATGGAAGGACCGGCACTACATTCTTATTGACGCGCCGGGCCACAAGGAATTTCTCAAAAACATGATCTCCGGAGCCGCCCGGGCTGAGGCCGCTCTCCTTCTGATTGATGCGCAGGAAGGCGTGAAGGAGCAGTCTAAGCGGCATGGTTATCTGCTGTCGCTGCTCGGCGTGCGCCAAGTGGCGGTTGTCGTCAATAAGATGGACCTGGTCGGCTATCGGCAGGACGTGTTTGACGCCATCGAGAAGGAGTACAGGGATTTTCTGAAACAGATCCAGGTCGTGCCGGAGCGGTTCATTCCTGTCAGCGCAAAGCTCGGCGATAACATCGCAGACAGCAGCCGGCACATGTCCTGGTACACCGGTCTCACCGTGCTCGACGCGCTGGGGTCCTTCAGAAAAGAACTGGATCGGGAACGTCAGCCCCTCCGCCTCCCCGTGCAGGATGTGTACAAGTTTGATGCGCGCCGGATCATTGCCGGCCGGGTCGCCTCCGGCAAGGTCAGAGTCGGCGACCGGCTCATCTTCTCGCCGTCGAACAAATCCGCGATCGTGAAATCCATCGAGGGCTTCAATGTCGAGCCGGTGCCCACCGAAGCGACAGCCGGTCAGTCCGCAGGCCTGACGCTCGACGAGCAGATTTTCATCGAGCGGGGCGAGATTGCCGCCCATCCTGATTCGGTGCCAGAGGAGTCTACCGCCTTCCGCTGCAACCTGTTCTGGATGGGCAAGCGCCCGCTCGAGATCGGGAAGAAATATCTCCTCCGTCTGGCGACGCGGGAGGTCGAATGCGAGGTCATGGCGATTCACCGAATTATCGACGCCGCCGCGCTGGAAGCTCGTTCAACACAAAAGAGCGTCAACAAGAATGAAGTCGCTGAGCTCACGATTCGCACGAAGGTCCCGATCGCCTTCGACCTGTATGCGGACTTCGAGGGCACGGGGCGCTTCGTCCTGGTAGACCAGTACGATCTTTCCGGGGGCGGCATCATCACCGAGGTGGTGCGGGACGAGCAGACGGTTCTTCGTGAGGAGGTTCGACAACGGGACATTTCCTGGATCAAAGGTGACGTCGCGCTGGATGAACGGGCGGCGCAATATGGGCATCGGGCGGCTCTGGTGCTGATCACGGGTGAGGCCCAAAGCGGCACCGCATTTCTCGCCCGGCGCCTGGAAGTCAGACTCGTCGCCGACAGCCGGCACGCGTATCTCCTGGCAGCCGAAAACCTGCGCCGCGGCCTTGACCATGACATTGGCGAAGAGGACGCCCCTGAAATGGTCCGGCGGTTCGGTGAAGTGGCTCGCCTGCTGATTGACACGGGCTTGATCGTTGTCTCAACCAATACCTTCGGCCGGAACGCGATGGAGACGATCCGCACATTGGTGCATCCGGCTCCGGTCATCGCCGTGCACATGTCCCATACCGAAGACACCCCGCCGCCCAATACCGATCTGGTCTTTACCGGCCCGAAGGATTTTGACGCGATTGCCGATCGCATCCTTGAAGAATTGAAGCGGCGCGGGGTCCTTGCGCAAGCCATCGGCACCAAGCCGCAGTTTCATTACTCGATTTAATCTTTCCTTGCCCATCCAAGGCCAGGGCATCTTTTGCTGTTCTTGCTAAAGAAGCGAGAGGCCATTCCTGGAGGAAGGGTTATGAACACGTCAGGCAAGAAACGAACGGCACGACGTTCAAAGAAATACTGGTCCGCCAACGTCACCAAACACAGTAACGCCTTGGACCTCGACCGCAAGGTCTTCAACTACTCAAGCCCCGAGAAAATTGCAGCGTCCCTGAAACGATCCGCCGAGAAAAGTACGAGACGAAAAGGGACCCCCTATCAGTCGGCCATGTCCATGCTGAACTTCTACATCAATCGGGCCGGGAAAAATCTCGGCGCCGGCCGGAAGCAAATCTTGGAGCGAGCCAAAGTGCGATTGCGAAAATTGTTCGGCAAGGACTAGACTACCCCGCGGCAGGCTTCACGATGACGATCACCATGTCCGACATCATCGCCAAGGTCGGAAAAGGCGAGAAGACTTCCAAAGACCTGACCTACCAGGAAGCGACTGCCGCCATGCGCCTGCTGCTGGAGAACCAGGCGACGCCGTTCCAGGCCGGCGCCTTTCTCCTCGCAATGCGGGTGAAGTCGGAATCGGTCGGCGAGCTCGCGGCGCTGGCCGCCGCGGCGCGCGAATACGCACGACCGCTGCCCCTTCCAGAGTCGCTGGGCGTGGTGGACATCCCCACCTACGCCGGCAAACAGGACAGCTGGCACGCCCTCCTGCCTGCCGCGATCATTGCGGCCGCGGCTGGATGCCCTGTGCTCCTGCATGGATACGACGGCGTGTCGGGACGACGTTCCACCGCCGCTGTCGCCTCAGCTCTTGGCATCCGGACTGACCTCACGCCCGAGCACGTTGCCAAGGAGATCATCCAGAAGGGACTCGGGTACCTCGACATCGCCTTGTACCATCCTCCGGTCTACCGGTTTCTGCAGCTGCGCCAAGAACTGGGCGTCCGCACCTTCTTCCAGCCCGTGGCCAGGCTCTTGAACCCGGCGCGGGCGCCGGCCTCAATCGTCGGCATCTCGCATCCGCCCTATTTTGAGAAGGTGGCGGAAGCGCTGCGGATGCTGGGGACCCCCAAGGCCTTGATCCTACGCGGCCTCGAAGGGGAGCCGGAACTGTCCATCAGCTCAGTGACAAAGGCCATTGAGCTTCGCGATGATCGAATCACGCCGCTGACGCTTCATCCCAAAGACTTCGGAATGTCCTCCGCACAGCTGGATATGCAGCTTCCGACCGACATCAGCATCGAACAGGAATTTCTGGCCAAGCTGGTTGCAAACAAGGTGAAGGGTGTGTCCAAAGACTGGGTGGTGATGAACGCGGCGGCGATTCTGTACTGTGCCGGAAAAGCACCCTCCCTCCGCACCGCCGTGCCGATTGCTGTCGAAACACTTGAATCCGGCATGGCGAAGAAGAAGCTTGCAGCACTGATCTCCTAACTTGGCTCGCGCAAGACCGCCAGGGACTTGGAGCGCCCAGTGCGTGGTGGATGGGTGATGGATTCCGCTGCAGAAGTCACACAAGAGTGGAGAATTGATCTTCTGGTCTTCCTCACCGCCGCGATCGCCGGCCTTGGCATCTGGCTGGCAGTGACCGCGGCAGCCGGCACGAGGGAAGCATGGGACAGCGACTACTTCTTTAATGTCGGCTTTCCCTGCATGGCGTTCGTCAGCGGCCTGGCCGGTTTTCTTCGGCCGAAACATGCGTGGCGCTGGGGCATTGCCACACTCGCGTTTCAACCCATTGCGCTGTATTGGGGCGTCCGTTTTGAAGACTTCGGTATCATCGGTCTTTTCTTTTTCGCCGCGTACGCGGTCGCCCTCGCCTTTTGCGCCCTCGGAGGGGCGAAGTTACGGCAGCTTCGAAATTGACACCCTTTCAAGCCGCGTGTTAGGTTGATAGCCGACTTTTAGATTGAGGGGACCATGCCGCAAGACCTTAAGGAAATACTCGGACGGTTGAAATATACCGACGACGCCAAGGTCGTCCAGCAGATCACCGCGCACATGAAGGCGGTCACAGGCCGGATGGCCTCTGTCCGCCGCAAGCTGGTGGTGATGAGCGGCAAGGGCGGCGTGGGCAAGAGTATGACCACCGTCAATCTCGCACTTGCCTTTGCCAGGCAGGGAGATAAAGTTGGAGTGTTGGATGTGGACCTGAATGGGCCGTGCGTGCCGAAGATGCTGGGCATGCGAGGCCAGCGGTTCACGATGACGCCGGAGGGTGCGATTCCGCCGGTGGGGCCTCTCGGCCTGAAAATCGGCTCCATGGATTTCTTTCTGGATGACCTGAGCCCGGTACAATGGAAGGGCCCGATGGATCTAAGCCCTGTCTGGCTCGGCGTCACGGAAATGAATGTGATCAGAGAGTTCATTGCCGATATTGTCTGGGGCGACCTGGACTATCTTCTCACGGACCTTCCGCCGGGCGCCGCCGCGGACAAGCCGCCGGTGATCGCGGGCTTTATTCCGGATTTGGATGGCGCGATCGTCGTGACGACTCCCTCGGAGGTCGCCTCCGATGTCGTTCAGAAGTCCATCGCCTACGCGCGGGACCTGGGCATCAATGTGCTGGGCATCGTCGAGAACATGAGCCGGTACCTGTGCCCGCAGTGCGGCACCGAAAGCGAGCTGTTCGACGGCGACACTCAGGCGATGTGCCAGGCATTGGACCTGCCGCTTCTCGGTCGCATCCCGTTCGACCGCACCCTGGGTCGGTCCTTCGACAAGGGCGCGCCTCTTCTGGACCCCACCTATCCCACGCTGAAGCGCTACGACGAGATCGTGACCCGCATCAAGGCGCTCTTGGACTACAAAAAGATCTTGGCCCAGCAACTATAAGGAGTCTCCGATGAAGTTCGTGTGCATGAAATGTGAAACCTATATGAACTTCGAAAAGGTTGAGAAGCCCGGAGAAGGCTCACTGGGGGTGTTCTTCGGCTGCCCGTCCTGCGGCGCGCGCTTCACCATGGTCACAAACCCGGGCGAAACCCAGATGGTCAGCTCATTGGGTGTCCAGCTCGGCGGCCGGACGGCGGCCGCCGAACCGTTCGAGATGACCCGCGGCGGACTTCGCGCGGAAGGGAGCGGTCAAGCCGAAATGGCGAATTATCTGGAGGAGCACTACAGCGAGAAGCCGGCCGCAACTGCGGCCGAGAGCGCGGAAAAGAAGTCCGGCGGTTGTCCCTTCTCCGCGGTGGTCGCGCAGATGGGCCTCGGCTCACACAGCGAAACCAAGGGCGGCGCTGCCGAATGTGAATGGACGCCTGACGCACTGGAGCGGCTTGAAAAGACGCCGTCTTTTGTGCGGCCGATGATCAAAGGCAGCATCGAAGCCTATGCCCGCAACCACGGCTATCAAAAGATCACGCTTCAAGTAATGGACGACTCGAAGAACACGCCGGGGGGCATTCCGTGGGCACCGTCTGCCGAGAAGCGACTGGAAAACATCCCGGATTTCATCCGTCCGATGGCTCGGAAGGAGATTGAACGGATCGCCCAGGAACGCGGGGTCGCGCAAATCACCGAAGCGATCATGGACGAGGCCAAGACCAAGTTCATGAATTTCATGTGATCCCAGTGATGCCGGAGGCCCCTCTCCTTCATGTTTCTCCGCCAGGGGGGAGCAAGAGGCGGGGCTGGGCATTCCACGTCTCTCCTTCCTTTCTTCTCATCTTCTTCTGCCTGGTTCCTGACCTCTTCGCCGCGACCTGGATCTATACCGCCAACGAAGGCGACGGCACGATCTCGGTCATTGACGCCGATGCCGGGAAGCGCAAAGCCACCATCCGCGGGCTTCGTGCGCCGCACAACATTCACCTCGCCCCCGACGGCATGTTGTATCTCACCGATGGGCCAGCCAACCAGGCAATCAAGGTGGACCCCGATAAGCTGCGGATTCTCAACCGCTGGCAGGTCGGGCGGGGTCCGGCGCACATCATGATGACGCCGGACAAAAAGTTCATTCTGAATACCAATTCCGACTCCGGTGATCTCACGATCACCGATGCGGCGTCTCTTGAACCGGTCGCTACGATTTCGGTCGGCCGCAGCCCGCATGGTCTCGCGGTGTCGCCGGACGGCAAACTTGCCTATGTTGCGAACCTGGGGAGCCGAGACCTGGCCATCGTGGATGTCGGCGTGAGAAAACTGGTCGCGAGCATCCCGCTTGATGATGCTGCGGTCCAGGCGTGGATTGAACCGCAAGGCCGATTTGTGTATGTGACAGGATCAGGGAGCAGCCAGGTGTTTAAGCTGGACACGGCATCCAGAACTGTCGTCGCCCGCATCCCGGTAGGAAAACTCCCCGCGCAGCTCGGCGTATCCCCCGACGGCAAGTACGTTATCTCGTGCGATCAGCAGTCCGACCAATTGACCATCATAGATGCCGCCACCGATAAGGTGATCACACACCTGCCCCTCGGCCAATGGACGCATGGCCTGTCCTTCAGCCCAGACGGCAAGCTGGTCTTCGTCACGAACACGAAAAGTGACGACGTCTCGGTTGTAGACCTCATAAAGCTGGGCGAGGTGAAGCGGATCAAAGTCGGGAAGCGGCCCAACGGCATCGCCGCCAGTTACCCGAACAGTTTCATCTCAGCCGGCGGCAAGCCACAGCGTTAGGGCCGCTGATCGCGCACGCACCAGACCCGTCGGTTCAAGTGCTTGCCGTCAACCGTGACCTGGCCGGTGAAGAAGCTCACGTGCCATGCCAGAATCCGATCCTTGGAATCAGGCGTAGATGTCCAGTAGATCGCCGACTTCACATTGGTGAAAGGATGGCCCTCAGGGAGCGCGGGGTCCGCCTGCGAGGGATCCACGAGGCTGGCCAGCTCTTCCTTTGTCGGAACCCGCCATTCTCCCCGGCCGCCCGTCGTTCTTCCGCGACAATAGTCTGGGGCATCCCACCATCCCAGATGCTGGACGCCAGGGGATTGCTCCCAAACGAGTCCCGTCTTGTTGTCAACCACCGCCGCACCGCCCATCACGAGTGTAAAGCGGTCTGACGCCGCGGCCGATACCGCCACGAACAAGATGCCCCAGATGAGTCGGTGAAGATTACGCGCGACCATTGCCTGGCGTCACACTCCCCAACACCACCGTCCGCTTCGCACCGGTCACAGACGGCAGGTTACAAGGAAGACCGTGCATGGTCTGGTACGCAAAGACCGCAAAGGCCACCGCCTCAAGCGCCCGCCCATCCCAGCCACATGCCTCGACTGTCCGTATCGGAACTTCTCTCCAGGCTTCTTGTAACATGCGCATCAGCGTCATGTTCTTCGCGCCGCCACCGCAGATCAGCACCTCATCAGGCCTCCGCGGAAGAAACTTTCTGGCGTCGGCTATCGTCCGCGCCGTATAGGCGGTCGCAGTGGCGATCAAGTCCGTTTCTGAAAGGCCAGGCCGCTGTCCGTTGCGGATAATTTCCTTCAGAAACGCCTCGCCGAATTCTTCCCGGCCCGTGGACTTCGGCGGCCGGCGTCGCAGGTACGGATGACGGAGCCACTGCCGCAGCAGACGCTCGTGCACCTTCCCTTGCCTGGCCAGCCGTCCGTCGGCGTCAAATCCCCGTCGACCATGTGTGAGACGCCGCACTAAGCCATCAATCAACATGTTGCCGGGACCGGTATCGAACGCGAGCACTCCACGAAGCGGACCGTTGCATGGCAGATACGTCAGGTTGCTGATCCCCCCGATATTGACCACCGCCCTCGTCAAAGAGGCGTGACGAAAGAGCAGGTGATGCAGATAGGGCGCGAGCGGCGCGCCTTCACCCCCTGCCGCCATGTCGCGCATCCGGAAATCGGCGACTGTCGTGATTCCGGTCCGTTCAGCGACGACCGCCGGGGAACCCAGCTGCAATGTGGAGCGAATCGGTCCGAGAACCGGTTCGCGACGGGGGACCGGCAGGTGATGAAACGTTTGCCCGTGCGAGCCGATGAGGGACACGCGGTGAGGCGAGAGCTTCGCGACCTGGAGGATCTTCAGGGCCGCGCGGGCGAACCAGTCTCCGAGCGCGGCGTTGAGATGGCAGACTTCCGATAAGCGGCCATCTGTCATCTCGTGCAGGAGGCGGGCGCGGAAGGCCGGCGGATAGGAGACAGTGCGAAAGGCGAGCAATTTGACTCTCAGATCATGGCCGGTGCCCCGGATATCTACCAGCGCGGCATCCACGCCATCCGCGGAGGTGCCGGACATGAGCCCGATGACTTTCATTCCGAGGTGAAGCTACGCGAAAGCCGATCCGACGTCAAGGAACTGGATCAGACCCCGATATAATGATACCGTGGGCTAGGGTACAGGAGAGTGGAAGGAGGGGAGTTGCCATGGAACTCGGATTTGTCGGTCTGGGCAAGATGGGCATGAACATGGTGACGCGCCTTTGCCAAGGACAACACCAGGTGGTGGTCTACGACCTCTCCATGGACCTGATCCGGCAAGCGGAGTCGGTGGGCTGCGTCGGCGCCAAGTCGCTGGATGATCTGGTCTCAAAGCTCAAGCCACCCAGAGCAGTCTGGCTCATGGTGCCGTCCGGCGCTCCGACCGATAGCACAATCAACTCCGTCTCGGCCCTGCTCAAGAGCGGCGACATTGTCATTGACGGCGGCAACACCCATTTTCCTGATGACGTCCGGCGGGCCGGTGAGCTAAAAAAGAAGGGCCTCCACTATGTGGACGTCGGGACAAGCGGCGGCGTCTGGGGACTCAAGCTTGGCTATTGCCTCATGGTAGGTGGCGAAGAGAACATCGCGACGAAGCTCAGCCCCATCTTCATCACCCTTGCTCCGGAGAACGGCTGGGCGTATATGGGAAGCCACGGGGCCGGGCACTACGTGAAAATGGTCCACAACGGCATTGAATACAGCATGATGCAGGGCTATGCGGAAGGTTTTGAGCTGATGTCGAAGAGCCAGTACAATCTCAACCTGGCGAAGGTAGCGGATCTTTGGATGCAGGGCAGCGTCGTGCGCTCCTGGCTTTTAGAATTGACGGCGTCGGCTCTGAAAGAAGACCCGAAGCTGGAAGGGTTGAAAGGCTACGTGCAGGATTCCGGCGAAGGCCGGTGGACCATCCTCGAGGCCCTGGAGAAGGCGGTGCCGGTGCCGACGCTGACGGCCGCGCTGTTTACGCGATTCCGCTCACGGCAAGAGGAGTCTTTTGCCGAGAAGATGCTGGCGGCCATGCGGAAGGCCTTCGGCGGCCATGCCGTCATCAAACGGGAGTAAGGAGAAGCGCATGTCGGAAATCAGCCATCCGCTTCAGCCCCAACCCTGCACCATCGTGATCTTCGGGGGATCGGGAGACCTCTCGCGCAGGAAGCTGCTCCCGGCGCTCTACAATCTGTTCCTGGACGGTGTGCTGCCCGACAATTATGCGGTCGTCGGTACCGGTCGCACTCCCCTGAGCGACGACGATTTCCGGAAAGTCGCCCGCGAGGGCGTGACCAAGTACTCACGCCAACCCCTCAAAGATTCGGTCTGGCCGGACTTTGAACGGCGCCTGTTTTTCGTGCCCGGCGCGCTCAATCAACCCCAGTCCTATCTGGACATTCGCGCCCGCCTCATTGACATTGAAACCAAATTCAACCTGCCGGCGAACCGGATCTTCTATTTGGCGATCCCGCCCACCGCGATCATCACGGCCATCGAAGGCTTGTGGAAAGCAGGGCTCGCGGCGAGCGACGCGAAGACATTCTCCCGCGTCATCATCGAGAAGCCGATCGGGCGCGACCTGGAATCGGCGCGAGAGATCAATGAAGCGGTCGCGCGAGTCTTCGACGAGTCGCAAGTCTTTCGGATTGATCACTATCTCGGGAAGGAGACAGTCCAGAATCTGCTGGTCATCCGGTTCGCGAACGGTATTTTCGAGCCCATCTGGAACTACAAGAACATTGATCATGTGCAGATCACGGTCAGCGAAGCGGAAGGCGTCGGCAGCCGGGCCAGTTATTACGAAGAGGCGGGCGCCTTGCGGGACATGGTCCAGAACCATCTCCTCCAACTCCTCTGCCTGATTGCGATGGAACCGCCCTACTCCTTAGAACCGACCGTCGTCCGAGACGTGCGGAGGGACGTGCTGCGCTGCCTTCGCCCAATCGCCGGAAAGGACGTGTCGAAATACACGGTGCGCGCCCAGTACTCCTCAGGCGTCGGGCAGGGCGTGGAGGTGCCTGGGTATCGGCGCGAGCAGGACGTCAAGCCGGATTCCACCGTCGAGACCTACGTGGCGATCAAGTTGTTTGTCGAGAACTGGCGGTGGTCCGGCGTACCGTTCTACCTGCGCACCGGCAAAGCGCTGGCGAAACGCGCCAGCGAAGTCGTGGTCTATTTTAAAGAGGTCCCGCAGATCCTGTTCAATACGGACCCGGAGAATCCCCTAGCGCCGAATGTGTTGAGCTTGAAGATCCAGCCGGATGAGGGTATTTCGCTGCGGGTCATTTCCAAAGTGCCAGGCACCAAGGCCAAAACCAATCCGGTAGAGATGCACTTCCGCTATGGGGAGGCGTTTGGGCCTTCACCGGAGGCGTACGAGCGGCTGCTCCTGGATGTGATGGCCGGGGACGCTTCGCTCTTCATGCGACGCGATGCCGTCGAGGCTTCCTGGGCATGGATCACCCCTATTCTTGAGGGGTGGCGACAGTACGGCACGAAGTGGCTTCCTGAATATCCGGCCGGGAGCATGGGACCGATTGAAGCGGAGCGCCTGATTCAATCCGACGGCCGCAACTGGCACAACCTCTAAAGACGTTAAACACATTGCAGCATCGTTAAGTCCAGGTCCGCGCTGCGACCTCGTGGCTCCCCCTCCATTGTAAGAAGCTACGTTCATTCCACCTGCGTTGACTTTCCAGGCCTGCGACTGTTAGCTTCCCGCCATGCCGAAATATTCTTTTGCCGCAGTGGGCGCCGGGTTGCTCTTGGTGATGCTTCACAGCTCCCTCGCGCTCTCCATGCCGCTGAATGTCGTGGCGACTCTTCCCATCTTGAAGGAATTCGCCGAGCAGGTGGGCCGCGAGCATGTGCAGGTCACCACTCTGATCAGCGGGCTTGAAAGCGAACATTCCTATTCACCAAAACCCAGCGACCTGAAGGCGATTGCGCAGGCCCGGCTGCTGTTGGAGATCGGACTGGGTCTGGAAGTCTGGGTGCATGGCCTGGTGAAGAACGCCGGAAATCCGGGTCTGCGGGTCATCACCACGTCGCAGGGGATCTCGGTGATTCGGGAGTCCGAGTCGGATCAGGATTCTCCCGGTAATCCGCACATCTGGTTGGATCCCGAGAATGCCAAGGTGATGACACGGCATATCGCGAAAGGACTGATCGAGGCGGATCCCGATCATAAAGGCGAGTACCAAGCGAACCTCGACCTGTACCTGCATCGGCTCGATGAGTCCGAGAAGGACCTCCAGCGTCGCGTGGCCCCGCTTCAGGACCGCCGGGTCGTGACCTATCATCCGGCCTGGCCCTACTTTGCGCGCCGGTTCGGCTTTGATATTGTGGACAACATCATCCGCCAAGTCGGGGCGGAACCGTCTGCGGCGCACCTCACGCGCCTCGCCCATCGCATGAAGAGCGAGAAGATCAAAGTCATTGTCTCCGAGCCTCAGCTCAACCCCAAAGTGGCCCAGGTGTTGGCCGGAGAAACCGGCGCCCGCATCGTGGTCCTCTCCCCGCTCCCCGGCGGCATGAAAGGAACCGAGACGTACTTGGCGATGCTGGCCTACAACATCACCCGGCTTGTCGAGGCCCTTCAATCGTAAGGCGACTGTGATGGAGCACATCCATCCCCATCACGGCGATCATTACCATGGCAAGCCGCTCATCCGCTTTGACCATTTCACCTTTCGCTATCTGCATGGGCCGGCACTCGAAGACATCACGTTGGAGATCGCTGACGGCGAATTTATCGGCGTGATCGGGCCGAATGGCTCCGGGAAGACCACGCTTCTGCGCGCGATTTTGGGCCTTATCCCGCCGTCCCAAGGCTCTCTCAAAATCTTTGACTGCGCCTGCCAGGAGTTGCAGTGCTACCATCGTGCGCGCATTGGATATCTCCCGCAAAAAGACACCGTAGATCCGGATTTCCCAATCACCGTGGAGGAAACCGTGATGATGGGCCGGGCGGGCGCGATCGGATTGTTCCGGTGGCCAGGGAAGGCCGACCGCGAAATTGTGCGGCACGCGCTCGAGGACGTCGGCATGGCGGAATTTTGCGCGCGCCCGCTCGGCGCCCTCTCCGGCGGGCAACAGCAGCGAGTCTTGATCGCCAGGGCGCTCGCCCAACATCCCCAGATCCTGCTGCTGGACGAACCGACGACCGGCATTGATGCCCCCACCCAGCACAATATTCTGGATCTGATCCAACACCTACACCGGGACCTGCATCTGACCGTCATTCTCGTCTCGCACGACATCCACATGATCGCGCCGCTGGCGGACCGTCTTGCCTTGCTGAAGACCCGGCTCTATGCCATCGGCCCGGCCAAAGAAGTGCTCCGAAAAGAGATCCTCGCGCAGGTTTATGGACCGGAGGCGGTGACGACGGATGCGGGCCACGTCCTCATCACGGATCACCATCACTAATGCCGGACCCGCTCACGCTGAGCTTCTTCCAGCGGGCGCTACTGGCCGCCGCTCTGACCGGAGGTCTCTGCTCGGTCATCGGCGTGTTCGTCGTGTTACGAGGGCTTGCGTTCATCGGAGCCGGCACCGCGCATGCCGCTTTTGCCGGCGTGACGCTGGCATACCTGGTGGGCCTCCCTCCAATGTCTCTGGCGATTGCCTTCGGCCTGGCCACGGTCTGGATCACCGGCCTACTAGAGGAGCGAGGCCGCATGAAGCTGGACGTGAGCATCGGCATTTTCTACACCGCCACGATGGCCCTGGCAATTCTGTTCATCGGGTTGATGAAGAGCTACAACGCGGAGATGTATGGCTATCTCTTCGGCAGCATTCTGTCGGTCACCGGCGAGGAACTTCTCTTTATGAGCTTGCTGGCCGTCCTTGTGGTCGGCCTCGTCATGCTGTTTTCCAAGGAATTCTTCTTTATCGCGTTTGACCAGGAGATGGCCGAGGCATCCGGCGTACCGGCCCGGCGATTGTTCTTTCTGCTGCTGACGCTCGTCGCGCTGACTATCGTCGTGTCGCTCAAAACGGTGGGCGCGATTTTGGTCTTTGCCCTGCTCCTCCTCCCGGCGTCCACCGCCTACCAGCTTACCTCCAGCCTCCGGGGCATGGTGGGTTATTCGGTCACCCTGGGCATCCTTGTGTCCTGTGTCGGTGTGCTGCTGTCCTTTCGGTTCGACATCCCGACGGGGCCTGCAATCGTCCTGCTGGCAACCGGGCTCTTCTTCCTGGCGGTCGCCTTCTCTCCAAAGCGGGCCCGCCGGGTCGCTCCGGCTTGACAATCATTCGGGGGGGGATTAGGATGCGCGGCAGTACGACGCCCGCATACCTTGGGGTAGAGATTCACACTACACATACCAGGCATTCTCCAGTGAGATGTCTGGGGACGCCTCCAGGAAAACCATCCGTCTGGAGGTATTCGAGGGCTGAGCACCGGATGGTAGGATGGGGAGAAGGTCAGATGAAAACAGGTGGTATGTTAGCGGTCATGTTCATAGCGGTCGCACTTCTCGTAGGAGGCTGCGGTCAAGCAACTGAGGAACCGAAGAAGCCGGCGGAAACTGCTCCCGTCACCCCTGCTCCGGCCCCAGGTAGTCCTGGCGCTACTGCGCCGGGCCAGCCCGGAATGCCGCCGGGAGAACCGATGGCCGGCGGCCCGCAAACGGTAAAGGGCGACCTCGTCAAGATCGACGGGGAGTTTTATGTCGTCAAGGACTCGACCGGAAAGGAAGTGCGCCTGCACGTGGATAAGACCAGTAAGGTGGAAGGGGCTCCTAAGGCAGGGGACAAGATCGAGGCTCAAATAAATCCCGACGGGCACGCGACCGCTGTTAAGAAACAGTAGCTCGGGAGAGGGCGCTGCTCCCCAAGTTCAGTGAAATCCCTGGGCGGATCTCCGCCCAGGGATTTTTCACAACATTGAGCGGACCTTGCCCCCGTCCACCCGAAAGCATGATCCTGTGATCCAGCCGGCTTCTGAGGACGCCAGGAAGACGGCCAGACTGGCCACATCCTGAGGGTCTCCCAGCCTGCCCAGTGGGATCTCCGGCTCATCCGCAGCCCTTTCCAATTTCGCCGCCTCCTCGTAAGAGAGTCCCAATTCTTTGGCTTTTCGTCTCGCCGTTCGGTCCCAGGAATCGGTCCAGACCGGCCCTGGGCAGATGCAATGCACCAGGATGCGATCCGGCGCGAAGAGGTTCGCAAGATGCTTGCTGAGATTGATCGCCGCAGCTTTTGAGGCTGCGTAATGCGGATTGCTTTTCCCTGGCTGAATACCGGCTGTGGAAGCAATCGTAATGATTCGGGCGGCTTTCGATTTTTTCAGATAGGGCACCGCCGCCCGAATGAACCCGACGATACTGAGCACGTTTAATTCATAGGCTTGCCGCCAGTCCTCATCCAGAAGCTCCCCAAAGCCGGCGAACTTCTCAGCGCCGCCCGCATTGTTGATCAAGATGTCCAGTCCTTGAAATCGCCGCGCGGTCTCGGTCACCGCGCGCTTAGCCGCTTCTGGGTCCGTCACGTCAGCCGGGATCGCCAGCGTCTTCACGCCGAGCTTCTTGATTTCGGCCGCGGCCTCGTCCAAGGGCCGCTCCTCCCGCGCACAGATCGCCACCCGCGCGCCCTCCCGCGCGAATGCCAAGGCAATGCTCTTTCCAATCCCCTTGCTGGCCCCTGTCACCAGCACCGCCCTATCGCGTAACCCCAAATCCATCTCAGCAGGACTTCGTCTCATCAGAAGAGATCCAGCTCATCGCTAATTGCGCCATCTCGTGCGACTCCCCAAGGATACTTTCTAGCAGTAACGCGATCTCCGGCGGGCTGATGGCATTGCTTGGCGCCAAATACCAGCGGGGAACCACTTTTCGCGCGTCCGGGTCGGCCGGCTCGAAATATCCGGTGATATCCCCGCTCTGAGCAGCCTCTTCCAGCCGGTTCAAAAACTCTTCAACCACTTCCCAATCCCAGCGCAGGCTGAGCCGATTCGTCACTTCAAGCCTGTTCCAAATCGCCCAGCCGACAAACACGCCCCAGGTTTCATTTAAGGCGTCCCAGCCTTCGCTGTCGGACAGCCGGCGCTGCTCAATTCGGGCCGCTCGCTGACGGCCCTTCTGTTGTGGAACCAGAATCACGTCTACCACGGTATACCGACAGGCCACGAAGCGCTTGGCGGCGTCATAGAGCCGCGCACCCTCCGGCGGCATCTGCGACGTCCCGGCCGCAAAATCAATGTAATCGAAGTAGGCATGGAACAGCTCGTGATACATCGTGGCCAGGTCATGATTGCCGATCTCGCGCAAAGGTCGAAAGCGTCGTCCCTGATTGTCCTCAGATAAGGCACGATTGAAGATCATGCGATGCTCCTCCGGATGGTACTCCGCGGCCGCCATCTTCAACTCCGCAAACTCCAGCTTGACGAATTCGGAGGGGAGCAGTTGCAGAAAGCGCGAGGGCAGTCCCATCCCCGCTAACTCGCTGGTCAGGCGCGTCCATTCCGTTTGGGAATTCGGGACCGGCGCGGCAGAGGACGGGGCCGCCAGGAGAAGGACCACCAGCAGGCTAACCGCGAAATTCATCTTCGTCGATCAAGGACCAGGAGTCGAGACTGTCCCGACGCACCTCATCCAGAAATCGTGACGGTTTCGACAGCACCATGCCGGATGTTCGATCATATACATTGATGGGACAGGTCAAATAGACATTCTGCTTGGCCCGGGTGATCGCCACATAAAACAATCGGCGCTCTTCTTCAAGGTCCTCATCGGCGGTAAAGGAATAGAGTGAGGGAAATTTTCCGTCCAGCACCCAGATCACAAAGACCGAGTGCCACTCCAGCCCTTTGGCTGAATGGATCGTGGAGAGGACCAACCGCTCGGCGTCACGGTCGGCTCCTTCGACACCTACGACGCTTTCGTCGGGGGGCTCCAACGTCAGATCAGCGAGCAAGGATTCCAGCGAGCGATAGCGTTCAGCAATCGTGACCAGATGGTCGAGGTCCTTGAGCCGCTTCGGATAGTCATCGTACTGATCCTTCAGGATCGGGAGGTAATACTCGCAAATGGCGATCAGTTGCTCGGCGGGGGTCATCCTGTCCTGTTCAGACACCTCGTCCAGGATTTGCACGAGTACCCTGAGCCCTTGTGCTCCCGCCCCCTTCGTCGCAGCCGCCTTTAAGACCTCCAGCCCGTTACTTTCCTTCCGAAAGATCTCACTGATCAGATCCTGACTCTTCTTGGGGCCGATGCCTTCGATCAGCATCAGCAGCCGATTCCAGCTCACCGCATCGCGCGGATTCTGGATCACGCGGAGATGGGCGATGAGATCCTTCACATGCGCGGTCTCGACGAATTTAAAGCCGCCGCGCTTGACGAACGGAATGTTGCGTCGAGCCAGTTCGATCTCCAAATCAAACGAATGGAAACTGGATCGGAAGAGAACCGCGATCTCATCCAGCGGTGTGCCTTCCTCATGCAATTCCAGAATACGCTGAGCCACGAATCGCGACTGCGCATTCTCGTCCACGGCCTTGGCCAGCACCGGTGTAGGGCCATGCAGCTTGCGCGTAAATAACGTCTTGGGATACTTTTCGGCCGCGAGATCAATCACTTCGTTGGCCAACGTCAGGATCGGCTGGGTACTGCGGTAATTTTCCTCCAGCTTGAACAGCTGCGTACCGGGAAACAGCGTCGGAAAGTCCATGATGTTCCGAAACGTCGCGCC
>Ga0184632_10000369_pt1 | contig 17370 bp, 14 predicted proteins | sample PLM31_50_b1_FD_133153 | JGI IMG/M metagenome (GOLD analysis project Ga0184632, IMG submission 133153) | Groundwater sediment microbial communities from an aquifer in East River, Colorado, USA - PLM3-1_50_b1 | ecosystem: Environmental > Terrestrial > Soil > Riparian zone | place: USA: East... | reverse complement strand
GCGATAGCGCAGACCCTTTGCGTAGAGCGCCTCGGCGCGCGCGCCGCGCGCGTCGCGGAATGAGTACGGACAATCGATCGCCACTAAACCTGCCGCGCGGCACTCGACGAGGAAGCGCGCCCGCGCATAGGCGAGCTCAGCGCCTGCCCGACTGCGCGTGGTGCCCAGGTCCACGGCCATGTCCTCGCTTGCCATCAGCGCCGCCGTCACCCGCGCGCTCGCGCGGACGATGTCAAGCGTGCGGACCAGGCCCGCGGCTGTTTCGATGTTCGGAACCAGTTCGAACGCGCCGCCCGTTGCCTGTTCGAGCGCCCGGACCTGTTCGGGTGTGGCGACCTTGGACATCATGACAACGTCAGGCCGTGCCGCAAGCACGGCGGCGAGATCTTCGCCGCCACAGGATTCGAGGGGATTCACGCGCACCGCGACGACCGCGCCTGCCGCCCGCCAGCGCACATACAGCGCTTTCGCGAGCGCGCGCGCCTGCGGGCGCCGCTCCGGCGGCGTGAAGTCCTCGAGCTCCTGCACGAGGACGTCGGCGCCTGACCGCGCGGCAAGCTCGTGCGCCCTTGGGTCCGCGCCGGGAACGAACAACCAGCTGCGGCGCGGTCTGCCCACGAGCTTCCGTGCGCCGGCGTCGCGCGTCAGAGGAAGAGGTCGGGCATCAGCGGCGTACCCGGCTTGACCGCATAGATGTCGAAGTCGTCGACGCCCGCTTGCCGCAGCACTTCCTCGTCCAGGAAAAACCGGCCGGTCGTGGTCCGGGCATCGCGCGTCAGGATGGCATGCGCGGCGTCGGCGACGATGTCGGGCTTGCGCGTATGGTCGAGCTGCTCGCGCGCACCGGGAATCATCGCGAGCGCGGCGGTGGCGATCACCGTACGCGGCCATAATGCATTGACGGCGATACCGTCCGCGCGAAACTCTTCGGCCATCCCGAGCACGCACATGCTCATGCCGTACTTGGCCATCGTGTACGCGACGTGCGGCGCGAACCATTTCGGGTCCATGTTGAGCGGCGGCGACAACGTCAGGATGTGCGGATTGCGCCCGGCGGCAGCGGCGATTTGCAGGTGGGGCAGGCACGCCTGCGAGCACAGGAAGGTGCCGCGCACGTCGACGCCGAACATGAGGTCGAAGCGCTTCATGGGTGTGGCGAGCGTGCCGGTCATGCTGATCGCGCTGGCATTGTTGATCAGGATGTCGATGCCGCCGAAGCGCTGCACGGTTGCGGCAACGGCCGCCTGGACGGCGGCCTCGTCGCGGATATCGCACGCAATGGCCAGCGCCTGGCCGCCGGCCTGTTCGATTTCCGTCGCGGCAGTGTGGATCGTCCCGGGAAGCTTGGGATTCGGTTCCGCCGTCTTCGCGGCAATCGCGACATTGGCGCCGTCGCGCGCCGCGCGCAGCGCGATCGCGAGACCAATGCCGCGCGAACCGCCGCTGATGAACAGCGTCTTGCCGGAGAGCGTTGTCATGCTGGCCATTCAGTCCTTGCGGCCGAAGTGGGCTGGTCGCTTCTCCAAAAATGCGGAGATACCTTCGACGAAATCGGCGGTGCCCGCGCACGCGCCGAAACTTATCGCTTCCGCGTTCAACTGTTCGGACAACGTGCGCGCGAGCGATTCGCGGACCAGGCGCTTGGCGTTGCGAATCGCCAGGACAGGGCCCTCCGCCAGCGACTGCACGACGCGCGCGACAGCCGCATCCAGTTCGGCCGCGGCCACGACGCGATTCACGAGACCCCATGCGAGCGCCTGCTGCGCGTCGAAGCGCTCGCCGAGCAGCAGAACTTCCATCGCGCGGCGCACTCCCACGAGGCGCGGCAGCGCCCACGAGCCGCCGCCGTCCGGCGTCAATCCGATATTGCGGTAGGCCGACGCGAAGTACGTGTCGTCGGCGGCGATCACGAGATCGCAGGCGTTCATCAGTGATAGCCCGAAGCCGGCCACGGCACCGTGCACGCGGCCGACCACGGGATGCGGCATCCGGTGGAACGTTTCAATCGCGGAATGCAGGTGCCCGATCATGGTGTGGAAGGCGGCCGACCGCTGCGCTTCGGGCTTGGCCAGTTCACCCGCAAACGTGCGGATGTCGCCGCCGGCCATGAAATGCCTGCCGGCGCCGCGAATGACGACGACGCGCAGATCGTCGTCCGCTGCGACGTTCGCCGCGGCATCGACCAGCGCGTCCATCAGCGCGAAGTCGAGCGTGTTGAGCGCCTCGGGACGGTTGAGCGTGATGGTCGCGACCGGACCATCGCGATCGAGGAGAAGCGGCGGGGACGTCACGGTGGGTTATTCAGGCGAATTGCGGTTACGAAAAGTCTAGCACGCACGGCGTTACCGTTCGTACTGCTTGTCACGTGGCCGCAACCCGGGGACGCACGCGCGGTTTGCCGATCGTGAGGCTGCCAGATTCGCCATTCCCCCATTGCTCAAGCGCCAGCGAGACCGTTGCGAAGTGGATATCGACAATGTCGTCGATGTTGTCGGCGTAGCCGCCGGCCATCGCGATCGCCACCGGGACGCCGGAGCTCCGCAGCTGCGTCAGCACGTAGCGGTCCCGCGCGGCGAGGCCCGTCTTGGTCAGCGCGAGCTTGCCGAGCCGATCGCCGTGAAAAGGGTCGGCGCCGGCAAGATAGATCGCAAGATCGGGTTGCGACCGGTCGAGCGCGCGCGGCAGGGCAACGCGGAGCGTGGCGAGATAGGAGGAGTCGTCCGCGCCGTCATCGAGGTCGACGTCGAGATCGGAGCCGTGCTTGCGGAACGGAAAATTGTTGCGCCCGTGCAGCGAGAAGGTGAAGACGCTCGAGTCGCCTTGGAGGATCTCGGCGGTGCCGTCGCCCTGATGCACGTCGAGATCGACGATCAGCACACGCGTGGCCAGGCCTTCCGCCTGCATCGCGCGTGCCGCGACGGCCGCATCGTTGAAGACGCAGAACCCTTCACCATGACCACGATGCGCATGGTGCGTACCGCCGGCGAGGTTCACGCCACAACCCGTTGCCAGCGCGCTGCGACAAGCGGCGATCGTGGCACCAGCGGAACGCCGCGAGCGTTCGATCATCAGCGGCGACCACGGAAAGCCGATGCGCTTCATCGCACGCGCTTCCAGCGTTCCGGCGCAGACCGACGCGATGTAGGACGGCGCGTGGGCGCGTGCGAGCTCCGCATCCGTGGCGGCCGGCGGAACGCGCAGGATCGCCGGCGCGGCGCGGGCGACCCGCTCGCGCAGCGCTGCGTACTTGCGCATCGGGAAGCGATGGCCGGGCGGCAGCGGCAGGACGAAGTGGTCGGTGTAGTAGATCAGCATTCAGTTGGCAGTTGACAGTTGCTTCGGTGTCTTCGAAGGCGGCGCATTCAGCGCCGTGAGCGAGTCAATGGAAATAGTGTCCCGGCGCTTGACGCGCCGCCTAAGTAATCACGGACGCGACTGTCAACTGCCAACTGTCAACTGACTCCTGAAGGGCAGCGCCGACTCCAGCTCATCCAGCGAATGCGCGACATCGACACGTTCCCGCGCGCAGAAGTCCGCGATGGCGGGGGCGAAATCACGGTCGCCGACGGCATGCAGCGAGTACGTCGAGACCGGACGCAATCCGCGCGCGAGCTTGTGCAGGCCTTGCGCGCCACCCTCGAAGCGCCCGATGCGCTCTTCGATGCAGAACTCGATCGCCTGGTAGTAGCACGCCTCGAAATGGAGCCCAGGGACGTACTCGGTGGTGCCCCAATAGCGGCCCCACAACGTATCGGCGTCGAAGATGTCCAGCGCGGCGCATAGCGGGCGGCCGGAGCGCGAGCCGATCGCAAGCAGGAGATGATCGGGCAGCGTGCTGCCGATCGCCTCGAAGAATCGGTGCGTCAGGTAGGGCGTCGAATGATGCGCGCGATAGGTGGCTTCATAGCATTGATAAAAGAACGCCCAATCGGCGCTGGTGATCGCGCTGCCGCGCTTGCGTTCGAACGTGACGCCGGCCTCGGCGAGCTTGCGCCGCTCCTGTTTCACTTTCTTGCGCTTGTCGTGCGAAAACGCGGCCAGGAAATCGGTGAAGTCGCGATAGCCTTCGTTGAGCCAGTGAAACTGGACACCTTGGCGCGGAATCATGCCCAGCGCTTCGCCTTCTGCCGCTTCGTCCGCGGGCGGGAACAGCACATGCAGCGAGGAGAACGTGCCGCGGCGGACGGCGTCGAGCGCGTGCCCGAGCAGCGCGCGGCGCACCACGGCCTCGGACGACAGTACGCGCGGTCCGGGCACCGGCGTGAACGGAATCGCCGCCAGCAGCTTCGGATAGTAGTGGCGGCCGTGCCGTCGATAGGCCTCGGCCCAGCCCCAGTCGAACACGTATTCGCCGTAGCTGTGCGCTTTCGCGTACAGCGGCAGTGCGCCGATCAACGTGTGTTCGCGCCATGCGGTGAGGTAGAGCGGCTTCCATCCGGTGCGCGGAATCGCGCATCCCGTCGTATGAAGCGCCGACAGGAAGGCATGCGTGAGGAACGGCTGGTGTCCGGCCAGCGCGTCCCACGTTGCGGGTGCGATGGCATCGAGGGCGACGTCGTCGCGGATGACCGGCGAGGCCACGACCGGCATTGGCGGAGCGACAAAAGGGACGGGAGCGCGCATGACGTTCACGAATTCTCGCGTCATTATGCCTGCGGCTCAAGCGACGACGATGACGTTCGTTCACGCGGCTGCACGCTCGCCGATGGTAAAATTGAATCATGCAGGTCGCGCTCGCCCAGCTCGATCAAATGATCGGCGATATCACCGCCAACGCGCGCGGTATCCTGGCAGCGGCGGCCGAGGCCGAACGTGCCGGCGCAACGCTGGTCGTCACGCCGGAACTCTCGCTCTGCGGCTATCCACCGGAGGATCTGGTCCTGCGGCCGGCCTTCCTCGAGGCGTGCGCTGCAGAGCTGACCGCCCTCGCGGCGCAAGTCAATCGGGCAACGGTGCTGGTCGGCTTTCCGGAACAGGACGCCGGGCGCCGGTACAACGCCGTGGCCGTGTTGCGCGACGGTCGCGTGAGCCAGGTCTGCCGCAAACAGATCCTGCCGAACTACACGGTATTCGACGAGGAGCGCTATTTCACGCCCGGCGTCGCGCCTTGCGTGTTCGATCACGAAGGCGTGGCCTGCGGTCTCATGATCTGCGAGGACGTCTGGTTCCCGGAACCTGCAGCCCGTGCGAAGGCGGCCGGTGCGCAGGTGCTCCTGGTACCGAACGGCTCGCCGTATCACACGCGGCAGCAAGTCTTGCGGCGCGAACAGGTCGACGCGCGCGCCCGCGAATGCGGATTGCCGATCGTCTACGTCAATCGCGTCGGCGGCCAGGACGAGCTCGTCTTCGACGGCGCATCGTTCGTCGTCGATGCCACCGGCACGCTGGTCCAGCAGGTTCCGGCGTGGCATGAAACGGTGGCCATCGCGCGTTTCGATGGCGCGACGCCGCGCCCCGCGCGCGGCACGCTCGACCCGGCACTGGAGCCGCATGTCTACCAGGCGCTGGTGATGGGCGTGCGCGACTACGTTGGCAAGAATCGCTTTCCTGGCGTGTTGCTTGGCTTGTCCGGCGGCGTGGATTCGGCGCTCACCCTCGCGGTGGCCGTCGACGCGCTCGGACCGGATCGGGTACGCGCTCTGATGCTGCCCTCGCCCTACAACGCGCCGATCAGTCTCGCCGATGCGCGCGAGATGGCCGGCATCGTGGGCGTGCGTTACGACGAAATCCCGATTGAGCCGGTCTTTCGTGCGTTCCTGGAAGCACTGGCGCCGGAATTCGGCGATCTGCCGTCCGATGCCTCGGAGGAGAATATCCAGGCGCGCATTCGCGGCACGCTGCTGATGGCGCTGTCGAACAAATTCGGGTCCATCGTGCTGACCACCGGCAACAAGTCGGAGATGGCGGTCGGCTACGCCACCCTCTACGGTGACATGGCAGGCGGCTTCGGGGTGCTGAAGGACATTCCCAAGACGCTCGTCTATCGCCTCTGTCATTACCGTAACAATCTCGGCCGCGTCATTCCGGAGCGGATCATCACGCGGCCGCCGTCGGCGGAATTGCGCCCCGACCAGACCGACCAGGATTCGCTGCCGCCCTACGATGTGCTCGACGGCATCCTCGAGGCCTACGTCGAGCATGACCGGAGTCCGGGCGAGATCGTGGCCATGGGTTATCCCGCGGACGCGGTCGCCAAGGTGGTGCGTCTCATCAAGATCAGCGAGTACAAACGGCGCCAATCCGCCGTCGGCATCCGCATCACGCCGCGCGGATTCGGCAAGGATTGGCGCTACCCGATCACGTCGGCGTGGAACGAGTGGACGACGTTGCAGACGCGCACGCGGGGCTACTGACGACCACGGAAATGGATGACATCGTCCGCAAAGCTCTCGTCGTTCCCGCGAAGGCGGGAACCTAGCGTCGTTCGTCGTACGCCACTGGATCCCCGCCATCGCGGGGACGACCGAGAAATTGTCATGTATTTGGGTAATCCCCCATAGGAGCGTTCCGGGGCATCGTGTAAGCTTGGCCGTCGCTGCAGGTGAAGCCCTTTGCGCCGGGAGTTTTCCGACATGAAAAAGATCGAAGCCATCGTCAAGCCGTTCAAGCTCGACGAAGTCCGCGAGGCGCTGTCCGAGCTGGGCGTCACCGGACTCACCGTCACCGAGGTCAAGGGATTCGGACGCCAGAAAGGCCACACCGAGCTCTATCGCGGCGCCGAGTACGTCGTCGATTTCCTGCCCAAGGTGAAAGTGGAGGTCGTGCTTCCCGACGCGCTGACCGAGCGCGCGATCGAGGCGATCGTGAAAGCCGCGCGGACCGGCAAGATCGGCGACGGCAAGATTTTCGTGACGACCGTCGAGCAAGTGATCCGTATTCGCACCGGCGAATCCGGGGAGGCTGCCGTCTGAGGTCGTCGCTGCGCCAACGTACGCCATCGTCGAAGGAGGCTCCATGTCGATGCTGAGCGAGTTCCGCGATTTCGCCGTCAAGGGCAACGTGATCGACCTCGCGGTCGCGGTGATCATCGGCGCCGCATTCGGGAAGATCGTCGATTCGCTGGTCAAGGACATCATCATGCCGGTGATCGGCAGGGTGTTTGGCGGCCTCGATTTCACCAACTACTTCATCATGCTTGGTAATCCGCCGGCCGGCTACACCGGACCGATGACGTACGAGGCGTTGACCAAGGCGGGCGTGCCGTTGCTCGCTTACGGCAGCTTCCTGACGATCGTGATCAATTTCATCATTCTCGCGTTCGTGATCTTCTGGATGGTCAAGCAATTCGCGAAAGCCCGGGCAAAGCTCGAGGCGGCCCCGAAGGCGCCGCCACCACCGCCCGAGGACGTGCTGCTGTTGCGCGAGATTCGCGACCTCCTGAAGCGCTAGGGCGTCGCGGCGCTGCAATCGATTGGGGGGAAGGCCAGGGATGGTACCGGCCCTGGAGAGTGCGAAGGCCAAGGAGTGTCCCCATGAGGTTGCGCAGTTTCTTTTTGCTGCGTGGTTTTCCTTTCGCGGCGTTGGCGAGCCTCGCTGCGCTAGCTGCGAACGCCGCCATTGCCGCGTTGCCGGTGAAATCCGAACTCGTCATTGCCGGCGCCGCGAACGCCGTCGACATCGTGCAGGCCGGCGATGGCTCGGCGCAGTTGTACGTGGTCGATCAGGCCGGACGTATTCGTATCCTGCGCGGCGGAGCGTTGTTGGCCACGCCTTTTCTCGACATCAGTTCGCTGGTCGCCTTCAGTGGCGAACAGGGGCTGCTGGGCCTTGCGTTTCACCCGCAATACGCGAGCAACGGCAAATTCTACGTCGACTACACGCGCGCCGGCGATGGCGCGACGGTCGTCGCATCGCTTCGCGTCAGCGCTGCCGATCATGATCGCGCCGATCCCGCGTCGCGTAGCGACCTTCTGACCATTGCGCAACCGTATGCCAATCACAACGGCGGCGGGCTCCGGTTCGGGCCGGACGGCTATCTGTATATCGGCATGGGCGACGGTGGCAGTGGCAACGACCCGGAGAATCGAGCGCAGAACCCGCAGGAATTGCTCGGCAAGATGCTGCGCATCGATGTCGATGGCGCGGTGCCCTACGCGATTCCCGCAGGCAATCCGTTCGCGGCAGGTGGTGGTCGCCCGGAAATATTCGCGACCGGTTTGCGCAATCCGTGGCGATTCAGCTTCGACCGCGTCACCGGTGACCTCTACATAGGCGACGTCGGGCAAAACGCTGTCGAGGAAATCGATTTTCTTGCGAAGGGGCAGGGCGCGGGCGCGAATTTTGGCTGGCGCGTCATGGAAGGCAACCTCTGCACGAACCTGGGGGGCGGTCCGCAGTGCAACGCCGCGGCGTTCACGCCACCGGTACTCACCTACGACCACAACCAGGGTTGTTCGGTAACGGGCGGGGTCGTGTATCGCGGCCGCAAAGTGCCTGTCCTCTACGGCCGCTATCTCTATGCCGATTATTGCTCCGGACGCCTCTGGGCGGCGGCCCGCGACCGCAACGGCGTCTGGCAGGCGGAAGTCCTTCTCGAAACCGGGCACCAGGTCGGGACGTTTGGCGAGGATAGCGACGGCGAAGTCTACTGGTCGGATCTGAGGAACGGCGCCATACACCGACTGATCGCCGATGCCGCTGCCCCTGTCGCAATCGAGTACTTCAATGCGACATTGGGCCACTACTTCCTGACGGCCTTCCCGGAGGAAGCCGCGGCGCTCGACGGCGGCGCGTTCGCCGGGGCGTGGAAGCGGACGGGGTACGCATTTGCTGTTTGGAACACCAGTGATCCCGGTACCGTCGACGTTTGCCGCTACTTCGGCAGGCCGGGCGTCGGACCCAATTCGCATTTCTATTCGGGCAATCCGCCGGAATGCGCATTTTTGGCAACGAGTCCGCTGTGGGTGTTCGAGGCGATCGGCTTCCGCATGCGCATGCCCGCCAACGACGCCTGCGCGCCGCCGACGCGGCCTGTCTACCGGCTGTACAACAACCCGGCCACGCTCGCGCAGGTCAATCACCGTTTTACCGTCGACGGCGCGACGTACAACGCGATGCGAGGTGCGGGCTGGATCGGTGAGGGTGTGGCGTTGTGCGCGAAGTAGTTCGCGAGCGCAATGCGAGCTCAGTCGAGGCCGCCGAAACGCTCGTGAAAGTATGACGCCTCGTCGGGAAGGCGGTGGTCAGGGGTGTCGAGACTTTCGTGCAGGAATGCTTCTGCTTTGCGGTACGACCGTTTATACAGGTCCCGGCACAGCTCGTAGGCACGGTGTCCTGGCCAATCGGACGGCAGCAGATCGGACGGAAGCAATGGGTCATGCAACGTCACGCGACGCAGGTAGTGGATGAGCAGCGTACGTAGCGCAAATGCGTCCTGAGACGCAATGTTCTGAAAATTGTCGATCGTGTTGCTGATGGGTTCGAAACGCGATACGAACGACATGTAGCCGGCCGCCAGGCTGTCCAGGTCCCAGCAAAGTCGAACGAAGTTCTGGACCGGTTGCGTCGACAGCTGTTCGACTCTTCTCCCGGAGAGCACGAAGATGCTCTCCTCCATTCCGGATGACCCGATGATTTCCTGAAGCGTCCCCGGATTCGCTTTCGGGTGGACATAAACGCCCGGTGCGATCGCGCCGAAGCCCCCCCATTCGAGATCCCGGCACAGCTCCTTGCGGCCGGTCGAAGTGCTGGTCGACTGCGGAAGGCAAATGACCGTCCAATTTCCGTCCCAGAACCTGGTCGGCGGCGCGTAGACGCGCTTGTATGCGTTCATGAAGCGTCGCAGGCCCTGCGATGTCAGCGAGTACGCGCTGAGGCGGCCGTGCCGCTTGGACACCAGCCAACCGTCGCGTTGCAGGCGATGAACGCTGGTGCGAACCAATCGATGATTGATCGAGAACGGCGCGAGGAGCTTGATCAGGCCCGTGAGCATGACCGCGCCGCCATGCGGCGTGATGCAGTCTCCAAAGACGGTCACCAGCAGCGACTTCGACCTCGGAGGGTCGGTCGAAAGCAGCGATTGAAGTCGCTGGCGAAGGACTTCGCTCATGGCGGCTGAACTGCGTGCTCTGGGGGACACCGCGGATGTGTCAGTCAATAACGTGATACAGAATCATATCACTCGATGCATCAAGTGCGTCATCTTCTTGTTCATCTACCGTAGTATTGGATCAATGTGATACAAATAATGCCACACAATGTAGAAAACTGTATTGCTTTTTCCGTGCCTCGATAGTAATGTTTTTGCGTGGGGGCGGGAGGATCGACGTGTGGCGCACCCGCATCGATGAAGGCGTCGAGGACGACGCTTCTGCCAAAAAATGCGGAACCTGGAGGAACTGAACATGCAACGACGTCTATGTAGCGGTCGTCTCATCCACTTTGCGTCGAGGGCCGCAGTGGCGGGAATCGCACTGTCGATTCCATGCGCCTTCGCAGGTCCGGGTGACATCTCGAGCTGCACGAACCTGGGCACGCTGTCGCTTACCGGTACGACCATTACCAGCGCCGCGTATATCCCCGCGGCTGGCGCCGTTCCGGGTTACTGCGAACTCAACGCGACCGTCGCACCGCAGACGGACATCACGGTACGCATGCCCGACCTCTGGTATCAGCGCTACCTGCAACTCGGCGGGGGCGGATTCGACGGCAACATCCCCAACCTGGCAAGCCCGGCAATGAACTTCAACAAGAATCCGCTTGCGCATGGATATGCGGTGGCCGGATCGAACGGAGGACACCGATCCGCGGCCTATCCGGGTGCTTCGTTTGCCGTGGATCGCGGCCTGTCGCTGAGCTACGCATCGGGCAAGATCAACGACACCGACGTTGTCGCAAGAGCCGCCATCCAGACCTACTACGGCAAGCCGGCGAAGTATCGGTACTTTGCGGGCTGCTCGAATGGCGGCAAGAACGCCTCGGTGGCAGCTGCGGTCTTCAGCGACGACTATGATGGAATCGTCGCTGGCGACGGTGTGTATGGCCATAATGACGACGGCATCGGCGGGAGCGACATGTCCGGCATGACCGCCAAATGGGCGGCCAGCTCGCAGGCCACGAAAGCAGTACCCATCTCTGCTGCCAAGGGAGCAGCGGTATATCAAGCGCAATTGGCGGCTTGCGACGCTGCCGATGGCATCGCGGACGGGATCATTTCAAATCCCGAAGCCTGCCATTTCAATCTGCTGTCTTTGGCCTGTTCGGGCACCGGCAGCGACGCGTGCCTGACGTCGCCGGAAATTCAAACGATCGCGTCGCTCCGCAGCGATCTTGCAGACGCGAGTGGCCGGGTGATCGGCGCGCCGTGGGGGCTGGGCGACCCGTCGCAGGCCAACGCTTCCTCGAGCGGGCTTGGCGGCGGCTTCCTTGCCCTGGCATTTGGCGTCGCCAGTTACGATATCAGCAAATTCGATCTGGATCGGGATTTCGGCACGCTCAAGCGGGTGCTCGATGGTGTTTACGGAATGAGTGGAAGCCTCGCGGGCATGACCAATTACCTGAAGAAGGGCAAGAAGCTCGTCATCTATCACGGGTGGGACGATATGACCGTACAGCCGTACATCAGTCCCCGCATCTATGCCGCTCTGCAGAAATCGGCGGGTGCAGACGCCTCGAACGCGCGGTTGTACATGTTTCCGGGAATGGGGCACTGCCGAGGCGGCGTCGGTCCGGATACTGCCGACCTTCTGGGAGGCGTGACCAATTGGGTTGAAGGAGGCACGCCCCCGAACGACTCGCTGGTTGCAGCGAAGCTTTCGACGACGGGCGCAGTCATTATGACCCGACCGCTCTGCGCCTATCCCAAGGTGCCGATGTACGTTGGCGGCGACCCCAATCTTGCGGGCAGCTTTGCTTGCGTGAAAGTGAATTCGGCCGACGCCGGGACTGACGACAAATAGCGCATACGGTTGCGCCGGCGGGCCTTCGTGCTGCTACTTGCTACACTGAGGCCCGTACGACTGCCATTGCACGTTGATAGGCGCGATTGACCAGCATTGGCGCCTTTGACAGAATCACAAACCGGCTCGCTTCAGGGGTGCCGTCCCAGAAGACCCCGAAACGGACTTGGTTCGCGCTGCACCTAATTCACTGGAGGAGCTTTGATGAAACCGACGAGGTCTCTGTTCGCGCTTTCTGCGGCCGCTGCGTTCGCACTGGCGGTCCCAGCGCTGGCCGACGTCACCATCGGCGTCACGCTATCCGCCACCGGTCCCGCCGCGTCGCTGGGTATTCCGCAGAAGAACACGGTCGAGCTCCTGCCGACATCCATCGGCGGCGAGAAGATCAACTGGATCGTCCTCGACGATGCGTCCGACACCACGAAGGCGGTGACCAACACCCGCAAGCTGGTAAGCGAGGACAAGGTCGACGTGATCATCGGTTCGTCGACGACACCCAATTCGCTGGCGATGCGCGAGGTTGCGGCCGACTCGGGGACACCGATGATCTCGATGGCCGCGTCCGCGCAGATCATCAATCCCGCCGACGCCAAGACGCGCTGGATCTTCAAGACGCCGCAGAACGACGCGCTGATGGCCGATGCGGTAGCGATCAGCATGAAGGCGAACGGCGTGAAGACGATGGGTTACATCGGGTTCGCCGACGCGTACGGCGACGGCTGGCTCGCGGAGATGAAGCGATCGGCGCAAACGGCCGGCATCAAGATCGTGGCCGAGGAGAAATACAACCGCAACGATCCCTCGGTTGCCGGCCAGACGCTGAAGCTCATCTCCGCGAATCCCGATGCGATCCTGATCGGGGCCGCAGGCACGCCCGGCGCCACGCCGCAGAAGGAGCTCGTGGCGCGCGGCTACAAGGGCAAGATCTATCAGACGCACGGCGTAGGTAATCCGGATTTCCTGCGTGTGGTGGGCAAGGACGGCAACGGCACGTTGCTGCCGATCGGTCCGATGCTGGTGTACGAGCAGCTTCCCGATTCGAACGCGGTGAAGAAGGCGGCCGCCGAATATGTGACGAAGTACGAGCAGAAGTTCGGCACGCGCACGACGTTCGGCGGCCACCTGTGGGACGCCTATCAATTGCTGGCCAAGGCCATCCCCGAAGCGGCCAAGAAGGCCAAGCCGGGCACGCCGCAGTTTCGCGCCGCGCTGCGCGACGCGCTCGAGGCATCCAACGTCGTCGGCGTGCACGGCGTGTTCGTGATGAGCGCCAACGACCACAACGGGCTCGACAATCGCGCGCGCGTGATGGTGCGGATCGACGACGGCAAGTGGATGCTGCAGAAATAGCGCGACCGGTGCGCGGCACCTGGGCTCTCAAGGGTCTCAAGGCCGCCGCATTCCGGTTTACAACGGCCGCCGGAGTCGACCCCGGCGGCTTTTTCTTGACTCGGGCGTAGAGGCGGTTAGTGGATCTCACGATTGCCGCGCTGTTGACGCAGGACGGGATCACCAACGGCGCCATTTACGCGCTCCTCGCGCTCGCCCTGGTGCTCGTCTTCACGGTGACCCGAATCATCTGGGTGCCGGCGGGCGAGTTTGTCGCGTGGGGCACGTTGACGCTGGCGGGATTGCAACTCGGCAAGGCCCCGGGCACCGTGGGGCTCTTGCTCGGCATGGCGATCATCGCGGGCCTGATGGAATCGTGGCAAAGCGTGCGCGCCGGAGACGCGCATCGCCTGCCGAGGCGGCTGATGATCTGGACCGGGACTCCGATCGCGATCGCGGTACTCATCTGGTGGCTCGCGCCGATGCAGATGCCGTTGGCAGTCCAGGTGGCGCTGACGCTGGCCGCAGTCACCGTGATGGGGCCGCTGTTGTACCGGATTGCGTATCAGCCGCTAGCCGAAGCGAGCGTGCTGGTGCTGCTGATCGTTTCCGTCGCCTTGCATTTCGCGATGGTGGGCTTTGGATTGTGGTTCTTCGGTGCGGAAGGTTCGCGGACGCCGCCCTTCTCGTCGGCGTCGTTCTCGGTGAGCGGCGTCAACATCAGCGTGCAAAGCCTGCTGGTCGTTGGGACCAGCGTTGCGTTGATCGGCGCGCTGGGCCTCTTTTTCGGACGCACGCTTTACGGCAAGGCGCTGCGCGCGACGGCGGTGAATCGAGCGGGCGCGAGACTGTGCGGAATTTCGCCGGATTTCGCCGGCGCGCTGACCTTCGCGCTCGCATCGCTTCTCTGCGCGTTTTGCGGCGTGCTCATCGGCCCGATCACGACGATCTACTACGACTCCGGGTTTCTGGTCAGCTTGAAGGGATTCGTCGGCGCGATCATCGGCGGCCTCGCGAGCTATCCGATCGCCGCCGCCGGCGCATGGCTTGTCGGACTCATCGAATCGTTCTCGTCGTTCTGGGCCAGCGCCTTCAAGGAAGTCATCGTGTTCACGCTGATCATTCCGGTGCTGTTGTGGCGCAGCCTGACGACGCACCATCACGAGGAAGACGAGTGAAATTCGACGGCGCTCGCGCGGCGTTCGGACTGTTCGTCGCCATCCTGATCGCGGTGCCGCTGGCCGCGCCGCAGTTCTGGATCACGCTCGGCAACTACATCGGGCTCTACAGCATCGTCGCGCTGGGCCTTGTCCTTCTCACCGGTGTGGCAGGCCAGACGTCGTTCGGCCAGGCGGCCTTCGTCGGCATCGGCGCCTACACGACCGCGTATCTCACGACCAGGTACGGCACGTCGCCCTGGTTCACGCTGGCCATCGGTCTTGCCTTCACGGCGGCGCTCGCACTTTTCCTCGGGTTCATCACGTTGCGGATGCGCGGCCACTATCTGCCGCTTGCCACGATCGCGTGGGGGATCAGTCTCTTCTACGTGTTCGGCAACCTGGAAATGCTCGGCGGTCACACCGGCATGACGGGAATCCCGGCGCTGGCGATCGCAGGCTTCGAGTTGAAGGACGAGCGTCGCTATTTCTACGTCATCTGGGCGATCGCGCTGGCGGCGCTGTGGGCGACCAACAATCTGCTCGACTCCCGGCCTGGCCGCGCGATCCGTTCGCTGAAGGGCGGACTCGAAATGGCCGAGGCCTTCGGCGTCAACGCGGCGCGGCTCAAGATCATCGCGTTCGTCTACGCCGCATTGCTTGCGTGCATTTCCGGTTGGCTCTACGCGCATCTGCAGCGCTTCGTGAATCCCACACCGTTCGGTATCAACCAGGGCATCGAATATCTGTTCATGGCCGTGGTCGGCGGCGCCGGAAGCGTATGGGGCGCCGTGCTTGGCGCGACATTGATCACATTGCTGAAGGAGGTGCTGCAGGATTATCTGCCCAAGCTGCTCGGACGCACCGGCAATTTCGAGCTGGTCGTATTCGGCCTGCTCATGGTCCTGCTGCTGCAGTTTGCGCGCGATGGACTCTGGCCATGGATCGAGCGCGTGCTGCCGAAGCGCCGGCCGCGGCCGATTCCCGATGCGGAGCCGTTGCCGTTGCGCGAGCGGATGAGCGCGTCCGGAACGTTGCTTGAAGTGCGGCAAGCGCGCAAACAGTTCGGCGGCCTCGTGGCCGTGAACGACCTCTCCTTCGAGATTCGTCACGCGGAGATTCTCGGGCTCATCGGACCCAACGGCGCCGGCAAAAGCACGACGTTCGCGCTGATCTCCGGCGCGCTGCCGTTGACGTCGGGCGAAATCCTGTTGCGCGGCGAGGCGATCGGCAGCCGACCGCCGTACGAAATCGCGCGGCGCGGCCTCGGCCGCACGTTTCAGCATGTCAAGCTGATCCCGGCGATGACGGTGGTCGACAATGTTGCCGTCGGCGCCTATCTGCGCGGTACATCTGGCGTCGTGAGGGCGGCGCTGCGTCTGGATCGTGCCGAGGAGGCGCGGACCAGGGTCGAGGCCGCGCGAGCGATTGCGCGCGTCGGTCTTGGCCCGCACACGTTCGACCTGGCGGGCAGCCTGCCGTTAGGCCAGCAGCGCATCGTCGAGATTGCACGCGCACTCGCGGCCGACCCGGCGCTGCTGCTGCTCGATGAGCCCGCCGCCGGATTGCGTTACCTCGAAAAGCAGGAACTTGCGCAACTGCTGCGCGCCCTGAAGGCCGAGGGCATGACAATCTTGCTGGTCGAACACGACATGGACTTCGTCATGGGATTGGCCGATCGGCTGGTCGTCATGGATTTCGGCGAGAAACTCGCCGAAGGTTTGCCGGCCGATATTCAAAGGAATCCTGTGGTGCTGGAAGCCTACCTTGGCGGCGTCGTATGAAGATGCTGCCATGACCACGCTTCTCGACGTCCACGACCTTTGCGTGGCTTATGGCAACGTCGAAGCCGTTCATGGCATTTCGCTCAAGGTCGACGAAGGCAGCATCGTTACCGTCATCGGCCCCAACGGCGCGGGCAAGACGACGCTGCTCGCCGCCCTCATGGGGACGCTTCCGGCGCACGGTGACGTTCGCTATCGCGGCGAGCGCGTGAACCAGCTTACGGTCGAACAGCGTGTCGGCGAAGGGATGGTACTAGTCCCCGAGAAGCGCGATCTCTTCGGTTCGATGAAAGTGCGCGATAATCTGGAACTCGGCGCGTTTGCGCGGCTGCGGCGTGGCGATCGCGACGCGCTGCGCACCCTTGATGACGTGTACGCGCGCTTTCCGCGCTTGCGCGAACGCAAGGATCAGGAGGCGGGAACGCTCTCCGGCGGCGAGCGGCAGATGCTGGCGTTAGGGCGCGCGCTGATGGCCAAGCCCAGGCTGCTGATGCTCGATGAGCCGTCGCTTGGCCTTGCACCATTGATCGTGCGCGAGATTTTCAGCATCGTGTCGGCATTGAAGGCGAGCGGCGTGTCGATCCTGCTCGTCGAACAGAATGCGCGTGCGGCGCTGCAGGTGGCCGACTACGGTTATGTGCTGGAGACCGGCGAACTGGTGATCGAAGGGCCGAGCGCCGATCTGGCGGCGAATCCGCAGGTAGCGGCCACTTATCTTGGGCAGGCAGCGGCTTAAGCGTGGCGCATGACGTTGAAATGGGGGCCGATCGGCCCCAAAATAGTCAAACAAAGTGAGTCCGCGCGATCCGCGTGACCACATCCTCCGAAAGGCCGCTTCCGTGACCGACCTGTCCGTTCCTCCGGTGTCTGCCGCCATCCTGGCCGACGCCGAGCATCTGTTGCTGGCGCCCTCCGGTCTCGATCAGGCTGCGCTCTCGCGCGTACTGGCCGAAATCCATGATCACGATGTCGAGTTTGCCGATCTTTATTTTCAGCACGCGCGATTCGAAGGCTGGAGCCTCGAGGAGGGCATTGTCAAGTCGGGCACATTCAACATCGATCGCGGCGTCGGCGTGCGCGCGGTCAGCGCCGACAAACAGGCGTACGCGTATTCGGACGACATTTCGCTTGCCGCACTCACGGAAGCCGCGCACGCGGTCCGCGCGATCGGGCGGCAAGGACAATCGGTCGTGACACCGCTGG
>Ga0184632_10000366_pt1 | contig 17431 bp, 20 predicted proteins | sample PLM31_50_b1_FD_133153 | JGI IMG/M metagenome (GOLD analysis project Ga0184632, IMG submission 133153) | Groundwater sediment microbial communities from an aquifer in East River, Colorado, USA - PLM3-1_50_b1 | ecosystem: Environmental > Terrestrial > Soil > Riparian zone | place: USA: East... | reverse complement strand
CGATCTTCCTCATGGCCGCGTCGTTCCAGCGGCAGGAGACCGGCCTCGACCACCACGCCCCCGCCCCGCTGGACGTGCCGACGCCCGACGAGGTGCCGACGATGACCGAGCGCCTGTCACCCTATCCGGAACGGCTCGGCATCTGGTCGGTCATTCCGCGCCCGATGGATGTGCGATACGTCGGCGAGCCGGGCTGGGTACCACCGGGAGGCCGCCCTGCGGATATACATCAGCGGGTGTGGATGCGTATTGACGGCAAGCTCTCCGACGACCCGCTGGTACACGCCGCCGCGCTGACGTTCGCCTCCGACCTGACGCTGCTCGACTCCGTACTATCGGTGCACGGCGAAGTGTGGGGGCCGGGCGGCATGGTGGGAGCCAGCCTCGACCATGCGCTGTGGTTCCATCGGCCGTTCCGAGCCGACGAGTGGTTCCTCTATGACTGCTGGAGCCCGTCGGCGTCGGGCGCCCGCGGCCTAGCCACCGGCCGGATGTTCACTGAGGACGGTCGAAACATCGCCACCGCGGTTCAGGAGGGATTGCTGCGCCGGGTCGGTGGCTGACGCCGACTCGAGCGCCCACTCGAGCGCCGATCATGACCTGGAGGTCATGATCGGCGCCTTTTGGCGACGGCCACATCATGATCGTGGCGATCTTGGGACCGCGATGCCGTGATATCCGTCGCCGGTAGAGGCAGAAGCGCACAGCGTGAGGAACATAATCTCCTTGTGCGCCTCAACGCCCGCGTGGACTATGCCCTGCGTGCCGTCGTCGAGCTGGTTGCGGCCGGCGGCACCGCCGCCCGGCCGGTGACCGCTGAGCGGCTCGCCAGCGGGCAGGCGATCCCGCCAAAGTTCCTCGAGAGCATCCTTCTGCAGCTGCGCCGGGCCGGCATCGTGCACTCGCAGCGCGGGCCTGATGGCGGGTACTGGCTCGCCAAGCCGGCTGACGAGATCTCCCTCGCCGACGTCATCCGGATCATCGACGGTCCGCTCGCCAATGTGCGGGGCCAACGGCCGGAGGACCTGGGCTACCACGGTGCAGCGGCAGCCCTGCAGGAGGTCTGGATCGCCCTTCGGGCCAGCGAGCGGGAGATCCTCGAGCTGGTCACCATCGCCGATGTGGTGACGGGCAAACTGCCAAAGCGGGTACGCACGCTGGCCGCCGACCCGCGCGCCTGGGTCTGACTTGTCTGGGTGTAATCGGCCCCTGATGTAACTCGGTCGACACGTTGACTCGGCGCCGCGACCATGGCGGACATGACGGAGGTGTTGTCAGCGGTGCCGGTGGGGTCGGGCGGCAACCGGCTCGTCTGGGCGGCCACGCCCGAACCAGTGCGACGCTCGATCGAGGAGCACCTGGGCGCAGCCGTGGTCGATGCCCACAGCCAGACGGGCGGCTTCTCCCCAGGTCTCGCCGCGCGGCTGCTCCTCGCCGACGGGCGCCGGTTCTTCGCCAAGGCCATCGGGACCTCGCGCAATCCACTCTCGCCCGACATGTTCCGCCGCGAGGCGCGCATCGCGGCCGCGCTGCCGCCCGAAGCGCCGGTGCCGCGCCTGTTGTGGACCTACGACGACGGTGACTGGGTGGCGCTGGTCTTCGCCGACGTGGAGGGCCGCACACCGGCTGAGCCGTGGACTCGGCCGGAACTGGATCGGGTTCTGGCCGCCCTGCCGGGACTGTGGGAATCGTTGACTCCTGCGCCAACACAGACCACGACGATCGCCGAGGACTGGGCCGCGGACTTCCAGGAGTGGTCCGCACTTGCCGCGATGGCGTCGATCCCCGCCGGACTCGTCGCGGCCGATCCCTGGGCGGCCGCGCGACTGGACCAGCTCGCAGCGCTGGAGTCCGCCTGGTCGACGGTCGTGGAGGGAACCACGCTGCTGCACGGCGACCTTCGCGCGGACAACATCCTGCTCACCAAGGACCGCGTCGTGTTCGTCGACTGGCCCGGCGCGTTGGTCGGGCCCGCCTGGGCGGACCTGGTCTTCCTGCTCCCGAGCGTCGGCATGCACGGGATCGACCCCGAGGAGATCTTCACGGCACACCCGGTCGCTCGCACGGCCGACCCCGACGCCGTCACGTCGCTTCTAGCCGGCCTCGCCGGCTACTTCATCGCCGCATCCTTGCAGCCCCCGCCGCCCGGTCTGCCCCGGGTGCGCCACTTCCAGCTCGCCCAGGGCCGTGCCGCGCTCTCCTGGCTCCGCACCCGCCTGAGCTAGCGGGCAAGATCCCCGTGATCACGCTCTGACCGTCGCGAAACAGCGTCGATCATGACCTCCAGGTCATGATCGACGGAGGGGTTTGATCGGAGGGGGAGTTCGGAGGGGGAGTGGTGAGGCGTTGGCACGTCTCAGGTAATGGGCCCGCGTTGACTCCTGTCCCCTTCTCAGGCAGTCTCCTATCAATCCGGTAGGAAATCTAGAGAATGAGGATGGTCATGAGGAGAGTTGCCGCACAACGGTGGGCGGGGTTGGTGATGAGCGCCGTAGTCGCTCTGACGGGCCTCGCAGCCTGTGGCGGCGGCGGTTCCTCGGCCGGCGGGAACACCGCGCGGGTCACGCTGCGTCTTGGGCACTTCCCCAACCTGACCCACGCCACCCCGATCGTCGGGATCGAGAAGGGCATCTTCGCGGAGAAGCTGGGCGCGAACGTCGACCTGCAGGTCAAGACTTTCAACGCCGGCCCGGAGGCGGTCACGGCGCTGATCTCGGGAGCCCTGGACGCCACATTCATCGGCCCGAACCCGGCGATCAACGCCTGGTCGCAGTCGAACGGCCAAGCCGTCAAGCTCGTGGCCGGATCGGCGTCAGGTGGTGTTTTCTTCGTCACCAAACCGGAGATCACCAAGGTGGAGGACTTGCGCGGTAAGGCCATCGCGACGCCCCAGCTCGGCAACACTCAGGACGTCGCGCTGCGCTACTGGCTCAAGCAGAAGGGCCTCAACACCACAAAGGAGGGTGGCGGCGACGTCTTCATCAAGCCACAGGACAACGCGATCACGGTGGACACCTTCCGGACCGGGGCGATCGACGGTGCCTGGGTGCCGGAGCCGACCGCCTCGCGTCTCATCGCGGCCGGCGGCAAGGTCCTGCTCGACGAGCGCGACCTGTGGCCCGGCGGGAAGTTCGTCATCACTCACCTGCTGGTGAGCACGAGGTTCCTCAACCAGCACCGGGACGTCGTCAAGAAGCTCATCGAAGGCTCGGTCTTCACGAACAAGTTCATCAACGACAACCCGGCCGAGGCGCAGAAGGCCATCTCCGACGGCATCGGGAAGATCACCGGCAAGCCGCTCGACCTCACGCTCATCGAACAGGCATGGACGTCAATCACTTTCCTGGACGACCCGTTGGCGGAGTCCCTGCGCACGAGCGCCGCGCACGCCCAGGATGTGGGGCTTCTCAAACCCGTGGACCTCAACGGAATCTACGACCTCACGCTGCTGAACGAGGTTCTGGCGGCGAACGGATCGGTGGAGGTCAAGACATGAGTACGCAGCTATTGAGTCCCAGCCTCGCCGAGCGGTCTTCGGACCGCTCGGCGGTGGCGCTGGTTGAGGTAAGTAAGGTGTTCGGGCGCGGCCCGGACGCCGTGCACGCGCTCGACAAGGTGTCGCTGAGCGTGGAACCAGGAGAGTTCGTCTGCCTCGTGGGTGCATCCGGCTGCGGCAAGAGCACGCTGCTCTCCCTGGCCGCGGGTCTCGACACCCCCTCGGCCGGAACGATCGGCGTCGCCGGCCGGGGTAGTCCGGCGCTGATGTTCCAGGACCCGGCACTGTTCCCATGGCTGACCGTGGCCGGCAACGTAGGCCTGCCGCTGCGCCTGCGTGGAGTGTCGCGAGTGGAGCGTCAGGCCCGCGTGACGGAACTGCTACGGGTGGTGCACCTGGAGGAGTTCGCCAAGCGGCAACCGCACGAGCTCTCCGGCGGCATGCGCCAGCGGGTGGCACTGGCCCGTACGCTTGGCCTGGCCTCGCCGGTCCTGCTGATGGATGAACCGTTCGGCGCGCTGGACGCCATGACCCGCGACATCCTCCACGATGAGCTCGAGCGGATCTGGACCGAGCGGGGGCTGACCGTCGTCTTCGTCACGCACAACGTGCGTGAGGCGGCCCGCCTGGGCGACCGGATCGTCCTGCTCTCCAGCCGACCCGGTCGGGTCGTGTGGGAACGCCCCGTGGATATCGCCCGTCCGCGCCGTATCGACTCGCCGGAGGTGGCGGCGATAGCGGCCGAGGTGACCGACCGGCTCCGCCAGGAGGTGCGCCGCCATGGCCGTTGACATTACGAACACCCTGCGGTCAGCGCAGGCCGACTCAACCATCGCCGGACTCGACGCGCTGGAACTCGCCGGCCGCCGGAGACGGCTCGGCCTCGGGCGGAGGCTGTGGGCTGGGACTTGGCCCAAGCTCATCGCCGTCGGTCTCGTTGTGGGTATTTGGCAGCTCGCGTACTGGGCCGAGTGGAAGGACCCGTGGGTGCTGCCCTCTCCGGCGGAGGTCGGCTTGCAGCTGTGGCAGTTCGTGGGCCAGATCGACTTCTGGCGCGGCGTCGGGACAACGCTGGGCCGGGCCGTACTCGGCTTCGCGCTCGCGGCGGCGATCGGCTTCGTCGTCGGGGTGGCCGTAGCGCGCAACCGGGTGCTGCGGGCGGCGATCGGTTCGACCATCACCGGTCTGCAGACCATGCCGTCGATCGCCTGGTTTCCGCTGGCGATCCTGCTCTTCCAGCTCAACGAGAGCGCCATCTACTTCGTGGTCGTGCTCGGCGCCGCCCCATCGATCGCCAACGGGGTCATCGGCGGTGTCGACTGGGTGCCGCCGATGCTGCTGCGAGCGGGCAAGAACATCGGTGCCTCCGGGCTCAAGCTTTACGCGTACGTCATCGCCCCTGCCTCACTGCCGGCCATCGTGGCCGGTCTGAAGCAGGGCTGGGCGTTCGCGTGGAGGAGCCTCATGGCGGGCGAACTGCTGGTCCATATCCCCGATACGTTGTCGCTGGGCTCGCAGATGGACGTACTACGGCAGCTCCTCGACGCCAAGGGCGTCATCGCCGTGATGATCGCGATATTCGTGATAGGCGTCCTAGCAGACGCGATCTTCGGACGGGTCGATCAAGCCGTACGCCGGCGGTGGGGCGTTCTGGAGCCGACCTGAGGAATCGGTGATCTGGTGATCTCGCAGATGCGACGTGAGCCCGCCAAATATTGCGAAGAATCAAGGAGTACGGGTGTATTGCCCTCGGATCTGCGAGGGTTATCGTGGTCGGGTGACGGCATTCCGGATCGGCGAGGCGGCCGAGCTGCTCGGCGTCAGCGCCGACACGGTTCGGCGCTGGGTCGATGGCGGCCGGCTCTCCGCGGCACGCGACGAGCATGGCCACCGGGTGATCGCCGGCATTGACCTCGCCGCCTTCGCCCGATCATTGGGCAGCGACCCGGAGGAGCGGTCCGAGCACTCCTCGGCCCGCAACCGCCTCCGCGGGATCGTCACCGCCGTCGTCAAGGACACCGTGATGGCACAGGTCGACATCCAGGCCGGCCCCTTCCGCGTGGTGTCGCTCATGAGCCGGGAAGCGGTCGACGAGCTCGGCCTGGAGGTTGGCTCGGTTGCTGTGGCGGTGATCAAGTCGACGACAGTCATGGTCGAAAGGCCCTGAGCGAAGGAGCACCCATGAGGAGAGGCTGGGCACGCACAGCGCTGGCCGCGCTCGCCGCGGTCACGGCGTTGGTCGGTGTGAGCGGCTGCGGTACCGACGGCAGCCCGCAGACAACGGCGAGTTCCGCCGGTGTCACGGGAGCAGTTACCGTCTTCGCGGCCTCATCGCTGACGGACTCGTTCACGCAGATTGGTAAGGACTTCGAGGTCGCCAACCCCGGCACGCATGTGACGTTTAACTTCGCCGGGAGCTCCGCGCTGGCCCAGCAGATCAACCAGGGCGCGCCGGCAGACGTGTTCGCGTCGGCCAGCCCGGCCACCATGAAGCAGGTCACCGACGCCGGCAACGGGGACGGCGATTCCATGACGTTCGTCAAGAACCAACTCGTCATCGCCGTGCCGAAAGGCAACCCGGACCGCGTCGTCGGCCTGGCCGACCTCGCCAAACCCGGTGTAAAGGTGGCTCTCTGTGCCGAGCAGGTCCCGTGCGGAGCGGCCGCCAAGAAGGCGCTGGACGCCGCCGGAGTGGCGCTGACCCCGGTCACGCTGGAGCAGGACGTCCGAGCGGCGCTGTCAAAGGTCAAGCTCGGTGAGGTCGACGCCGCACTGGTGTACCGGTCCGACGCCAGATCGGCCGCGGCCGACGTCGAGGGTGTCGAGTTCCCCGAATCCGCGCAGGCGATCAACGACTACCTGGTCATCGTCCTCAAGGAAGCGCCCAACAAGGCCGCCGCGCAGGCGTTCGTCGCCTATGTGCTCTCCCAGAGGGGCAGGTCCGTGCTCACCCAGGCCGGCTTCCAGGCGCCCTAATGTCCACTCACGACCGTGGGTCCACTCGGGAGAACGACGTGCTTGACGTGGCGCAACCGGCACCGGTGCCGCCGCCCCGGCGCTGGGTCGGCCGTCGTGTCCCGGTCGCGCTGCTAATTCCCGCCGCACTGGGCCTGGCCTTCCTCGTGCTGCCCATGGCCGGTCTGCTCATCCGCGCTCCGTGGTCGACACTGCCCCAGCGGCTGGCCGCACCCGGCGTACTCACGGCGCTGCGTCTGTCCCTGCTGACGGCCACCGTCGCCACCATCGTCTGCGTCGTTCTCGGCGTTCCGCTGGCGTGGGTACTCGCCCGGGTGGACTTTCCCGGCCGCCGCGTGGTGCGGGCGCTGGTTACCGTGCCCCTGGTGCTGCCGCCGGTGGTCGGCGGCGTGGCGCTGTTGCTCGTCTTCGGCCGGCGGGGTTTGGTGGGACGCTGGCTCGACGAGACATTCGGCATCACATTGCCGTTCACGACGACCGGAGTCGTCATCGCCGAGGCGTTCGTCGCGATGCCGTTCCTCGTGATCGCGGTCGAGGGTGCGCTGCGAGGTGCCGACGAGCGGTACGAGGAGGCCGCCGCCACCCTCGGCGCCGGGCGGTGGACCACATTTCGCCGCGTCACCCTGCCCCTCGTCGCGCCTGGTGTGGCCGCCGGTGCTGTCCTGTGCTGGGCACGCGCCCTGGGTGAGTTCGGAGCCACCATCACCTTCGCCGGCAACTTCCCTGGACGTACGCAGACGATGCCGCTCGCGGTCTACCTCGCCCTGGAGAAGGATCTGGACTCCGCCATCGTGCTCAGCCTTATCCTCCTTGCCGTGTCCGTCACGATCCTGGCCAGCCTGCGCGACAGATGGATCAACACGCCGTGACGCCGGTCCTGGACGCCCGAGTCGTCGTCGACCGTGGCGGCTTCCGCCTCGATGTCGGTCTGCGCATCGGAGCGGGTGAAGTGGTGGCACTCCTCGGGCCCAATGGCGCCGGCAAGACCACCGCGGTGCGGGCACTCGCCGGTCTGATCGCGCTGACCGACGGCCACATCGCCATCGGCGGCCGGCGGTTCGACGACCCCCGTACGGTCACGTTCGTCCCCCCCGATCAGCGCCCGATCGGCGTTGTCTTCCAGGACTATTTCCTCTTCCCGCACCTGACCGCGCTGGACAACGTAGCGTTCGGCCCCCGCTGCCATGGCGCGTCGCGCCCAGCCGCCCACGAGACCGCGGCCCGCTGGCTGGCCCGCGCAGGGATGGCCGACCTGGCCCGCCGCAAGCCCCGGCAGCTCTCCGGCGGGCAGGCCCAACGCGTCGCGCTGGCCCGGGCGCTCGCCGTGGACCCTGCCCTCTTGTTGCTCGACGAGCCCCTCGCCGCCCTCGACGCCCGCACCCGACTGGACACGCGGGCCCAGCTGCACCGCCACCTCACCGATCACGAAGGCGCGACCTTGATCGTGACACACGACCCGCTCGACGCTCTAGTCCTGGCGGATCGGCTCGTGATCATAGAAGACGGCCGCGTGGTGCAGGAAGGCGATGCCGCCACCATCACCGCGCGTCCGCGCACCGACTATGTCGCACGTCTCGTCGGTCTCAACCTCTATCGTGGCCGCGGAACCGGCCACACCGTCACTCTTGCCGACGGATTCGTCATCACCGCCGCGGATACCACGGACGGCGACGCCTTCGTCGCCTTTTCCCCCGCCGCCGTTGCCCTTCACCTCGACCTCCCCTCGGGCAGTCCGCGTAACACCTGGCCCGCGACTGTTGCCGGCGTCCAGCGGCATGGCGACAACCTGCGGGTCCAACTTTCTGGACCGATAGGCGCCGCGGCGGACATCACGCCCGCAGCCGCCGCACAACTACGTCTTGAGCCGGGCCAGCTGGTCTGGGCTGCCGTCAAGGCGACCGAGACGCGCGCCTACCCGGCCTGACCGCGACCGTAACGACAGCATCGTGCACGGGTGCGGTCGGGCTCGGTGCCAAGACCCCCGTGATCACGGTCTAGTCGTCGTGAAACGCCGTCGATCATGACCTCCAGGTCATGATCGACGGGGTTATGGGGTAGAGGCTGTGTGTTGGATGAGGCGCCACGCGTCGGCCACGTGTTCATGGGTCGTCTGTGGTGCGCCGATCGCCAGCCGCAGCACGAACCGCTCGCGCACCTTGGTGTGAGTGAGATACAGCGCGCCGGAGGCGTTGAGGCGGCGCAGCAGCTCGGCGTTCGTCGCATCCGACGCGGCATCGTCATCGCGGCGCAGGCGGAAGCAGACCAGCGAGAAGGGGTGCGGCGCGACGATCTCGAAGCGTCCGTCGGATCGTACCCAGGACGCGAACTCCTGCGCCAATGCGACGCCGGAGCGGATGTGCGCTCGCAGCCCTTCCGCGCCGTACCACCGCAGAACGAACCACACCTTCAGCGCCCGGAACCGACGCCCCAGCGGCACCTGCCAGTCCCGGTAGTCGATGACCGCCCCCGACTCGGTCGCGGCATTGCGCAGGTACTCCGGCAGCACCGACAGCGCCTGGATCAGCTCGGCCCGGTCGGCCACCCAGAAGGCGTCGCAGTCGAACCCGGTCAGCAGCCACTTGTGCGGGTCGAAGCAGTACGAGTCGGCGAGCTCCACTCCAGCATGCGACCACCGCAGTTCGGGGCAGATCGCCGAAGCGCCGGCGTAGGCGGCGTCCACATGAAGCCATACCCCGAACCCCCGGCAGATCTCACCGATCTCCGGCAGTGGGTCGACCGCGGTCGTCGAGGTGGTGCCGATGGTCGCGACCACGAGCGCGGGGACGCGACCCGCTGCGCGATCGGCCTCAAGCGCGGACCGCAACGACGCGGGCCGCAGGGCAAGCGTGGAACTGTCCACATCGATCAGTCGCACAGCGCTATCGCCAACACCGGCGAGGCGTGCGGCCTTCTCGATGGACGAGTGACCCTGCGTCTAGGTGTAGATGGTGTACTGGCGATCCACGCCATCGGTGCGCCAACGGCCACCGCTGGCCCGGTGCAATGCCACCAGCGTGGCTACCAGGGTGGCCGACGATGCGGAGTCCTGGATGACGCCGCCGCCGTGGCCCGACGAGCGGAACTGAGGCGGCAGGTCAAGCAGGTCGGCGAGCCAGTCCAGCATCACCGTCTCCATCTCGGTGCACGCCGGGCCGGTCGCCCAGAGCATGCCCTGTACCCCGACGCCGGCGCACACGAGGTCGGCCAGAACCGACGGGCCCGATGTATTGGCAGGGAAGTAGGCGTAGAAGTTGGGATGCTGCCAATGGGTGAGCCCCGGCGTCACCACCGTGTCGAGGTCCTTGACGATCGCGTCGAATCCCTCGCCCGTCTCGGGTGCCCGGGTGGGCAGGAGCCCGCTGGTGGCGCCGGGTGACACGTCCGGCGTAACGCGCCGCTGTGGTAGCCCGGACCAGTAATCCGCGACCCAGTCGACGACCTGGTGCCCGTACTGTCGGAACTCGTCGGCCGTCATGTGCGGCGCCTGCTCGACCATGACCGCGACTCTAATCCCACGTCAGCCGCGCCGGCGTGGGTCGGGTCCAGATGTTGCGCGAACCAGGTGAGCACGGGACCGAGGTCAGCCCACGCCTTGCGGACCCGGTCCAGAGGCTCTGCCGTCGACAGCCAAGCGCCGACGGGCCACTGCCGCCGCAGCACGACCTCACGGTGGCGGAGGAGCTCGAGTCGGGGATGGTTGAGCGTCACGCCACGTGGTGCGGTCTTCATCGTGTCGCCGTCGAGGGTCCACCCGCCCCGTACTAGTGTGGCGACCGCACGGGCGAGGCGCGGCCCCGACCGGCCGTCGAGTGCGGCCCCGCGGTATGCAGCCAGCTGTGAAGGTGCGAGCCGCATCATGCCACCCCACACCGCCAATCCGGCCAGGCTCAGTCGAACCCCTAGACCGACCCGGTCAGCCACCTCAAGCTCTGCGCCCTGGTTACGCCAGAGGTACGGGTCGCGGTGCAGATGCCACACGTGCGCTGGCCCGAACTCGGCGGCCAGCGCATCGCACAGCTCCGCCATGGGAGCCCGGACGAACTTCTCCTGAGCATCGCGGCGGGCGGCGTCGCCGACACCCTCCGCTTCGGCCTGCTCCAGCAGGTCGAGCGCCTCATCGCTCCACCCAATGAACTCGGAAGCCACGAAGGCATCCTCCCCTGCACGGCCTACGGTGGGTAGGTTTGCGGGCGTGACACTCCTCCGAATCGGCGTGCTCGGCGCCGCGCGCATCGCCCCCAACGCCATCGTCAACCCCGCGCGCGCGGTGGACGGGGTCGAGGTGCTCGCACTGGCGGCTCGGGACCGGGCACGGGCGGCGCGTTTCGCAAACAAGTGGGGCGTGCCCGTCGTCCACTCTGACTACGCGGCCGTCCTGGACGACCCGATGGTGGACGCAGTCTACATTCCACTTCCCAACTCGCTCCATGCACAGTGGACACTACGTGCTATCGCCGCGGGCAAGCATGTGCTGTGCGAGAAGCCCTTCACCAGCAACGCGGCCGAGGCCCGAACGGTGGCCGAGGCGGCCGACGGATCCGGCTTGGTCGTGATGGAGGCGTTCCACTACCGCTACCACCCGCTGATGCGACGAGTGCTCGACCTGCTCGCCGACGGCGCCATAGGTCCCGTTCGCCGCGTCGAGACGGAACTCAGTTTCCCGCTGCCACTCTTCGGCGACATCCGGTACCGCCTCGACCTCGCCGGTGGAGCGCTGATGGACGCGGGCTGCTATGCCGTGCACTGCCTTCGACAGCTGGGGACTGGGGAGCCCGAGGTCGTCAGCGCGGAGGCACGACTCCGCTCGCCCGGGGTGGACCGGGCGATGACCGCATCATTGCGCTTTCCGGACGGCGCCACCGGGCGGGTCACCTGCTCGATGTGGTCACGTCGGCTGCTGGGCGTCTCCGCGAAGGTGGTCGGCGAGACCGGCCATCTCAAGATCTTCAACTTTGTGGCGCCGCACGTCTATCACCGACTCACGGTCAGCTCGCGGGGGCGGAGCTGGCACGAGCGGGTGGCGGGCGAGCCGACCTACACTTGCCAGCTCCGCGCGTTCGCGGCCGCGGTGCGCGATAGCGGCGAGGTGCTGACGCCGGCCTCCGACGCGGTGCGCACGATGAAGGTGATCGACGACATCTATCTCACGGCGGGTCTGCAGCCGCGCGGGCAGACCACAACGGGGCGCTAGTCCGGCCGGCGCAGCGCGATCTGCTGCCGGATGATCGCGAAGCCGGACGACCGGTAGAGCGCGACCGCGGACGCGTTACTCCCCGGCGTCATGACCGCGACCGCCGAAGCCTCCTGGGCGGCCAGCGCCGCGCAGGCCGCGTGGACGACCGTCCGGCCGTGACCACGACCCGGTACGCCAGCCGTGGGCCGAGCGCCATGCGCAGCACGGTGGCGTCGAGGAGTCCGACCGCGCCCGGACCGTCTTGATCGGACCAGACCAGCAGCGTTCTACTGATCACGTCGTCCTCGAACCGCAGGTGCCAGCCGACATCGCCGAGATGCAGCGGGTCTGCCAACCCGTCGGCCGACGCCCACCGCGCCAGCGTCTCCAGCACGCGCGCCGCGCCTGCTCGGTCGGCATAGTCCCACGAGATCGTCGGCTCGGTCATGGTCGGCAGGCTAAGCGTCGCGTACCCATTCGGCGACGTGTTTCCGCCAGATCGAATCGCGCGCGGCCGCGAACGTCGGCTAGGCTCTGGTCTGGCCTCCCACACGGTGCCGTCCCCCGGCACCGGGAGCCGCCGCCTAATTGCCTACGGGCGAGCCGGGGACCCACCATGCAACTGGGGTGAATCCGCACAAAGCGGTAGGGGTACTTCCGCCCCGACCTCATGACGCTGTCGACAGAGTCGAGGCGACAGCTGACCCGGTCGGCGGCCGACCGGAAGGAACAGGATTCTTGCGCTCCGACGCAGCCGTTCGCCGCTACGTCGTCTTGACCCTGGCAGTACTCATCGGTCTGGTGGGCATCGTGGCTGTCGCCACGCCGGCCTCCGCCGACCCAGGCACCGACGGCGAAGGTGGGACGGCCTCTCTGAGAGAACAGCTTGACGCGGCCTCAAGGGGCTATCTCGACGCCAAGGCTCGGTTGGACGCCTCCAAGATCCGCCAAAAGCAGCTCACCGACCAGCTACAAACGGTCGAACTCCAACTCAGCTCGCAGTCCGAGGCCGTCGACGAGATCGCCGTGGCCGCGTACATGTCCGGTGGTTTGGGCCCCCTCGCCGGGGTACTGGGCAGCGGCTCGCCCGAGACCTTCATCGACCGGGTCACCCTGTTGAACGCGGTGGCTTTGAGCGAGGACGCCCAAGTCCGCGAACTCACCTCGACTCGGGAGCGAGTCGCCGCAGCCAAGGCCGCGATCGACGCCGAGGTCAAGCATCAGCAGGCACAGCTCACCGTCATGGCCGAGCGCAAGGCACAGGCCGAGAAGGCGTTGCGCACGGCGGGCGGTGGTCAGGTGACGAGCGGGTTCACCAGCTCCAACTCGTCCCTGGCCGCGCCGGCCCGCCGAAACGCCGACGGGACCTGGCCGAGCGAGTCATGCAGCCTCAACGACCCGACGACGAGCGGCTGCATCACGCCGCGAACGTTGCATGCGCTGAACCAGGCAAAGGCCGCCGGATTCACCCGATATGTCTCGTGCTTCCGGGCCAGTGGCTCCGGTGAGCACCCCAAAGGTCGCGCCTGCGACTTCGCCGCCCAGGCAGGCGGCTTCGGGGGCACGGCGACGGGCGGCGATCGTGCCTACGGTAACAATCTGGCTACGTACTTCATTCGCAACGCGAGCAGGCTGGGCGTGCTCTACGTGATCTGGTTCCGCCAGATCTGGTTGCCCGGGTCGGGCTGGCGCTCCTACAGCGGAGGCGGCAGCCCGTCGGCCGACCACACCAACCACGTCCACCTATCGATGTACTGACGGTGGGCGCGCCAGTCCCGGCGAGCGTGAGTCCCGTCGGGCGAAGGCCCCCGCGAGCAGTCAGTCCTGGAGCCAGCCGCGCCTGCGCGCTGACGCGACGAGTCGTTGGCGTATCTCCACAATCTGTGCGGCGGTGACTGCGGGGGACACCGCGATGAGCACGTCGGTGATCTCCTGGGTGTACTCGGCCGCCGGGATCACGTCGGACAGGTCGTCGTCCAGGCCGTCATCGTCGTCCCAGTCTTCCCTCGGGATCGCGGATGACGATGGTGCGTCGAGCACCTTGACGTCGTAGGCCTTGAGACCACGCTGACCTTCCATGACCTCGAACTGCACCCGCATCCCAGCTCGAGCTGTCTGCGCGTGCGCCTTGAGCTCCTCCATATGCAGGAATACGTCATCGCCACCGCCGTCTGGAGCGATGAATCCATATCCACGTGTCTTGTTGAACTGCACAATCCGACCAGTAACCGCCACACGAACCAGCTCCAACCGACCACCGAATAGCCCTGTGCGGACCACAATACGGCTATCCGCCGGCTGGACGCAGCACCGGATCGCCGAGCTTTCGTCGATCTAGGGCGGAGTCGCGTGGTTTGATCTTCAAGCACGCGACTCCGCCCTTGATCGACGGGGCGATTCATCGCGCGCCGTTCACCTGCTTGACACGGACCCGTCGGTGACGAAGCCTCAACAGGGGCTGGGTGGGCCGCCTAACCGGAGGAGCCGGCGGAGGTGCCCAACAGGGGGGTGGTGATGACGGCGGTGCACCTGCGCATCATCGGCCGCCGCTTGCCCGGATCGACCTGGTCGGGCCGCAGCGGGATCCACGTCGGGGTCCAGCGGGGTACCGAGGTCGTCGGCTTGGTGATCGGAGACGCCGCCGACGCCGTCTTCGATATCGACCTCGACGTCGTCGACGGCGAGGACGGTCAACTGGACTTCCGCGGCCCGTTTGTGCAAGGACGGCGTGGCGAACGCTTTGTCTACCTCAGCTGGGGTGAGGTAGATGCCGATGGGACGTTCGACATGTTTCGTCGGCTCAAGCTTCATCTCGCGCCCTTGGTCGAGCACATTTCGGCCGAGAGTGTGCTCGCCGCGAAGAAGATCCAGGCCGTGCTCGAACTCACTGACACTCGGGGGCGGCCATTGGCCGCGTCGGTACGCCCACCCTGGGTCACCTGGCGGATCGGCTTCGGCAGCCGCAGCTCAGCCTGACCCCCACATCACGTCGGCCATCTCGTGGAGGTCAACGCCTCGGGACCGGTCAGGTCGTAGGTTGGCGAGTCGTCGGGCGACCCGTCCGCCGAGCCCTCCGGTCGCGCCGGTGACGCCAATGAGGTCACTCGATGTCACGCGGCTCAGAATGCCACGTGACCCCGACCTGCATGCGCCAGACTGACCGGGTGAGTGAGTACCAGTACTGCCAGGTCGTCACGACGGTTGCGTCCCGCGAGGCAGCCGACCTACTCGGCCGTCGCGCCATTGAAGCCCGCCTCGCCGCCTGTGCCCAGGTCGGCGGGCCCATCACGAGCACCTACTGGTGGCAGGGCGCGGTCGAGTCGGCCGAGGAGTGGCAGGTCGTCTTCAAGACCACCACCGACCGGTACGCGGACCTGGAGGCCCACATCCGCGGTCACCACAGCTATCAGGTGCCGGAGATCCTGTGCACGCCCGTGTCGGCAGGCAACCCTTCCTACCTGTCCTGGCTGGCGGCCGAGACCCGGGTGTAGGCAGCGGCGGCCACGACCAGGTCCTCCCACGCCTCACCCACGCTCTTGAACACCCGCGGCCGTCCGGGCAGCGGTGTGACCCGACCGGCCACCAGGTCAGCCAGGTCGCCCGCGACCAACTCGGCCGGGTCACCGGCCAGCACGAGGTCGCCGGCGGTCGCGGCGCTGGCCCGGCTCTCCACCACGACCGTCGCATGGCGCACCAGCGCCGGGTCCAGTTCCCGGGCGTCGGGCTCGTGCGAGCCGATGGCCACCACGGTCGATTCGGCCGGAAGCCGGGACGAGTCGAAGAGCGGCTGACGCGCGGTCGTGCAGCAGGCGACGAGATCCGCGTCGGCGATGGAATCCGGCGATCCAGCGGAGGCGGCGAGGCCCAACCGCAGCACCCACTCGACAACCGCGGGGGCACGATCGGGCGTACGGGTGACGACGCGCACCGATCGCAGCGGGCGCACCGCCGCGATGGCCTCGACGTGGGCGTACGCCTGCGGACCGGCGCCGAAGACGACCAGCCGGCTGGCCTCGGCCGGGGCTAGCCGGCCGACTGCCAGGGCCGACACGGCCGCGGTGCGCACGACGGTGAGTGCCGCCGCGTCGAACTGCGCGATGGGCACCAGTGTGGCCGAGTCGAAGAGCAGGTACACCCCGTTGATCCGAGGAAGCCCGAGGGCCGGGTTGCCGGGCGCAACCGTGACCACCTTGACACCCGCGTACGGGGCAATCTCCGCCGGCATGAGGAGCAGCTGGCCGGCGGTGGTGTCAACGATCTGCCGCGGCGGCGTGCCCGACAGCGTCCCGGGTCGGGTGACGGCGTCCGCCAGGGCCGCAACGGCGACGGGGAACGGCAGCGTCCTGCGTAACTCGGCACCGTCGATCCACTGTAGACTCATCGGAGCTGGAACCCGTCGCCCAGCGGGTCGTCCGGATCCACGGTGAAGGTGTGCTCGCCGGTCCGGTACGCGTTGCCCGCCACCTCTGTGACGACACCGGCCCGGCCGTCGGCGTCGACCTCCGCCACGACGCGGCCGAGGAATGTCGTGCGGATGATGCTGTCATGGCGCAGCAGCGCGCCGGCCGGCAGCGCGCCGTCGGCGTGAAGCAGCGCAAGGCGTGCGCTCGTACCCGAGCCGCACGGCGATCGGTCGACCTCGCCGTCGGCAAAGACCGTGCAGTTACGCTGGTGCGGCCCCGTCGGCGTGGCGCCGAGGTCGTCGTACCAGATCGTGCCGTAGACGCCGGATAGGCGTGGCTCGGTGGGGTGTCGTGCCGCGTCGGTCGCATTGAGCGAGTCGCGGATCTCGCGGCCGAGCCTGATCAGGTCGGTCAGGTGCGCCGGCGTGACGGCGAGGCCGAGGTCGGCCGCCCGGGCCGAGGCGTAGCTGGCCCCGCCGTACGAAAGGTCGACGCTGATCTCGCCGCGGCTGGTCGCTACGGGCACGGCTCGCGCCAGCGGATAGGCGGGGACGTTTCTGAACGCGACCGAGCGGGTACGCTCGGCGACCCGCTCGACCCGCGCCGTCACGCGGCCGCTCGGCACGTCGATCACGACCTCTACCGCACCGTCGTCGGGTGCCGGGACCATACCCGTGTCGATCGCGTACGCGCCCAGCGCGATCGTGCCATGACCGCAGGCGGTCGAGAAGCCGTCCTTGTGCCAGAAGAGCGTGCCAAGCAGCGCCCCGGCATCGTCCGGCGGCACCAGGAAGCAGCCGTACATGTCCGCGTGGCCGCGCGGTTCATTGCAGAGCAGCGCGCGCACCCGGTCGGCCGGCCCGGCGATGGCGGCCTCGCGACGCTCGAGCACCGTCGAGCCGGTGATATCCGGCCCGCCCGCGGTGACGATCCGGAACGGCTCGCCCGCGGTGTGGTAGTCGACGGTCGTGATCACGTGGCTCCCTCTGGCCGACACTCCCTATGGCGACGCTGCGCCAGCATAGGCCGCCGGCTAGGCTCCTGCCCGTGTACTGGGGCCTCGCCGTCACCATCATGATCGCATCATTGCTCGTCGCCGCATGGTGCTTCGTTGCGGTGACTCGCGACCGCTGGATAGACATGACTCACCTGGCCGGGCTCGTCGTGGTGGAAGTCGCGCTCCTCGCCCAGGCGACCGTGGCGTTGGTGCGCATCGGCGGCGGCGATCGGCCGGACGAGTTCGCCACCTTCGTCGGCTACCTCGCCACGTCCGTTGTTGTTGTGCCGGTCGCGGTGGTGCTGTCCTTCATGGAACGCACCCGCTGGGGCTCGGTGATCGCCGGCGCCGGGGCCGTTGTGGTGGCGGTCCTGACGCTGCGCCTG
>Ga0184632_10000365_pt1 | contig 17431 bp, 15 predicted proteins | sample PLM31_50_b1_FD_133153 | JGI IMG/M metagenome (GOLD analysis project Ga0184632, IMG submission 133153) | Groundwater sediment microbial communities from an aquifer in East River, Colorado, USA - PLM3-1_50_b1 | ecosystem: Environmental > Terrestrial > Soil > Riparian zone | place: USA: East... | reverse complement strand
CCGATCCGCACGTTATGGGCGATGTGGACGAGATTGTCGATCTTCGTCCCCGACCCGATCACCGTGTCGTCGACGCTGCCGCGATCGATACACGTGTTCGCCCCGATTTCGATGTCGTCCCCGATGAGGCAGCGCCCCACGTGCGGGATCTTGCGGTGCGCCTCGCCGCCTTTGCCGGGGATGTACCCGAACCCATCGCTCCCCAGCACGGCCCCGGCATGGACGATGACGCGCTTCCCGAGCGCCGTGCCCGCGTACAGCGTGACACCCGGGTACAGCTGGGTGTCGTCACCCACCGCCACGCCGTCGCCGAGGACGCAGCCGGCGCCGATGCGGACGTTGCGGCCGAGTTGAACGCCCGGGCCGAGAATCGCGTGCGCGCCGATTTCCACCGGCTCCTGCCAGGTGGCGCCCCGTCCGACGACGGCCGTCGGATGGACGCCCGCTTCCCAAACGGCTTGCGGATACAACACGGGAAGCACAACCAGCAGCGCGGCATACGGCTCGGCGACGATGATGCGCGTCTCGGGACCGCCTGCGGCAGTCTCGAACTCGGGCGCCACCAGCACCACCGACGCGCTGGTGCGCTGAAGGTATGGGACGTACCGGGGCGAGGCAAGAAAAGACAGATCGCCGGGACCGGCGCGCTCGAGCGGCGCGATGCCGGCGACTGTGGTTGTGCCCGGCCCTATGAGTCTCCCACCAGTAAGCGCCGCGATCTCACTAGCGGGTAGAGTACGCGTGGGGAGCTCGGGAGCTACTGGGCCTGCGAGAGGCGCTGCAGCACCCGGGCCGTGATGTTGAGCGCGGGGTCCGCCGCGGCGATCAATCCGCCCGCGGCGTCCGCATCCAGAATCAGCGAATAGTTCAGCTCGGCGCGCAGACCCTGGATCACCGACTGCACACGCGCCTGGATCGGCGCCAGCAGCTCCTGCTCCCGCTGTCGCGCCTGATCTTGCAGCTGATTCGTGCGCTGCTCCATGCGCTGCTGCATGGCCTGGAGATCTTTCTGCTTCGCCGCCCGTGCGGCGGGCGAGAGGGCGATCGACTGCTGATCGAACGCCTGGACCGCCGAGTCGAGCTGCTGCTGCAGCTTCTGCACTTCAGTCCGGAAGCCCTCCACCTCTTTCAGGTACGTGGATTCGGCGGCCGCATACCCGGGCGTGCGCTGCAGAATCTCGCGCGAACTGATGAAGGCGATTTTCAATGGCTTCGGCGCGGGCGAGGCGCCCTGTCCGAGCGTGACAGAAGGCGCCGTGGCGAGCACGGCGACGGCGGCGAGCGAAACGAGCACAAGACGCTGCATAACGCGGGAACTCCCCGGTAGGACTGTGGGTGTGGCTTAGAAGAAATTGCCGAGCTTGAAGTGCAGCTTCCAACCTGGCTTGGGCCGGCCAAAGCCGTCAACTCGATCGAATCCGTACGCGTAGTCGATGCCGAGGGGCCCGAGCGGCGAGATCACGGCGGCGCCGAGGCCGGCGCCCCGGAACAGCCGGGTCGGATTGTATTGCGACGGGCGCGACCAGACGTTCCCGGCGTCGAAGAAGGCCGAAAGATACAGCATCTGGGAGACGCGCATGCCCAGCTCGCCCGTCATCGTGAAGAAGGCCTTGCCGAAGGCGTCTGGCCTCGCGCCGTTGGCGCTGGCGTTGGGATCGTATCCGAACGGCGTGATCGACGCTTCGTCGTAGCCGCGCAGCGGGATGAAGAATTGGGTGCCGCCGAGCGTGAACAGCTGCTCGAAGAACGGCGAGCTCCCGAACACGAACCCTGACCGCGTCGAAAAACCGAGCACGAACTTCACAGGCGACGTCGCCGGGTTGCCGAGCGTGCCGATTGGGGCGTAAAAGTGCCCCTCCGCGTCCACTCGCTGGAAGTTCCCCGACCCGCCGAGCAGACCGCCGCTCTGCGACAGCCCGAACTGGACCGACGTGCCGGCCGTCGGGAACGGCAGATCGATGCGTGTGTCGCGCAGCAGCGAGGCACCGATGGTCGAGCGCACGCAGTCGTTGCACCGGAAGGCACTCGAGAAGGCCGCATTGGTGGACGAGCCGGTGAAGCTCTGCTGGTCGATCCCGTACGACAGGAACAGCCGCGTGTAGTTGTCGCCAAACACCGGGAAGCCGAACTGCAGGCTGGCGCCGCGGCGCCGGAGCCGGCCGACGTCGGCGATCACGTAGCGCACGCGCGTGTTGTGCAGGCCGATCGTTCCCGAGATACGCGATTCCCGGATCGCGGGATCGGTGAACGACACGTCGAAGTCGTTGATGTTCTTCCCGAACTGCCATTGGAAGCGGCCGCGCTTGCCTTGGCCGAACAGGTTGGGCTCGTCGAGGCCGAGGAAACCGCCGACCCCCGTCCCCTGCCCGACCGATGCGCCGAAGTTGACGTTGCCGGTGCGCTTCTCGGAGACGTGGAAGATGACGTCGATGTCACCCTGTTCGTTGGCGGGCCGCGTATCGGGGAACGGCAACGGCTGATTGAAGAACCCGAGGTTCGACACGCGCTGATAGGAGGCGAGCAGCGCGTCCTGCCGGAAGACATCGCCGGGTACCATGACGATGGCTTCGCGAATCACGCGCTCGTGCGTGACGTCGTTGCCCCGGATCTCGATGTGATTGACGATCGCCGGCTGGCCTTCGGTGATCAGCCAGCGGAGATCCACGACCGGCTTGCCGTCGGGCGCGGTGCGCCGGATGACGTCGGGCCGCACGCTGACGTAAATGTACCCATTGTTGAAATAGAGCGTCTGCAGCTTACGGGTCGCATCCTGCCACTGCTCGTCGTCGAAGTACACCGTCGGCCGTCGCGGGCCGAGCCCCAGCATTCCGGTCCGCCGCTCCTGGTTGAACGGGTAGAACGTGTCCAGCTCTTCGGTCGAGAAACGGCGGTTGCCCACGATCTCGAATGTCCCGATCCGGTACGGCTCGCCTTCGCTCACCTTCGCCACCAGCGTGGCTTTGCCCGTCTGGTCGTGGACGATCAGCGTATCGTCGAGCACCTGGAAGTCCACGAAGCCCTGCTTGCCGTAGAACGCCGGGAGTTTCTGGCGCAGGTCCTCGGCGACCTTGTCGTCGTTGTACTCGCCCGACTGGAACCACCAGAAGCCCTCGGGGCGAGAGCTCATCTGGGCCGCGATCTGCTCGTCCGTGAAATGGCTGTTGCCCTGGATGTCCACATTGGCGATGGCGACGCGGCGGCCTTCCTCGATGTCGAAGATCACGCGCACGACGGTCGAGTCGCGTTCGTAGACGTAGACCGGCTTCGTGCGCGCGAGGTAGTAACCCTGCGCGTGGTACAGCGAATCGATCCGCGCGCGCGAGCGCTCTACCGCCGCAGGATCGAGCGGACGGCCTTCGGTCATCTGCACTTTGTCGCGCACGCCGCCCTCGGCCAGGCGCTGCACGCCGCGGATCGCCCATTTGATGAGCTGCGGCCGCTCGCGCACGTGAATGACGAGGATGTTCTTGCCGGCGGCGGTTTGCGCTTGGGTGATCGCCACGTCGTCGAACTGCCCGCTGGTATAGAGCGCCTGGATGGCGCGCTGCACGTCGCGATAGTTGAGTGGACGGCCGGCGATGAGACCGCTGAGCTGGACGACGGCGGTGGCGGTATTCCGCTGGTTGCCCACCACCGCGATCGAGTCGGGCGCCGGCGGCTGCGCGAAGCCCCCCGCCGCGCCGGCCGGAACCTCGCCCTGGGCCATGCACAGGCCCGGGGCAAGGACGGCGAGACTCAAGACGAATGGGAGAGTGAGCCGGCGGATCACGCCTTCGAGCCGGAGAGTGCCCTGAATGCCAGGCGCTCCTTGTCGGGGGCGACGTCCACCTCGATCTCGTCGCCCTTGGCGAAATCCCCGACGAGGATCTTCTCCGACAGCGGGTCCTCGACGTACTTCTGGATCGCGCGCTTGAGCGGCCGTGCGCCGTAGTGCTCATCGTAGCCGTGATCAACGAGGAAGTCGGTCGCGGCCTGCGTGAGCCGCAACGAGAGCTCCTCCTCGCCCAGACGCTTCTGGACGTCGCGCGCCAGGATCGCGACGATCAGGGCGATGTGCTCCCGCGTCAGCGAGTGGAACACGATCACGTCGTCCAGCCGGTTCAGGAATTCCGGATTGAAGACCTTGTTGATCTCTTCCTTCACCTTCTCGGCCATCTTGTCGAATTCGTTACGGGCGTCGGAGTGCGCGAAGCCGAGCGTCTTGCCCTTGACGACATCGCGGGCGCCGACGTTCGAGGTCATGATCACGACCGTGTTCTTGAAATCGATGAGCCGGCCGTAGTTGTCCGTGAGGTGCCCTTCGTCGAGCACCTGCAGCAGGATATTGAACACGTCGGGATGCGCCTTCTCGATTTCGTCGAGCAGCACCACCGAGTATGGCTTGCGCCGGACCGCCTTGGTGAGCGTGCCGGAGTCTTCGTAGCCCACGTAGCCCGGGGGCGCGCCGATCAGGCGGCTCACGGAGAACTTCTCCATGTATTCCGACATGTCGACGCGAATCAACGCCTGGGCGTCCGCGAACAGGAACCGCGCCAGCGCCCGCGCCAATTCGGTTTTGCCGACGCCCGTGGGGCCGCTGAAGATGAAGGAGCCGATCGGCCGCTTGGGATCCTTGAGGCCCGCCCGGCTGCGGCGAATGGCCCGCGAAATCACCTGGATGGCTTCGTTCTGGCCCACGACGCTCTCGTGCAGCTCGTCTTCCATACGCAGCAGCCGCGCCGTCTCCGCCTCCTGTAGGCGGGTGACCGGAATCCCCGTCCAGCGCGACACGATGAAGGCGACGCCTTCTTCGCTGATCGTGGGCCGCCGCGTCTGCCGCTCGCGTTCCCACTCCTCCTGCTTGCGCCGGATCTCGGCCTGCAGCTCGCGCTCGGAGTCGCGCAGCGAGGCGGCCTTCTCGAAGTTCTGATCGCGCACGGCCGCTTCCTTGTCGCCGTTGATGCCTTCGAGCTTGTCCTTCAGCTCGGCGACCTCGGGCGGCGGCACCTGCGCGGCGAGCCGCGCCCGCGCGCCGGCTTCATCGATCACGTCGATCGCCTTGTCGGGCAGGAACCGGTCGGTGATGTAGCGCTCCGACAGCTTCGCCGCTTCGACCAGCGTCTCGTCGGGAATGATGACGCGATGGTGATCTTCGTAGCGCTTCCGGAGTCCCTTGAGGATCTCGATCGTCTCGTCGACGGTCGGCGGATCGACGATCACGGTCTGGAAGCGCCGCTCCAGCGCGCCGTCCTTCTCGATGTATTTGCGGTACTCGTTGAGCGTCGAGGCGCCGACGCACTGCAGCTCGCCGCGCGCCAGCGCGGGCTTCAGCATGTTGGACGCGTCCACCGCGCCCTCGGCCGCGCCGGCGCCGACGAGCGTGTGCAGCTCGTCGATGAACAGAATGATGTTCTTGTTCTGGGCGATCTCGTTGATCACCGCTTTGAGGCGTTCCTCGAACTGGCCACGGTACTTGGTGCCCGCGATGACGGCGGCCATGTCGAGCGACAGCACGCGGTGATCCTTGAGCGCGTCGGGGCACTGCCCGCCTGCGATCAGCTGCGCGAGGCCTTCGACGATTGCCGTCTTGCCCACGCCCGGCTCACCGATCAGCACCGGGTTGTTCTTCTTGCGGCGTGACAGGATTTCCATCACGCGCTCGATTTCCTTCTGGCGGCCGATCGTGGGATCGAGCGCGCCTTCGGCGGCGAGCTGCGTGAGATCGCGGCAGAAATGGTCGAGCGCCGGTGTTTTGGATTTCTTCTCGCTCTTGGGCGGGGTCGGCTGCGCGCCGGTCCCGCCGCCGGCGGGCGTCGCGGGCATCTCGCTGCCGAGCAGCCGCAGCGTCTCGGCGCGCGCCTGCTCGAGGTTCACGCCCGCGTCCGTCAGGACCTGCGCGGCGATCCCCTTCTCCTCGCGCAGCAGGCCGAGCAGCAGGTGCTCGGTGCCCACGTAGGAGTGATTCAGCTCCCGCGCCTCGCTCATCGCCAGCTCGAGCACCTTCTTGGCGCGCGACGTATAGGGAAGATCGGGTCCGGCCGCGGCCGCGGCTTTCCCCTTCTTGACCGTCTCTTCGATCTTCTGTTGGATTTCTTCGAGATCGACGTTGAGATTGGTCAGGACCGCCGCGGCGACACCCTCGCCCTCGCGGATCAAGCCGAGCAGGATGTGCTCGGTGCCGACGTACTCGTGATGCAGACGCGCCGCTTCTTCCCGCGCCATCTGCAGAACTTTCCGAACTCGATCCGTGAAATTGTAGCCGTTCATCGCGATTCCCAACTCACCCTTTCGCCCTTCAACTGGGTTCCGCTTCGAGCAGGCGCCGCACAAATGCAGCGCGCACCGTCGGCAGTTCGCGGTCGCCGGTAGACCGGCCATCCATCGCTGCCAGGTGCGCGGGCTGGGTGTAGATCAGCAGTTTGTTGAGCGTATATACCCCAGGTCCCGGGAGCAGATTCAGCCCAACGCCCAACCGCACACCGCTCAACAGATTCATCGTCTCTTCAAACGACAGCCGGCGCGCATGTTTCAACAGACCATAGGCGCGCCACGTCTTATCCTCGACTTCCTCGGGTGCCGTCCTCAATAGTACGTCCCGTGCCTGCTCCTCGTACTCGACAACCTGCCGCACGATCTTCCCGAGGTGATCGATGAGCTCGTCTTCTGTCTTCCCCAGGGTTGTTTGGTTGGACAACTGGAAGAAATTCCCGACGACTTCGCTGCCTTCCCCGTACAAGCCCCGAAAGGTTAGTCCAACTTGCGAGAGTCCTTGGAGAACTTTGTTGATTTCCTTGGTCAAAACAAGGCCCGGCAAATGGATAAGCACACTGGCCCGGAGCCCGGTCCCGGCGTTCGTGGGACAGGACGTAAGATAGCCAAATTCAGGATGAAAGGCGAAAGGAACGAGCCGGCCCAACTCGCCATCTACCGCTTCCACAGCGGCATACGCGTCCTCCAAATCGAAACCCGACCACATGCCGTGCAGCCGCAAGTGGTCCTCTTCATTTACCATCACGCCGACCTGGTCCTGCACCAGCAGCGCGGCGCCCGGCCGGGGCCGCGACTCCCGCTCCAGCCCCGCTAACTCCTTGCTGACGAGATGGCGTTCGTGCAGGACCTGCCGTTCGGGCCGCTCCATTAGGTCGAGGTGGAACGCGACCGCTGCGGCGAGATGATCAGACGACGCCGCTGCTTCGCTGACGCGCTCCAGCACGGCGGTGCGATCGGCGTCTTTCGCCCGCTGGCTGAACGGGATGCCGCGCACGTTGCGCGCCAGCCGGATCCGTGTGGACAGGACGATCGTCGATTTGGGACCCGACGCGTCCAGCCAGCGCATGCCCCCATCGGGCAGCAGTGACAGGTCCATTATTCGAGCACTCGAATCCGGTCCCGCAGCTCGGCCGCGAGCTCGAAGTTTTCGCCTTCGACGGCACGACGCAGCTGCGCCTTCAGGTCGAGCAGCCGGCCGCGGGGATCGGACTCGCCACCGGACTCGCCGGCTGTCTCATAACGCTCGCCGACGTGCTGGCTGGAGCCGTGCAGCCGCCGCAGCAGATCCCGCAAATGGGCATCGAACGACACATAGCATTGATCGCAGCCCAGCCGGCCTGAATCGCGGAAATCACGCAGCGTGCTCCCGCACGCCGGGCAGCGCACCCCGTCGGCGGCAGCTGGGACGAGCGCCGCGCCCTTGCCGAGGGCGCCGAGGAAGTTGCCGAGCGGGCTTTTGAGAACGGCGCCACCCGTTTCCACGCCCTTCTGCTGAGCGCACTGCTCGCACAGGTGGAGCGTGACCTTGGAGTCGTGCTCGACCTGCGTGAGGTTGATGATGGCGTCGCGTTCCTTGCAGTTATCGCAGAGCATCAGGGAATCGCATCGACCGAGCTCACCGTCGTGAGCCGGCCGTCCTCCAGTAAGAGAATCCGGTCCGCCCGTCCGGCGAGCTGGCGGTTGTGCGTGACGACGACGACCGCCGTCTCATACTCCCGCGCCAGCCGGAAAAACATCTCGTGCAGCCGCTCCGCGTTCGCGTGGTCGAGGTTGCCTGACGGCTCGTCCGCGAGCACGACGCTCGGATCGTGCACGAGCGCGCGCGCGACCGCGCAGCGTTGCTGCTCGCCGCCGGACAGCTCGGCCGGGCGATGACTCATGCGGCCCGCGAGACCGACCTCGGACAGCACCTCTTCGGCCCGCGAGCGTGCCTTCCGGGGGGAGGCGCCGCCGATCAGGAGGGGCATCATCACGTTTTCCAGCGCCGAGAACTCCCGCAGCAGATGATGAAACTGGAACACAAATCCCAGTTTCCGGTTCCTGAGCTCCGCCGCGCCGCGCGCGTCGAGGTCGGCGTACCGCGAGCCGTCGAGCCAGATATCTCCCGCGGTCGGGCTATCGAGCGCACCCAGCAGGTGAAGCAGCGTGCTCTTGCCTGCCCCAGAGGATCCCACGATCGCCACGAACTCGCCGCGCCGGACCTCCACGTCGATGGCGCGGAGGATCTCGAGCAGCTGCCCGTCTCCACCCGCGAACACGCGGCGGATCGCTCGCGCGACGAGCAGGGCGTTCATTCGTACCGGATGGCGGCCACCGGATCGAGTCCGGCGGCCTGCACGCTCGGGTAGAGCGGCGCCAGGGTCGCGATGACGATGCTCGCCGCGACGACGGCCAATGCGTCCAGCGGGTTGATCAACACCGGCAGGTGATCGATGAAATAGATCGATGGATCGATCGGGATCAGATGACCGCGGTTGACCAGCGCCCCGAACACCAATCCGAGGGCCGCCCCGAGGGTCGTGCCGGCGAGGCCGATGAAGACGCCCTGGGTCAGAAAGACGCGGCGAATGCGGCCGCGCTGCATACCCATGGCGAGGAGGATGCCGATCTCGCGGGTCTTGTCGCGCACCACCATCGTCAGCGTCCCGACCACATTGAATGCCGCAACGACGCAGATCAGGAATACCACCAGGCCCATCGCCAGCTTTTCGAGCTTCAGCGCGGAGAACAGCCCGCGATTCTGGAGCTGCCAGTCGAGCGCGCGGTAGGGATATCCAAGCTGGTTCTCGATCTGTTGCGCGAACACGTTGGCATGCTCGGGGTCGGCGAGTCGCACCTCGAGACCGGTGACCGCCGCACCGAGTCCAGCGAAATCCTGCGCGGCCGTCCGCGACATCACGACGTAGCTGTTGTCGTAGTCGTACATCCCCGTTTCGAACAATCCGGTCACTTCGTAGCGGCGATACTTGGGCACGAACGCACCCAGACTGCGGTTGAACTGCGAGCCGGCCGGTGCGACCATCGTCACCACGTCGCCCGGGTAGGCGGAGAGCTTGCTCGCCAGCCGCGTGCCGATCGCGATGCCGCCCTCCACACCCGGCTGCGTCGTGTGGAACGTGAGGTCGCCTTTCGTGAAATAACGCGGCAAGCTCGTTACGGCGCGCGTTCCCGTATCGCTTTCGACACCGACCACCGCCACGCCCTCGGCATAGTCATGACCGGCGGAGATCAGTCCTTGCGACAACACGAATGGCGCGACCGCGACCACGCCTCGCGTCCGGCGCACCTTCGCCAGCGCGTCCGGCCAGTCATCGAGCCGGAGTCCCTCACCGTAGGTCAGTACTCGCAAATGCGGGTTCACCACGAGAATCTTCTCGCGCAAGTCGTTCTGCATCCCGTTCATGACGCCGAGCACGAACACGAGGGCCATGACGCCGACGGTGACGCCACCGACCGCGATGATGGTGATGATCGACAACAGACGCGACGAGCGCCGGCTCTTCATGTACCGTATCGCGACGCGCAGATCGAGCGGCGACGGCCAGTTCGTCGCGATCACGAAGACGGCGGTGGCCGCGGCACCGAACAGCAGCACCTTCAACACCACGATGATGATCGGCATCATTCGGGCCGGAGCATCGGGAAGAGAATCACGTCACGAATGTTGGTCTGATCGGCCAGGATCATCGTCAGCCGGTCCACGCCCAGGCCGACGCCGCCGGCCGGCGGCATGCCGTACTCCAACGCACGCAGATAGTCCTCGTCGAGCTGTTGCGCTTCCGCGTCGCCGGCGGCGCGCAGCGCGGCCTGCTGCTCGAAGCGGCGGCGCTGCTCGTCGGGATCGTTCAGCTCGCTGAACGCGTTGGCGAGCTCGCGGTGCTGCACGAACAGCTCCCACCGCTCGACTTTCGCCGGATCGCCGCGCTTAGGCTTGGCGAGCGGCGACAGCGCGACGGGATAGTCGAAGACAAACGTCGGCTGCACGAGCTGCGGCTCGACGCAGGTCTTGAATACTTCATCCACGAGCTTGGGACCGCGCAACGCGTCCACCTCAGCCGGTGGTGCGTTATGGCGTTTGAGGACCGACCGCAGCTCGGCGTCCGTTGTCTTGGTGAGGTCCACTCCGGCGTGCTCGCGCACCAACCCGTAGTAGTCCTGGCGCGCAAACGGCCGCTCGAAGGACAACGTGGCGCCGTGGCGCTCGAGCCGGCGGGTGCCGAACAGCTCCTGCACGAGCCCCGCCAGCATCTCTTCGGTGAGCGCGGCGATGTCGTTGTAATCGGCGTACGCCTGATACCACTCCGCCATCGTGAATTCCGGGTTGTGAAATCGCGACAGACCCTCGTTCCGAAAATCGTGACCGATTTCGTAGACCTTCTCGAGCCCACCAACGAGACACCGCTTCAAGTACAGCTCGTCCGCAATGCGCAGATAGAACGTCGTGTCCAGTGCTTCGGAATGCGTCTTGAACGGGGACGCCGTGGCCCCGCCGTAGAGCGGCTGCAGAACCGGCGTCTCCACCTCCAAATACCCCTTGCCGTCGAGGAAAGCCCGGATGCCCCGGACAATCCGCGTTCGCAACCGGAACACCTCCCGCACGTCCGGATGCACGGCGAGATCGGCATAGCGCTGCCGGTAGCGCAGCTCCGGATCCGTCAGCTCGCCGTGCTTGACGCCACTCGCGTCTTCCTTGCCGAGCGGCAACGGACGCAGCGCTTTGGCGAGCAGCGTGAACCGCGCCACGCGCACGGTGATTTCGCCCGTGCGCGTTTTCATGAGGCGACCCTCGACCCCGAGATGATCGCCCAGATCGAGCAGCTCGACGAGGCCGTAGACGTCCGCCCCCAGCTCGTCGCCCTTGAAGTAGAGCTGAATCTTGCCGCTGGCGTCCTCGAGATGGGCAAACGTGGTCTTGCCGTGCGGCCGCAGTGCCACCAGCCGACCCGCCACAGCATGCTGCGCCTCGTCGTTGTCGTCGCGATACGCAGCCACCGCTTCCTTGGCGGTCGCGGTGCGCTCGAAGCGGTAGGCAAACGGCGTGACACCGCGCTCGACGAGCGCGCGCAGCTTCTCCCGCCGGGCGGCCTCGACAAAGCCCGTCATTTTACGCCGCCCTGTTGCCGAAGCGCTTCAGAAACGCCTCGATGAAAGGATCGAGATCGCCGTCCATCACTTTGTGGACGTCGCTCACTTTCAGCTCGGTGCGATGGTCGTTGACCATCGTGTACGGCTGAAAGACGTAGGATCGAATCTGGTTGCCCCACGCGATATCGGTCTTCTGCTTGTCCACCTCGGCCTTCTTCGCATCGCGCTCGGCGACGGCGCGCTCGTACAGCCGTGCCTTGAGCATCTTCATCGCCGTTGCCTTGTTCTTCCCCTGGCTGCGCTCCTGCTGGCAGGAGACGACGATGCCGCTCGGCAGATGCGTGATGCGCACCGCCGACGACGTCTTGTTGACATGTTGCCCACCCTTCCCTGACGCGCGAAACACGTCGATCCGCAGGTCGTCGTCCTTGATCTCGATTTCGATCTCGTCGTCCACTTCGGGATAGACGAAGACCGACGCGAACGAGGTGTGACGGCGCGACTGCGAGTCGAACGGCGAGATGCGCACCAGGCGGTGCACCCCCTTCTCCGCTCGCAGCAGCCCGAACGCGTACCGCCCGCGAATCTCGATCTCGGCGGACTTGATGCCGGCTTCTTCACCGGGCAGCATGTCGAGCACGGCGACCGTGAACCCGTGGCGCTCGGCCCAGCGCGTGTACATGCGCACGAGCATTTCGGCCCAGTCCTGCGACTCGGTGCCGCCCGCGCCCGGATGAATCGTGAGCAGCGCGTCGCGGGCGTCATCGGGACCCCGCAGCATATTCTGCAGCTCGAGCGTCTCGAGGCGGCCGGCGATTTCTTCCGCCTCCGTCTCGAGCGAACGCTGCAAGGCGAGATCGACGTGGGTTTCGGCTTCGAGCAGATCGTTCAGCTCGCGGCCCTCGTCCACGCGCTTGCGCAGCGCGTGGTAGGGCTCGAGCCAACCCTTCAGCGATTTGACTTCGGCAACGGTCTGGCGGGCGCGCTCGGGATCGGCCCACAACGCGCTGTCGGCCATTTTTTGCTCGAGCTCCGCGAGGCGCGCGGCTTTCCCGTCGACGTCAAAGAAAGCTCCTGAGCTCGGTGAGGCGGCGATCGAAATCGGCAAAACGATCTGAAAGACTCATTAGAAGAGCTTATGCCCTCCGGCTAAAATTTCATTCAGAGCCTCGGTCCAGAACGGCGTACTCTGCGCCATCTCGGCGCCGACCTGCTCCACGTATTCCTGCCAACTCTTCTCGATCTCGTCCTTGAACAGCTGCGGCAGCGTGCCGTCGCGGATCCCCTGCTGCCGCTTCTCCGGATGATAAACCAGCATGTCGGAAATCAGCGCGCGAGCAAGCCGCCGAGCCTTCTGCTTTGGATCCTGCACCATGAATGGATTGACCGGTCGCAGCGGCCCCGTGCTCCGCTTGCCCGGCATACTCACACCGGCGGCGGGCGCGGGGGGCGCGGGAGGCGCCGCAGCAGGGGCGGCTGCGGGCCTGGCGGGTGCCGCCGGAGCGCTGGGCATGGCCGGTCGCGCAAGCGGCGGTGCCGTGGGCATCGCGGGTCTACTGACTGGTGGCGCAGTAGGCGGTGCCATCGGGGGCCGCGTCACCGTTGCACGCGACGCAGGCGCGGGCGGAGCCGGTGGGGGGGGCGCCGGAGGCGGTGCGGGTGGTGCCGGAGGCGCAGGGCGCGGAGCAACGGCGCCGGCCCCATCCGCGCTAATAGCGAAAACGTTGCTACAGACGCTGCAGCGCGCGCGCAGGCCTCCGGCCGGGACCCTCGCCGGATCGACGCGGTAGATCGTTTCGCATGACGGACACGTAACGTTCACGCCTTACGCCTCACTGTCTCCACTGCCCTCGTCGGCTCCATCGCGGTCGTGGCGGCGATCGACCACAAATACCGATCCCGCCTGTGTCTTCGCGTAGCTTTTCATTTCGGTCGCGAGCTCGCTCACCTGCGCCGGGTGGGCGAAGCGCCGATGCTGATTCGTCACGACGCCGATCGACAGCGTCATCAACGGCACGCGGTGCAGCTGGCCGCGGCGGTCCTTGCCGAAGTAGTAACCCGCCCGCCGGTCCTGCTCGTTGTACTGATACGGCACCAGCGTATCGAACACGTCGAGGATTTCGGAGCAGACCGCACCGATGCTGTCGATCGGCAGCACAAAGATGAAGTCATCGCCGCCGATATGCCCGACAAACCCGAGCTTCCCGATCATGCCCCGCACCACGTCGTGCAGGATGCGGGAAACCAGATAGATCACGCGATCGCCGTCGTAGTAACTGTAGCGATCGTTGTATTCCTTGAAGTGATCGAGGTCGGCGTAGCAGACGGCAAAAAACTCGCCCAGCTCCATCCGCCGCTTGATTTCCCGCTCGATCTCCGTCGTCCCCGGGAGCCGCGTCGAGGGATTCACCGCGACATCGCGCTCGGCGCGCGTCACGAGGGCGTCGAGCCGTCCCGCCTGCTCGCCCGGCTCGAACAGCGGCGTAATGACCTCGTCCGCGCCCGCCGCGAACCACCGCCGCACCGCGTCCGTCGCATGGCGATTGGTCACCACGGCGAGGGGCACGATCGCCGTGTAGGCATCGCCCTTGAGACGGGCGCACAACTGCATCCCTTCTTCACCGGCACTGTCGGCATCCACCACGACCAGCGTCGGCGGCAAGCGTAACACCCGCTCTTCCACCCCGGCAGCGTGAGGAAGGGTGATCACCGGCATCCCCTTCCCGTTGACCCATGCGGTCACGAAGTCAGGTACGGAACGTCCAGCCGGCGAGAAGAAGAGAATGGCTTGGCGCGACCGCACCTGACTCTCGTAAGGGTAGAAACCGCCTAAACTTAGACCTCGTCGCCTCCGGTGTCAAATTAACTGCGCGGTACCGGTTGCTCGGCCGTGTACGGCTCGCGCAACGCCACCGGCGCGCTGCGCGCACGCACCCGGATGTTGAGCATTTCGACCAAGACCGAGAACCCCATCGCGAAATAGATGTAGCCCTTGCCAATGTGCTGACCGAAGCCATCGGCGATCAGCGAGACACCGATCAAGATCAAAAAGCTGAGTGCCAGCATCTTCACCGTCGGATGCCGGTGCACGAACTCGCTGATCGGCGCCGCGGCGAACATCATCACGCCCACCGCGAGCACCACGGCGGTGATCATCACCGGGAGATGCCGGGCCATTCCCACGGCGGTGATCACCGAATCGAGCGAGAAGACAATGTCGAGCACCATGATCTGTCCGACCACCGCCGCGAACGACGCGGGCACCGCCGTACTGGCCCGGCCGGCATCGCCTTCCAGTCCCTCGTGGATTTCGCGCGTGCTCTTCGCGAGGAGGAACAGGCCGCCCGCGATCAAAATGAGATCGCGGCCGGAGAAGGCATGTCCCAGCAGCGTGAACAACGGCGCCGTGAGGCGGATGATCCACGCGATCGCGGCGAGCAAGGCGATCCGCGTGAGCATCGCCCCGATCAGACCGACGCGCCGCGCGCGCGGCTGCTGCTGCGCCGGCAGTTTGCCGGCGAGGATCGAAATGAAAATGATGTTGTCGATGCCGAGCACGATCTCGAGCACCGTCAACGTGAGCAGCCCGAGCCAGGCTTCGGGACTTGAGATCCAGCTCATGTCAATGTCCAGTGTTCAGGGACTGATCAGAATGCGATGGACAACTGTATCCGTTGCAGCTTGCCGCCCAGACTGGTGTGGACCTCGGCGGGCCGGCCAGCGGCCGCCGACAGGCGGGCGGAAATCAGCGCGTCGACGGCGCTCACCACGTGATTGGCGAGGAGCAGGCCGAGCTGGTTGTGGGCGCGCCGGAATGCATTGTCGCTGCGCCGCATGAAGTCGCGAAACACTTGATGCTCGAGGGAATGCTCGCGCCAACTCCACTGGTAGTTGGGACCGACGGCGCGCGCCTGGTAAAACGTCACGGCGTTCCAGTACTGCGGAGACATCGGGTCGGGTGGAACGTCGGGATCCCCCCAGTACGTGCGGCGCGCGAGCAGCCAGACCGAGCCGTTGTAGGTGCCCGGATCACCCTCCGGGACGAACGCGGCACCGGGATCGGCATCGTACGCGCCGCTCTCGACGAAGCGCTCCATCTGCTCGTAATACTCGAAGATCGTGTCGCGCCGGGTCGGAGTGAAGGAACGCCGCGCCACCTCGAACGCCAGGTTCTGGAAACGCTTCGCTTCCTGCGTCGCTTCATGGTCGAGCTGCAGGTAGCGCGACACCAGGTACACTTCGGCGGCGAGGTACACCGCCCCGCGATCCTGACGGGCGAGCAGCTGACCCAGGCCGGGCACGAGCAACGACGCCAATGGACGGACGAACACGCTCGCCGGACGCGCGCCGTCGGGGGGAGGTTCGTCGCGCGGGCGCTCCGGGAAAAGCTGTTGCGCCGCGGCCGGTGTCGCGAACATGATCGCCGCCAGCAGCACCTTCATTAGAATGTCACGCGAAACGAGAAGAATGTCGGACTCTCCACCTGGAGATCCGATCCGGTGAGGAAGGCGCGCGCGAAATCCACGCCGAGCGAGCCGCTCTCCACTCCCAGTCCCAGACTCGGCCCGCTCAGTCCGTCCTGCACGAACGCGTAGCCCGCACGCACGCGCACGAGCCGCTGGTATCCGATGTCGAGACCGACACGCGTTTCGGACTGCCCCACCTGTCCCCAGGGGCTGTCCACATCGGCGGCGAGCTTCAGGTCGAATGCTTGATCGAGTGCGCGTCCCGTGCCGGGACGCAGTCGCAGCTCATACAGCGCGCCGATCGCGAGGCGGGTCGGCAGCGGATCGGACTGCGCCTGGTTCTGCACCTGCAGCCGGAAGCCGACGTTGCGCAGCGCCACACCGACCCGGAGCGGGCCGCCGGGGCCGACGCGGAACTGGCCGCCGAAGTCGAGCGCGTGCGTCGCGCCGGTCCCAGCCGGGAAGTCGCGGCAGTCGCCGCTGCAGTCGACGCGGAACTGAATCAGCTTGTAGCTCACGCCCAGGACGAATGAGCCGGTCAGGTTGGTGGCATACGACGCGAGAAACTCGAAGTTGCGGGGCGCGATGCGCGCGATCGTGTTGCCGTTCTGATCGGTGCGATCGAGATCGCCGTAGTCCACGAGATACACCGCGCCGCCGATCACCCCGATGCCGCGCGACGGGAAGTACGCGGCGAGCACATGGCTCCGGCCGGCCACCAACGTGGCGCTGTGCAGCGCGAACTCGTCTGCGGACAGCGTCGCGAGGCCGGCCGGATTCCAGAACGCCGCTTCGCCCCGCCCCGCCGCCGCGGTCGCCGTCTGGCCCATGCCAACCGCTTGTGCGCCGACCGGAAAGACGAGAAACAGCGCGCCGGCGTTGAGGGGAGGATCTTGGGCAGAAAGTTGGACCGTTGGAATGTTGGAAAGAACTACCATTCCAACCGTCCAACATTCCAACGCTCGTCTAGAAAGGCTTCGCCTCATCGATGAGCATGATGGGAATGTCGTCCTCGACCGCGTAGATCAGGCGACAGGTGTGGCAGGCAAGCGCTTCGGGGGCGGGCGCGGTCCGGTATTCGAGGGGCCCTTTGCACTTGGGGCAGACGAGAATCTCGAGCAGGTCCGGGGCGAGACTCATGACGTGGCGTACCCCAATCGTTTGAGGGAGGGTTCGTCGCGGCGCCACTTGGGCAGCACCTTGACCTGCAGATCGAGGAAGACCCGCTGGCCGAGCAGCGACTCGATCTTGGCGCGCGCCGCCGCGCCGAGGGCCTTGATGGTGCGGCCACCCTCGCCGATGACGATGCCTTTCTGGCTGTCGCGCTCCACGTACACCATCGCCCGAATATATACCGGCTCGGCGCCCTCCCGGAACTCGTCGATCTCGCAGGCTACGCTGTACGGCAGCTCTTCGTGCAACAGCTCGAAGGCCGCTTCCCGGATGAACTCCGCCGCAAAGAAGCGCATCGGCTGCGTGGCCAGCTCGTCCGGATCATAATGAAAGGGACTCTCGGAAAGGCGGTCGCGTAACGCGGCGAGCAAGCCATCGATACCAACCCCCGTGAGTGCCGAAACAGCCAATCCGTCCGGAGGAGCAAACGTCGCGAGGTCAGCCTTTGTGTACACGGT
>Ga0184632_10000363_pt1 | contig 17445 bp, 16 predicted proteins | sample PLM31_50_b1_FD_133153 | JGI IMG/M metagenome (GOLD analysis project Ga0184632, IMG submission 133153) | Groundwater sediment microbial communities from an aquifer in East River, Colorado, USA - PLM3-1_50_b1 | ecosystem: Environmental > Terrestrial > Soil > Riparian zone | place: USA: East... | reverse complement strand
CTGGGCCCCAGCCCGCGTAGCCGGCGAAGATCCGGGCCCGACGCACCCCGGCAACGGCCTCAGCCGCAACGTCTCCCATGAGGAACCCGATCGCGCCCATGACGGACAGCCCTGCGACAGAGGCATCGACGAACTCGGCCAGAACCACGGCGGCCTCGGGCTGTACCGGCCCACCGACGAAGATGGGATCGTCCCCGCTGACGAGCGGAGCCAGTGGAGGCACCACCTCGGCCGCCAATACTGGCGCCGGCCGGTTGAGCACAACCCCGAGTGCGCCCTCCTCGTTGTGCTCGCCGATGAGGATCACGGTCCGGCGGAAGTTTGGATCGAAAAGGCCCGGGCCAGCGATCAGGAGCTGGCCCCGCAGAGAGTCCATAGGTCCATCATCGCTCGGAACTGCCCCTCAGGTTAGCGATACTCTCCAGATGGGAGGGCGTCCAGTGAAGAAAACGACCTTTGCGGTGCTGATCGGCGCTCTGATCCTGGCCTGGCCGGCATCAGCCCATGCCCAGGCGGCGGACGAGCTGATCCACGACTACCAGGTGCTCCTCGACATCCAGCCGGACGGCGAGCTGCTCGTGACCGAGACCATCGATTACGACTTCGGCCTCACCCCGCATCACGGGATATTCCGCGACATCCCCGATCGGCTCGTCTACGACGATCGTTACGATCGGATCTTCCCGATCCATGTGCTATCGGTCGAGGGATCGCCGGGGACGCCAAGCGGCTACAAGATCGAGCACGACGGCGGCCTCCTTCGGATCAGGATCGGCGACCCGGATCGGACGATCCAGGGCGAGCACGTCTACACCATCACATACAGGGTGGAGGGCGCACTCAACGGCTTCGGGGACCACGACGAGTTGTACTGGAACGCCATCGGCACGTATTGGAACGTGCCGATCGGGAGCGCGAGTGTCCGGGTCACCGGGCCCTCCGATTTCTCTCAGATCGCGTGCTTCACCGGACTCGAGAGATCCAGCCTCCCATGCTCGGGCAGCACCATGCAGGGGGCAACAGCGACGTTCGGGCAATCAGACCTCGACCCATACGAAGGCCTGACGGTCGTGGTCGCGCTCCCAAAGGGGGCGGTGCCCGACCCGGATCCGATCCTCAAAGAGCGTTGGAACTTCGCGCGCGCCTTCTCGGCCACCCCGATCACACTCACCGTCTCGGGAGCGTTTTTGGTGCTCCTGATGGTGGGAGTCGTCCGGTTCCTCTGGACTCGCGGGCGGGACCGCAGGGCCATCGGATCGCCGGTCGACGTCTCGTACGGGACATCGTCCGAGGGGGAGCAGGCCGTTCCGCTGTTCGAATCGAGCGTTAACCCTGTGGAGTTCGCCCCGCCCGAGGACATCCGGCCCGGCCAGGTAGGCACGCTTGTCGATGAGGTTGCCAACCCTCTTGACGCGACCGCGACCATCGTGGATCTCGCGGTCCGAGGCTACCTGCGGATCGAGGAGATTCCGAAGAAGTGGCTGTTCGGAAAGCCCGACTGGAGGCTCGTGAAGTTGAAGGAGGCCGACGGTGACCTCCTCAAGTACGAGCGGCTTCTGTTCAACGGCCTGTTCGAGGACGCGGACGAAGAGCCCGACGACGATGAGCCCGACGACGGGGCTCAACCGAAACCGGGATTGGCCCAGGTGAAGCTGTCCTCGCTTCGAAAGCAGTTCGCCCCGCGGCTGGGCAAGGTCCAGGAGGCCCTTTACGAGGATGCCGTCAAGCGAAAGTGGTTCTCGGGCCGCCCCGACAAGGTGCGGGAGAAGTGGACGGTATTCGGATGGCTGACCCTGGCCGCCGGCGTAGGCCTGACCGCGCTGGTGGCGGCCAAGACCCATGGCGGGTTGATCACGCTCCCGCTGACGCTGGCGGGCCTCCTGCTGATTGGCGGCGCCCGCTACATGCCCAGGAGGACCGCGAAGGGTACGGGAATGGTGCGGCGCGTCTTCGGGTTCCGAACGTACATCGAGACGGCGGAGGCGCAAGAGGCGCGGTTCCAGGAGCAGGAGAACCTCTTCTCGAGGTACCTCCCCTACGCAGTCGTCTTCGGCTGCACCGAGAAATGGGCGCGCGCCTTCTCGCATCTGAGCGACCAGCCTTCGCAACAAGGCTGGTATGTCGGGCCACACCCCTTCACCATCGGCTCTTTCTCCTCATCGATCGACCACTTCGCCGTGTCCACCGCCGGTACGATCGCCTCCACGCCCGGCGGCTCCGGCGGGAGCGGCTTCGGAGGTGGTGGCTCCTCCGGAGGTGGCGGAGGAGGCGGCGGCGGGGGCTCTTGGTGAGTGAGGAGATGAGATGCCGGCGGTGACCCCAGATGACCCTATGGCTCTTCCGCGCATCGCGGCGATAGACTCCGCGACAGCCCGGCCCAGGCGGGTCATCCAGGTCGTCGATGCACCACGGATGCTCGAGGGCGCTGGCTTCGAGGTCAGGCGGGCCTTCGCCGGTATCGACCTTCGTTACGCGGACCCGTTCCTGCTCCTGGACCACCTGGGAGCCGTGGAGTACGCGCCGGGCGAAGCCAAGGGCGCGCCGGACCACCCCCACCGGGGCTTCGAGACCGTCACCTACATGATGGATGGCAAGCTGGAGCACCGGGACTCCAACGGGGGAGGCGGCCTCATCACGGACGGCGCAACACAGTGGATGACGGCGGGCGCTGGGATAGTCCACTCGGAGCTGCCGACGGAGGACATCGTCGCGAAGGGCGGGCTCTTCCACGGCGTCCAGCTCTGGGTGAACCTGCCTCGCGAGGAGAAATGGACCCCATCCGCCTATCAGGACATCGAAGCCGACAGAGTGAGCCTGCTCGCGACCGAAGACGCGGGCGCCGTGGTTAGGCTGATCGCCGGCGACCTCGCAGGGCACCGCGGGCCGGGAGACACTCACACCCCGATCACCTATGCCCATGCGACCGTAAGCCCGGGCGCCCTACTTCAGGTGCCCTGGCGCTCGGACTTCAACGCCCTGGTTTATGCCCTGGCAGGAAGCGGGGTTATAGGCCCGGAACGCCGTCCGATCCGCGAGGGTCAGTTGGCGGTTCTGGGTGACGGCGATGCGCTGATCGTGCGTGCCAACACGCCGCCCGAAGGCCCTTCGCCGACGCTCGAGCTGCTCCTCCTGGGCGGAACGCCGATCCGCGAGCAGATCGCCTGGTACGGCCCGTTCGTGATGAACACGCGCGAGGAGATCATCCAGGCGATCGAGGACTACCAGGCCGGCCGGATGGGCAGGATCCCCGCCAGGCCCAGCCCTGGCTGATCGTTCCCGGCAGCTCTCTTACGACGGAGTGTCGGTGCCAACTCGTACCATCGCGCGGCTGGCCTCCGGGCCGGAGAGGACGGCACCGGTGCGGTTGGAATGCGAGGTGAAGAACGGAAGGTACCTCCTGTTCGTCAGGGAGAGATCGGGAGAACGGCGGCCTATCCTCCTGCCGGCGGCCACGGCCGAGCAGGAGGTTGGCGGGTACAGCCGCAAACAAGTGCTCGCGGTGGCGCTGATCGCGGGCTTTACGAAGGAAGCGGTCGAGCGCGCGATCCGCAGGGCGGCGGCCCTACCCTGATCAGCCCGGAGGGCCGGCGGCGATCCTGGCCTCGGTCTGCCTGAGATCGCCTCGCGTGTCGTGGAGCACCTCGAGCCACCAGGTCATGCCGGCCTCCCGGAAATGCGGGATGCGGTCCTCGCTCTCCTCCGAGCCCGGATCCGTGTAGCCCATGGCGGGCGACGTCGAACCCATCCAGCCCCCGCGAGCCGCGGGCGATGGTCTTTACTCGCGCAGCTACCTCCTCGGGAGCCAGTCTCATGCCGTCGGGCTCGGCGCTGTCCGCGAGCCATCCGTCCCAGCACGCCGCTCGACGAAGGCTCGGGGCTCCGTTCCCACCCACCCAGATCGGGATGCGCGGACGCTGGATCGGCGGACGAAGGAAAGGTGGTCCCCTATGAAGTACCCGTCCCAGCCCGCCGACTCCGCGCTCCGGGCCAGGCGCACTACGATCTGCGGGTCGGCGTAGGTACCGAAGTTGGGAGTGCAGATGGCGAATCGGGGCACGGGCGACAGCTTCCCACGAACCGTAAGCTTGCTCTATGAACGAACCTTCGTCTGAGGTGCGGAGCGAGTCCGACAGTATGGGCACTGTGGATGTTCGCGCGGATCGGTACTGGGGGGCCCAGACCCAGCGTTCGCTGCACCATTTCTCGATCGGGGACGACCGGATGCCGATCGAGGTCGTCCGAGCGTTCGGCACGCTGAAGAAGGCCTGTGCGCTGGTGAATCAAGATCTCGGCAAGCTCTCCGCCGATAAGGCAGAGCTCATCGTGGCAGCGGCCGACGAGGTCATCGCGGGGAAGCTCGACGATCACTTTCCGCTCTACGTCTGGCAGACAGGGTCAGGCACCCAGTCCAACATGAACGCGAACGAGGTCATATCGAACCGGGCGATCGAGATGGTCGGTGGAGAGATGGGGTCGAAGAAACCCATCCATCCCAATGACGACGTGAACATGTCCCAGTCGTCCAACGATACGTTCCCGACCGCGATGCACATCGCGGCCGCGGCCGCAGTGATCCAGCGACTGCTCCCCGCTGTGCGGGAATTGCGCGAAGCGCTGGCGAACAAGGCGGAGGAGTTCGACCTGATCGTGAAGATCGGCCGGACCCACCTGCAGGACGCCGTGCCGATGACACTTGGGCAGGAGTTCTCCGGATACGTCGCGCAGCTGGATGACGACCTCGTGAGGTTGGAGGCCACACTCCCCGGCCTCTACGAGCTGGCGATAGGTGGCACCGCGGTCGGCACCGGGCTCAACGCCCCAGCGGGATTCGGCGAGCGCGCCGCAGCCAAGATCGCCGAGCTGACGAACTTTCCTTTCGTCTCGGCCCCGAACAAGTTCGCCGCACTCGCCTCTCACGACGCGCTGGTCTTCGCACACGGGGCCATCCGGACGCTGGCGGTCTCATTGATGAAGATCGCGAACGACGTCAGGTGGCTTGGGAGCGGGCCCCGCTCGGGGTTGGGTGAGCTGGAGCTGCCGGAGAACGAGCCCGGCTCCTCGATCATGCCGGGGAAGGTCAACCCGACCCAATCCGAGGCCATGACGATGGTTTGCTGTCAGGTCTTTGGCAACGACGTCGCGATCACGGTCGCCGGATCGCAGGGCAACTTCGAGCTCAATGTGTTCAAGCCCGTCATGATCCGAAACTTCCTGCACTCGGTGGCGATCCTGTCAGACGTGTGCGGGACGTTCCGCGAATTCTGCGTGGAGGGCATCAAGGTCAACCGTGAACGCATCGCCGAGCTCGTCGATCAGTCGCTCATGCTCGTGACAGCACTCACACCGAAGATCGGCTACGACAAGGCGGCCGAGATCGCGAAGAAGGCACATCACGAGGGGACGACCCTCAAGGAAGCGGCGCTGTCGCTCGGCTACCTGACCGAACCTGAATACGACGACACAGTGAAGCCGGAGAAGATGGTCCGCCCCGAGTGAAGCGCAAGCGGAAGGTGGCGTTCGTCCTGGGCGGGGGCGGACACATGGGCGCCTATGAGGTCGGGATGCTCAGGGCCCTTCTGGAAGCCGGTCGGTCGCCCGATCTCGTCGTTGGCACCTCGGTCGGCGCGCTGAACGGCGCGGCGATAGCGGCCGACCCCACACTCGCCACGGTCGATTCGCTGGAATCAGTCTGGCTCTCCCTCGACCAGGGAGAGATCTTTGGGGGCTCGATCTACGCTGGGGCGGCGAACCTGGTCCGGACCCGCACGCACCTGCACTCCAACCGTTCGCTCCGAAAGCTGATCGAACGGACCCTGCCGGTCCGGACGTTCGAGGAGCTCCGAATTCCTTTTCAATGTGTGGCCGCCAGCATCGAACGTGCGGCCGAGCACTGGTTCGAGACCGGTCCGCTGGCGGACGCGATCCTCGCCTCCGCCGCGGTCCCCGGGATTCTGCCCGCTGTCGAGATCGGTGGCGAGCACTTCATCGACGGCGGAGTCGTCAACAGCATCCCCGTGTCAAGGGCGGTAGAGCTGAGCGCGACCGAGATCTACGTACTGCACGCCGGGAGGGTGGAACGGCCTCTCGAGCCTCCCAGGAACCTTTGGCAGGTGGCTTGGGTCGCCTTCGAGATCGCCAGGCGCCATAGGTTCGCACGTGACATGGCATCGCTGCCCGAAGGAGTGGCAGCGCACGTGCTGCCAACCGGAGAGCGCTCCCCCGCCAGGTACGACGATGTCTCGCAGCTTCGGTACGGGGACTTCAAGGCCGTACGGCGAAGGATCGACCGCGCACACCGAGCCACGCGGGCCTTCCTGGAAGACTCACGGGTCCCAGGGAGAGGGGGATAGGTGCCGCTTCCACCGATGATCGTCAGGCGCCTGGTGCTGGCTCCGCTGGCGCTGCTGCTTTCGCTCCTGCTGCTGATCCTCTTCCCAGTGTTCATCCTCATAGCCTTCGTGGTCGACCTCTCCGTGTCGCGCGGGCGCTGGCAGACCACCCGCCTCACCGCCTTCTGCATCGCTGATCTCGCCTACGAGGTGCTTGGGTTCTTTGCGCTGTTCGGCCTCTGGGTGGCCAGTGGGTTCGGCCTTCGGATCCGGTCGGAGCGGATGCGCGAGGTCCACTACAGGTTCCTGCGTTGGTGGCTTCGAGGGCTGAACGGCGCGGCGCGGAAGCTGTTCCGTCTCAAGATATGGATCGAAGACCGGCCGGAGCCGCGACCGGGCTCGATCCTGGTCTTCAGCAGGCACGCTGGCCCCGGCAACTCTCTGATGCTCATCGGGACCCTCATGATCGGCTACCGGCGCAACCCCCGTATCGTCATGCTGGCCAAGCTGCAATGGGAGCCGCTGTTCGACGTGATGCTGAACCGGCTGCCGAACCGGTTCATCCAGCACGATCCCAAGAACCGCCAACGCTACCTCGACGCAATCACCGATCTCGCGGCCGGCCTTGGCGACCGGGACGCGTTCGTTCTGTTCCCCGAAGGGCACGACTTCACGCCCCGCCTCCGGCTGCGGGCGATAGACCACCTGAAGAGGAAGGGGTTTCACCGCCATGCGGAGCGGGCCGAGGGCATGTCGAAGGTGCTCCCGCCCAAGCACGGTGGCGTGATGGCCGCGATCGCCGGCGCGCCCGACGCCGATATCGTGTTCGTGGCCCACACCGTCTTGGAGGACGTCGGATCGTTCAAGGATCTCTGGCGCCGCATCCCTCTGGACCGGCCGATCCTCTCCCGGTACTGGCGGATCGACCACGCCGAGGTGCCGGATGACCGCGACCAGTTGATCGACTGGCTGTACGACTGGTGGGCACGGATAGATCGTTGGATCGAGGAGCGTCGCTCGCTCCCTGCCGAGGCCGTGCCAGCTCACGCCGTTGAGGGCTGATCGCTTACTGAACGCAGAACTCGTTTCCCTCAGGGTCCCGCATGACCACCCAGTACTCGCCCCGCTGCTCCACCGGCCGAAGCACAGTAGCGCCTTCCCCCGACAGCCGCCGGACCTCCGCATCGACTCGCGTCTTACGCTGCTCGAGCGGGGTGCCGGGGCCCCCACCGACGTTGAGATCGAGGTGGACCCGGTTCTTCGCCACCTTGCCCTCCGGCACGCGCTGGAAGTAGATGCGGGAACCAGCGCCATCGGGATCGACGACGGCAGAGGCCGAGTTCCATTCCTCCTCCGGGATACCTGCAGCCCTCAGGAACGCCTCCCATGTCGGGCGACCCTCGGGCGGGTCCTGCAGCTTGTAGCCGAGCGCGGCCGCCCAGAACCGCGCCAGCCGATCCGGGTCCGCGCAATCGAATACCACCTGGAACTTGGTCGCCATCAAGCCGGGTCGAGCTCGAGGGCGCAGGAGTTGATGCAGTAGCGCTGGCCGGTCGGCGCCGGGCCGTCGTCGAAGACGTGGCCCAGGTGACCGCCACAGCGCTTGCAAGTGACCTCTGTACGGACCATGCCGTAACTGGTGTCGGTATGCAGATCCACGTTCGCAGCGTTCGCCGGCTCGGTGAAGCTGGGCCAGCCCGTGCCGGACTCGAACTTCGTGTTCGCGTGGAACAGCTCGGCGCCGCATCCGGCGCATCGGTACGTCCCGTCATCGTGGGTGTTCCAGTACTTGCCCGTGAACGCCCGTTCCGTCCCCTTTCGCCGGAGCACTTCGTACTGCTCTGGAGAGAGACGCGAGCGCCACTCTCCCTCTGTCATCGGATGCTGCGTGTCCATGATCACTCCATTCGATCGTTGGGAGCTCTGCACTTACATCGTCCTTCGGGTTCCCTTCACATTACGTCGTATGGACAACGAGCAGAGGAAGTCGGACTCCATCCGAGTACCCTCACGATGAATGAATGCGTACGAGCTCGGTGCGGACGACCTGGTCCGGCGTTTCGAGGATTGGGGACAGCCGCCGTATCGGGCCCGACAGGTCTATGCCGGCCTATGGCGGCGATCGGCCACCTACGAAGAGATGACGGATCTTCCGAAAGCATTGAGGGCCCGGCTCGAGGAAGAGGCCCCAGCTCAGCTAGAGGTCCTTTCGGAGCGCGAGGCCGATCGCGGCGCGACTCGCAAGGCCCTCCTACGACTGGGCGACAGTCATGTTGTGGAGACCGTCGTGATGGGCTATCGGGGTCGGGTGACCGTGTGCGTCTCCTCTCAAGCCGGGTGCGCGATGGGCTGCGGCTTCTGCGCAACGGGGCAGATGGGGCTGGAGAACAACCTGACGGCCGGCGAGATCGCCTCGCAGGTCGTTTGGGGCGCTCGGGCGGCGGCCCGTCTTCCGGCGTCGCCCGCTCGGCGAGTGACGAACGTGGTCTTCATGGGCATGGGCGAGCCGATGGCGAACTATCGGGCGACCAGGGACGCCATCACCCGACTGTTGGACCCGGCCGGGATGGACCTCGGCGCCCGCCACGTCACCGTTTCGACGGTCGGCATCGTCCCGGGAATCCTCCACATTGCGGGCGACCATCCACAGGTCGGATTGGCGGTGAGCCTGCACGCCGCCGACGATGAGCTTCGGAACGAGCTGGTCCCGGTCAACAAGCTGTGGCCGCTTGCCGAGCTGGAAGAGGCGGTGAGCGAGTGGCGGGCGCGCACCAACCGCCGGCCCTCGATCGAGTGGACCATGATGCACGGCGTGAACGACGGCGACCACCAGGCAGTGCTCCTCTCACCGATCGCACGCCGGCTGCATGCACACGTGAACCTCATTCCTATGAATCCCACCGCGGGCAGTGACTACCGGCCAAGCACGCCCACGCGCATCGAACGGTTCGTCGAGGTACTGCGACGCCACGGCGTCCCCGTCACGGTCCGGGACACGCGCGGCAGGGAGATCGAGGCGGCTTGCGGGCAGCTTCGCTGGGAGCTAGCCACGGCGAGTCGCTAATTCCTGTAGTCCCAACCTAAGATACGCCGCCGACATACCGCATAGCCGAAAGGAGCGCCATGTCCGCCAAGCAAGCTCGCAAGGCTGCCATTCTCTCCGTCGCGACCGTCGTTGTTCTCGCCGCGGCCTCATCCGCACCCCCGTCGGCCGCTTCACCCAGTTCAAAGATCTCGCCACTGGTACTCCAGCAGACGCGCGAGGGGAAGGCCGCCACCTTCCTGGTCACGTTGGCATCTAGGGCAGACGTGAGCGCCGCGCGGACGCTGCCGACGAAGCTCGCGAAGGGCCAGTTCGTTTTCCAGACCCTCAGCGCGCACGCTCGGCGCACCCAGGCCCCCATCAGGGCGATGCTCGATCGTCTGGGCGCAACCTACCGTCCGCACTTTCTGGTCAACGCTGTGACGGTTACGGGAGGAAGGGCGGTCGTCGATGCCCTTGCGGCTCGACACGACGTCGCTCGAATCGATGCACTCGTGTGGACGAAGTCGACCCTGCTCCCGAAGGCGCCGGCGATCATCGCCGCTTCGGCTCCGACGGCGATCGAGTGGAACATATCCAAGATCCAGGCCCCTCGGGCCTGGGCGCACGGGTTCACCGGCCAGGGGATCGTGCTTGGCAACATCGACACGGGCCAGCAGTGGGACCATCCCGCGCTGAAGGGCAAATACCGCGGCTGGAACGGCTCGACCGCCGACCATAACTACAACTGGTACGACGCCACCGATCCGGCCAACCGAGTGCCCCTCGACCCGTACGGCCATGGGACGCACACGATGGGCACCATGATCGGAGACGACGGCGGTTCGAACCAGATCGGCGTCGCTCCGGGGGCGCAATGGATGAGCTGCCGCTCGATGGACTCGTCTGGCTTCGGCTCTACCGACACCTACATAACGTGCTTCGAGTTCATGATCGCTCCCTGGGACCTGAATGGACAGAATCCCGATCCCGCCAAGGCCCCCGTAGCTGTAAGCAACTCCTGGTACTGCTCCATTTCATTGGAGGGGTGCACACAGGGCGCGCTCTTCGAGACTGTGCAGAACGTTCGTGCGGCCGGGATCGTGCCGGTTGTGTCCGCGGGCAATTCTGGCTCGCTTTGCAGGACGATCGGGAACGACGGCCCTCCGGCCCAGTACGACGATTCTTACACGGTGGGTGCCAGCACCCAGGGCAACACGCTCGCGTCGTTCAGCAGCCGCGGGCCGGTCAGTGTGCAGGGCAACGCGCTGGTCAAGCCGGACATCGTGGCTCCAGGAGAAGGCGTCAGGTCTTCGTTCCCGACGAATCAGTACGCCGTGTTGTCGGGGACCAGCATGTCCTCACCGCACATCACAGGCACCATCGCTCTGATCTACTCGGCCAAGCCGCAACTGATCGGTGACGTCGACGCGACGGAGGCCCTCATCAACTCGACGGCCCGCCACGTCAACTCGTCCGAGTGCTCGAGCAGCGGCACCTATCCGAACAACCTGTGGGGCTACGGGGTGGTCAACGCCTACAGGGCCGCCAAGCCGTAGTCGAGGCGGCAGCACGAGCTGCTCGGAGCGCATTTGACTCTGACTTCGAGCGTTCGATAGACTTCGAACGTGGGCAAACTTGGGATGCCTGCCGCACCGCGGGTCATGAACCTCATCGGGACGCTCGCGCACCCATCAGTGCAGGTAACCGCCTCACTGCCGGCGGACTTCCTCGTCAGCCTGATCGCGTTCGGCAGCCCACAGAGCGCGGATACGTTCGACGTGGGCCCAGCATGGTTCGATCAAATTCGAACGAAGGCGTCGCCCCGTCTTCTGCAGCTGTTGGATCCGGACTCCGAGGGTGGACATGGATCATGGGGATGTCTCATCGGTCTTGCCCTGCTGGCGCCGGCCGCGGGCACCGTCCCCGAGTTCATCTCGCGGGTGGACGCCCTGACCGCGGACGAGCTATGGCTCACTCTGGCCGGCTACCACGTCCCGGAGCTGCGTGAGGGCGCGGGGCCCGAAAATTACCTTCGGGCCGCCGAGGGCGACGGACTGGCCCAGCGGGCCATCCTGCTGGCCGCGGCGAGGTTCGAGGAGGACGTCAATTGGCTGCCTCCCCTTCTCGCGCGCAGTCCATCGGACGCCAAGGACCTCGTGACTGAGCTGCTCCGACGGTGGCACGAGGAGGTCTTTGCTGAGGGCCAGGAGGAAAGAGCCGCCATCCTTGCACGTGACGCGGAAGGCAAGCGAGTCATGGCCCGGACCGCCAGCCCGGAGAGCCTCATCGAGGCAGCCACTCATGGCCTGGAGTTCCGCGCCGAGCCCTGGATCAGGCGTTTGGTCCTCGTCCCGCAGACATCGATGCGCCCTTGGAACATCCTGACCGCCTACGAGGAGGTCGGGATCATCTGCTACCCGGTCGCCGATGAGAGCCTCGGGATCGACAAGAACGCACCGCCTGCGGCCCTCCTGCGGCTGCACAAGGCGCTCTCCGACGATAAGCGGCTTCGAATGTTGAAGCTGCTCGCCGGCGGGCCCGCCAGCCTGCAGCAGCTCGCGGACGGGGTTGGGCTTGCGAAGTCTTCGGCACACCATCATCTGGTGATCCTTCGAGCGGCGGGACTGGTCAGGGCGACCATCGACAGGCAGAGCCTTTACAGCCTTCGAAGGGACTTTCTACCTGAGGCTGCGGGTCTGCTCGACGCGTTCCTCGAAGGGAGTCCGTCGTGACGGAATCCCCAGCCCCCCGTCGCTCCAGCCTCTGGCGCCATACCGACTTCATGAAGCTCTGGTCGGCCGAGACGGTCAGCCAGCTGGGCACCCAGGTGACCCTTCTTGCCCTCCCTCTCACCGCCATCGTCATCCTGAACGCCAGCCCGTTCCAGGTGGGACTGCTGGGAGCCATCGAGTTCCTCCCGTTCATCCTGGTGGGGCTGCCCGCCGGAGTCTGGGTGGACCGCCTCCGGCGGAGGCCGATCCTCATCGCCGGCGATCTGGGACGGGCGATCACGCTTGGTTCGATCCCCGTCGCCTACAGGCTGGGGGGCCTCCACATCCTCCACCTCTACGTCGTCGGGTTCTTGACTGGGATCCTGACCGTCTTCTTCGACGTCGCCTATCAGGCGTACCTGCCGTCGCTGGTGGAACGCGATCAGTTGATCGAGGGGAACGGGAAGCTGGAGATCTCCCGATCCGGAGCCCAGCTCGCCGGCCCGGGGCTGGCGGGCGCACTGATCCAGTGGCTAAAGGCGCCAGTCGCCATCGTGGCCGACGCACTGAGCTATCTGGGGTCGGCCATCTTCGTCTTCCTGATAAGGAAGAGGGAGCCCGAAGTCCAACGGGAAGACGCCGATGGTGGCCCGAGACCCAAGATGCGAAGCCAGATCCGCGAGGGCCTCCGTTACGTGCTGGGAAACCGGCTCTTGCGACCCATCGCCGCGTGCACGGCAATATCGAACCTGTTCAGCAACGTCATCTTCGCGGTCCTCCTCCTCTATGCCGTTAGGGTGCTCGGGATGAGTGCGGGGAAGATCGGGCTCATCTTCGCCCTGGGGAACCTGGGCTTCCTCGCGGGAGCGTTCGCGTCGGGCAGGATCCCAAGGCGTCTGGGGATCGGGCCAACGATCCTGGGCTCGGCGATCGTCTTCAGCGCCGCCGGCATCATGATCCCCTTCGCCACCAGATCGACCGCATTCCCCTTGCTGGTGGGAGCCATGCTCGTCGCCGGGTTCGGCGGTGTCACCTACAACGTCAACCAGGTGAGCCTGCGTCAATCGATAACGGCGGAACGAATGCAGGGGCGGATGAACGCGACGATGCGGTTCATGGTGTGGGGCACCATCCCGATCGGGGCGTTCGCGGGAGGAGTCCTCGGCAACACGATCGGCCTGCGCCCAACGCTTTGGGTCGGGGCCGTTGGCGGGCTGTTCGCCTTCGTCCCGCTTGTGTTCTCACCGGTCCCCCGGCTCCTGCGGATCCCCGAGCCCGAGGGCGAGGACGTCGCTGTCCAGCTCGCTTCCGGAGACGAAGGGATCGTTGAGCCGGGGCACGTCCCGTCCACGCGGGACACCTGATCTCCGGGTGCGTCCGCGTATACTTCCGATGACTCGGACCGGATCACCCGGCCCGACCTGGAGCCCGAAGGGAGGGATGTGACCGTGGCCAACGACTTCTCGGCCGTCAATCCCTCGAGGGCAGCCTTCTAGTCAAAACGATCCCCTGCCGGATCGATCGCGCGGACGCCCCGAGGGCAACCGTCCAGTCCGATCGCGCATCCATGGAGGGGAACTTGCCCAGAAGGCAGTTGTTCGATGACATGAACTACGAGCCGCCACCGCAAGGAGGTTGGTTCGACGACTTCTACTCCGAGGGCCTCGTGGTGGAGGTGCTCAGGCCGATCAAGAGCGGAAAGGAGGCTTCGGTGCATCTGTGCCGCGCCGGCCGCCAGCTGGGAGGCGGGCTGCTTGCGGCCAAGGTCTTCCATCCGCGTCACGCCCGGAATTTCAAGAACGACGCCATGTACAAGGACGGGCGGGTCATCGTTAACTCCCGAACGCGCCGGGCCGTGGCCAGGAAGAGCAGCTTCGGGCGCGAGGCCGATGAGTTCTACTGGGTCGCCCGGGAGTGGGAAGCGATCGAGATGCTTCACGAGGCTGGAGCCGACGTCCCAAGGCCGATCCACCAGGGCGGCAAGGCCATCCTCATGGAGTATCTGGGCGATGAAGAGGAACCCGCCCCCCAGCTCAGGGACGTCCCGCTGGATCCGACGCTCGCCCGGTCATTGTTCGACAGACTGATGTGGAACGTGGAACTGTTCCTCGCCCACAACCTCGTCCACGCCGACCTATCGCCCTACAACATCCTCTACTGGGAGGGGCGCGCCACCATAATCGATTTCCCGCAGGCGGTCGACGCCCGGACCAACAGAAACTCACGAGACCTGCTGGGAAGGGACGTCGAGAATCTGTGCCGTCACTTCGTGCGCCAGGGCCTCCGCACGGACCCGGCGAAGACGGTACAAGACCTCTGGAACCGTTTCGTCTTCGCCAAGCTCTGACTACGGCTCGACGATCAGCAAGGTCGTGTTCGGCAGGATCCCCGAAATGGTCTGAATGGTGCCACTGGGCCACACGATCCGGACCTTGAACGGCCCCGGGGCGGGGCCAAGCCCAAACTCCAGCGCCAAGCTGTCCTGTCCGTATGCCCCACTCGCCCCTTCGACCGTGCGGTTTGGCTGTCGCCCCGGGACGACCAGCACGGCTCTGGCGCCGATCGCGCTGGCGTTGCTCGAGGTCCCCACCAGATCCAGGTGGAGATATCCACCTGGCGTACCGTCGTTCGAGTACAGCACTTTCCCAGCGTGGCCTACCACGAACACGTCGAGATCTCCGTCCGCGTCGAAGTCAGACCAGGCTCCGTTGAACACGTCGTAAGGGTTGGCAATGCCGGCCGGACCCGCGACATCAGAGAACGTGCCGTTCCCGTTGTTGCGATAGAGCCGGTTCAGGTGGATGTGGTTGGTGGCGAACAGGTCGAGGCGCCCATCGTTGTCCGCGTCCAGCCAACTGCACGTGCGGCCGTCGCCCACGTCACCAACACCGGCGCTCTGGGTGACGTCGGCAAAGGTTCCATCGCCATTGTTCCTGTACAGGTGATTGTGCGCGGCTCCGATGTCCACCACGTAGAGATCGAGCTTTCCGTTGTCGTCGTAGTCTCCCCAGCAGGCGCTCTGGCTCTCGGAGCCGTCGCCCACGCCCGCGGCTATCGTCTCGTCGGTGAACGTGCCGTCTCCGCCGTTCCGGTAGAGATGATCGGGCCCGTCGTCAGCCACGAAGAGATCGGGCCACCCGTCGCGATCATAGTCACCCCACGCGGCGTCGTTGCTGAACTCAGGGCCCGAGACGCCGGCACTCTGGCCGACCTCGGTGAACGTCCCGTTGCCGTCGCCCCTGTAAAGGAAGTCGTTGCTTCCGTTCCCCTGGAACAGATCGAGGAACCCGTCCCGGTCGTAATCGCCCCAGACCACGCGCCAGGGAAGCGAGGCGCTTCGCATCCCAGCCTGCGCTCCAACCTCCGTGAACGTGCCGTCGCCGCCGTTGTGGAACAGTTTCGTTCGGCTGTTCGAGCTGTAAGTCGTGGCGGCCAGATCCGGCCAGCCATCGTTGTCGTAGTCACCCCAAGCCTCAGAGCGGATCTGAACATCGCCCAGGCCGGCCGCCTGCGTGACGTCGGTGAAGAAGCCCGCGCCGTCGTTCCTGTAGAGATAGACCGTCTTGCCGAAGATATCGGAGGTCGACGCCAGCATGTCCAGGTCGCCGTCCGCGTCGTAGTCGATCCACGCGGAGGCGTTCCCAAGGCCGTCCACACGGATCCCAGAGGTGCCGGTCACATCAGAGAAGTGAACGGCGGCCCGTTCCACGCTGGGGGTCAGGCCGGGAGGTTGCTGTATCCCGACCCAAGCGACGATCAGCGTCGGCCCCAGGCGCCACCTGAGCACGCCGGGATCCTAGCGCGCCTCGAAGCGTTACCTCGCGCCCCGGTGTACCCTTGCCGCCATGTCGGGAAGGAGCGCGCGCTTCCTGCCTATCCTGTTTGTTTTGGTCGCCGCGTGCGGTTTCGGAACGCCGCCGCGAGCCCTGCCCGGGCGAACCCCGTCTAGTCTGCCTGCCGCGGTCGCGCTCACGCCTGTACCTCAGTCGGATGGAGGATCGAGCGGCGTTTCCCTTGTCCCATTGTCGATAGAGGAGTTCATCTTTGGCCCGTCCGTGGCGGTGTCGAAGGTCCAGCCCGAGAGCGGCATCCTGGTCGGCCTGATCAAGCCGAACAAGCGCCTTCACATCGGGCCGCTGCCCTCGCCCCCTGGGACGGCCGCGATGGACTTCGTCGAGGACTCCACCCCGGATCTTCGTTGGGGTGAACTGATGTGGCCGGCGCAGCGCAAGGTCTTCTCAGCATTCGCAGCGGATCCCTCACTCGGCGAATGGCTCGTCATAGTCGACGACGTGAACGTGGAGGGTGGCTCGGACCCCATTCCGGTGACGGCCTACCGCTGGCCAAGGAGCGCCGTGGAGGACTACGCCAGGTGCGGCATCCCGCCCGACGGGATAGACGACTGCACCTCCGAGTTCTACACGACATCGGAGGTCCTCTTCGTAATGCGGCCCAGCCAGTCTCGCGGCCAGTAGTCAACCGCCTTGCCCCCAGCTGGTGTAGCCTCATCCTTACGCACTGTCGTCCTCTATCTGCGGACAGGGGGGCTTAAGCCCAGGTCATGACGAAAGCGCTTTCCGAACGTGCGCCCGACGAGCTGAGCCTGCGCGACGTTGCCTCTCCTGGCCTGCCCGAGCAGGGGGTAGTCCTTGCCGCGGGCCGCTCCGAGAGGCTCTCGAAGGTGACGCGGGGGCGATCCAAGGCATTGGTCCGCATCGGTGGCCTCACGCTCGTTGAGCGAGCGGTTCGGGCCCTGCTCGATTCGGGTGTGGGGCGGGTCCTCGTGGTCGTGGGACACGAGTCTGAGTCTGTGGCTGGCGCCGTGTCCCGTTTGCTCCCGGAGCGGGTGGATGTGGCCCGGGCCGAAAGGTGGGAGGAGGGCAACGGCGAGTCGCTCGCGGCGGCCGAGCCGTTCCTGGCGGGTGCCGAACGCTTCGTGTTGCTCTGTGTGGATCACGTGTTCGCGCGCGGCGCTCTTGATGGACTACTCGACTCAGACGAGCCAGCCGTGCTGGTGGACGACGCGCCCAGGCAAGAGGTCTGGAGTGAGGGCACCCGCGTCCGGATAGCAGAAGGCCAGGCGCTGGAGTTCGGCAAGCATCTGCCGGAGCCGGGGGTCGATTGTGGGGCCTTCGTCCTTGGGCCCGAGATCTTCGCTTGCCAGCGAGCCGCGGCCGCGGCCGGCGACCACACACTCTCGGGTGCCGTCTCTCGCCTTGCCCAAATGCGACCGCTTCGAGCCGAGCCGCTTCCCGCGGAGGGGTGGTGGCAGGACGTGGACACGCCTGGCGATCTTCGCGCGGCCCGGCGGCTCCTAAGGCGCTCGCTCACCAAGAAGACCGATGGCCCCGTATCCCGTTACCTGAATCGACCGATCTCT
>Ga0184632_10000361_pt1 | contig 17462 bp, 18 predicted proteins | sample PLM31_50_b1_FD_133153 | JGI IMG/M metagenome (GOLD analysis project Ga0184632, IMG submission 133153) | Groundwater sediment microbial communities from an aquifer in East River, Colorado, USA - PLM3-1_50_b1 | ecosystem: Environmental > Terrestrial > Soil > Riparian zone | place: USA: East... | reverse complement strand
GCCACCGGGATGGTCTGACCCGAAGTCCGACTGACCAATGGGTGTCCTGCTTGGGATCCGTCGGCCATGCCGGGTGGCCTCGCCGTGCACGCACCGAGCAGGCACCGTGACCTCATAAGAGCTTGGCTTTGGCCTCGTCACTGTCTTGTTGTTCTCGAGCTGGCGGGCGGAGGACTGCTCGATCCCTGAGGCAACGCAGAACGCGCTGCTGACCCTGGAATGGGTCAGCAGCGCTGAGAACCTGGCGGTCGCCGGCCCCAGCGGCACCGGCAAGAGCCACTTCGTCGAGGCGCTGGCACACATGGCCATCGAGCAGGACCTGCGGGTGGCCTGGTTCACCCTGGAGAGCCTGACCGCCACCATCGGCCGCGCCACGGCCGACGGCTCGATCGCCCGCACCGTGGCCCGCATCTGCCGCTGCGACCTGATCGTGGTCGACGACATCGGCATGCTGCCCGCCGGCCAGGACGCCGCCGAGGCGTTCTACCGCGTCATCGACGCCGCCTACGAACGCCGCAGCGTGGCCGTCACCAGCAACATCCACCCAAGCGGGTTCGACACGATCATGCCCAAGACCCTGGCTACCGCCACGGTGGACCGGCTGTTGCACCACGCTCACCTGGTGGTGACCAAGGGCGACTCCCACCGGCTGGCCCAGGCCCTCGCCGGCAAGGGAGTGATACCGCTGAGCTGACCGCTACCGGGAGATCTCACGGCCACCCACCGGGAGAACCGATGGCCACCCACCGGGAACGCCAGTGGCCACCCACCCGGAAAACCTGATGACCGTTGACACGCGGTTCGGTCGGTGGACCGTTTGTGGAGACTGACTGGCTGTTTCGGGTCTGCATGTGCACCGCCTGCCAGGCCGGTCCCGCCGCAATGCGACCGGCCCCCGCGCGCCGACAGGACCCCGCACGACCAGTCGGCTGCCCCGCCCCCAGGACGGCCTGGTCTGCTTGGGTGGCCCGACCACGCCGAGCACGGTCGTGGCGGTCAACCGCACGCGCCAAGCCGCAGCTGACCCTCCGACCCCCACGACCGGCGTCGGCTGCTCACCGCCCGGGGACCAGCGGGCCAGGAACGCTCGCGCCCGGTCCACGAGCTGCCGCCCGATCGCGGGGCGGCGCTCCGGGATCGCCTGCTGCCACCGCTGCCCATCCGCAGCAAACGGGGCCAATGCCGCCAGCAGCTGCTGGTCGTCGGGTCCTGGACGACACCGCCGACGGCGCGCCGACGCCTTGGAGCACACCGACCGCGCCCGCTGCGACCGTCTCCGCCCACAACGCCGCCTCCCGCGCCGGCGGCAGCGTCGCCATCGGGCGGCAGCCAAGCGCTTGCAGCGCCCGGTCGGCCAGGTCAGCCGCGCGGTCCATCCGGTCGGCGGTGAGGCCGGCGAGTACCGAAGCGACGGCGTATCAAGCCCCGCGACCAGCGCGGCCGCCGCGGCCTGGGGCAGCCACTCCCCAGCCAGGTGGCCCCAACCCCCACCAGGCCTGCGCCTGCGCACCCCTCACCACGTCCCACCCTTGCCCGCTTACTAGATCGACCAGGCCGCCAGCCACCAAGACGGGCAGGCCGCTGCGCCGCAGGAACGAGTAGGCCAGTAGCGACGGCAACGGCCATGGCAGCCACGTGGCGGCACCGTCGGCGCCAAGGACAACGACCTCGGCGTGGTGGGAGTGGCACCGAGGGAGCGGCTGTGAACGGTCCGAGTCCTCCACCCCGCCGACTCGGGAGCTTCGCCAGCGTGATCTGTGGGGTCGAGCGGAGTCTCACCGACCCACTCGATGCCACGGCCCCGTGGCGCTACCTTCTGGAAGTTGAAGGCCGGGGGGCACTTGGGGCGCCACCTGCGCCCATCGAAACGTTCCTGAACACGGCTGTCGGTGAACTGGCCTGTGTGTCTGCTCGGTCTGGGCGCCTACGGCCAGCTTGCCGGGGGATACGCGTTCGTGATACCGATCGGCTATGCGTCGGCCTTCCCCCGGGCCGACACCAATGCCTGCACTTGGCGGGTGCCCCCCATGTCCTTGTATCGCCGGGTGCTGGGAGGGCTCGTGTATGGCAGATCCACCATCGCCGATCACCTGCGTCGCTCCCGTCAACTCGCCCACTCGCCCGGCGTTCTGGCGGCATCGGCCGGTCACTCGAGGGCCTGCCTGCCCCGGCTCACGCCATTCCTATCCTGAATGAGGACCCCGCCCGGACTAACCGGACTCCGCGACTTCGCAGGAGGTTGCCATGGCCACGCTGTGCCTGCTGTTAGCGATCATCGGCGGTGTCGTGGTCGGCGATCTGGTGCTGGAGAACACCACCGCCGGCGACATCACGATCTTGAATCACACGATCGGCGGCTTCAGCGAGGGGTTGCTGCTAGCGATGGCGGCCGCGCTCGGCCTTCTTGTTGGTCTGCTGGTGGTGTTGTCGGCGGGTACGACGAGGACGCGCCGCGTCCGCCGCAAGCGGCTGCGTACCGCAGGACGCGACCTGACCAGGCAGATGGCTGAACTCCAGCGCGAGAACGCCAGGCTGCGGGAGGAGCTCGCCCGCGACCAGCGTGTGCACCAGCTCGGCGAGCTTGCCGGCCCGGCCGATCTCGGGTCCACCCCTCGGGCCGGCTCGACCGCAGACCGCGGCCTCACGGTCCCATCCCAGCTGGCGGAGCGCTCCGAGCCCCTCTACGAGGAGGCGAAACGGGCTGCCCGGCTCCGCAGCGACCCGGACCGCTTCTTCCGGTCCACCGATGACCACGCACGCTACTGGCAGACCGACGAGTACGCGCGCCGGTCCTAGCCGCCATGGCTGGAGCTCCAATGCACGACGAAGGGGAGGCTGCCTTCACGTATCCTCCACAGCGCGGTGCGCAACCTCGCGATTCGGTGGTGCCGGCCGTGAGCGAGCGAACTCCTACCGGCGTGGTCGTGCTCCCCAAGCCACGATGATCGGGCCGTCGTTCCCAGATCTGCTGGCAGCCGCGCAGGGTGGCGATGAGCAGGCGTTCGCGGTGCTGTGGCGGGACCTGCAGCCGGCGGTGCTGCGGTACCTGCGGGTGGCGGCCCCGGTCGCGGCCGAGGACCTGGCCGCCGACACCTGGATCTCGGTGATCCGCGGGCTTGGGCGCTTCCGAGGCGACGAGCAGAACTTCCGGACCTGGGTGTTCACCGCGGCGCGCCACCGGGCCATCGACTGGCGTCGGCAGGCCGTCCGCCGGCCGGTCATGTCCTTGCCGGCTGACCTGCTGGCTGCGCGGCCGGCGCCGGATGACCCGGTGGCTGCGGTGCTGGAGGCGCAGTCGACCCGGGCGGCGCTGGCGCTGCTGGCCGAGCTGCCCGCCGACCAGGCGGAGGTGGTGGCCCTGCGGGTGCTTGGCGGCTTGGGTGTCGCCGAGGTGGCCAGAATTGTCGGGAAGCGGCCGGGCGCGGTGCGGGTGCTGGCCCACCGGGGGCTCCGGCGGCTCGCCAAGCGGCTGGAGGCCGTAGGGCTGGAACGGGGTGTAACGCGATGAGCGACGACGACGCTCTTGTCGCCGACATGCGCCGCCTACTTGAGTTCCTTGAGGCCGGGCCTTCAGTCCTGGATGAGGGTACGGCTGACCGGCTGTTGGCCGGCCAGCTGGATCCTGCTGACGCCCCAGCTGGCTATGCCGGGCTTGCCAGGCTGCTGGCGGCGGCGACCGCTCCGGCCGCTCCGGAGGAGCTGGCCTGCGAGCAGCTGGTGATGGCCGAGTTCGCGGCCATGGCGCCGTCGCATCCCCCCACCCCCATTCTCCGGAGGGCGAACGTGCTCAGTAAGCTAGCAAGCGTCAAGGCGGCCGCCGCGGTGCTCGCGGCGGTGCTGTCGATCGGCGGCGTGGCTGCCGCCGCGACCGGGCGGCTTCCCGGCCAAGCGCAACGAGCGGCCGACCAGGCACCATCCACCACCGGTGCCGGCGCGGCCGGTCACGGCCTTGGGGAGGCCGCGGTCGTCGACCTTGGTGCGGCGGCCAAGACCGGCCTGTGCCGGGCCTGGCAGGCCGGCAAGAGCGCCGGCCATGGCCGCCGGGCGGAGTCGCCGGCGTTCCGGGCGCTGGCGGTGGCGGCGGGGGGTGCCGCCAACGTCGCCGCGTACTGCACCGACGTCGCTGCCGGCGGGTCGGCCGACAGCCAGGGCCGCGCGGCCGCCACCGGGCCGGACGCGATGGCAGCGGCCCGTGCGGGGCTGTGCCAGGCGTGGCAGAGCGGCCAGGGCGCCGACAACGGTCGCCGGGCGGACTCGGTCGCGTTCCAGGCCTTGGCCGCCGCGGCCGGCGGGGCCGATAAGGTCGACGCCTTCTGCCAGGACACCACCGCCGGCAGCGCTGGCAGCCAGGGGAAGGCGCCGAGCTCGACGCCTTCGACCACGGTCTCGCCGCCAAGCAGCGGCCCGCCCGCAAGCACCGGCCAGGGCGGACCCGGGCAGGGCGGACCCCCAACCACCACTGGCTGACATCCTGATTGACGGTCGCACCGAAGTGGCCTCCCCTGCGCTTCTGGTGCGACGCGATGGCCAGGGCCCGGAGCCATCAACTGCTCCGGGCCCTGCCGACCACCAGGCTAGCGATCGCACCGTGCCGGGTCCAGCGGGCCGAAATCACCAGATCCAAACGGGAGCAGCCGCAGCAGTCCTGTCGCTGCGGCGTCGTTGCCTCGCCAGCGCGGGACTCGCGCGCCGGCAACACAACGCCTGCGGTGGGAGGCAACCGTGACTGACAGGCCCGAGACCGACCCGCCCTCCGACGACGAGTCCGATGTGGCGAGGTTTGCTGGGCTGGCCGACGCGCCAGTTACGGCGTTGGGCCTGTCCAGCAGCGATGCCGACAACCTCAGGCAGGCGCTGAACGTTGAAACCGTCCGTGACCTGGCGGAGAACAAGTACGTCCGCCGGGCGCAGGCGATCCTGACCCTGGCGAAAGCCAAGAGATAGCAGTAATGAGTGGTCCAGCGCCGTGTCGGGGGACGGCGCGGGCAGCGTGAACGTCGACGTGGCCGTGGCCGTGGTCGATACCGGCATCGACCTCACCCATCCGGACCTGAACGTGGCGGGCGGGGTCAACTGCTCGACCGGGCGGAGCTTCAACGACGGCAACGGCCACGGCAGCCACGTCGCCGGCACCATCACCGCCCGCGACAACGACATCGGCGTGGTCGGGGTCGCGCCCGGGGCACGGCTGTGGGCGGTGCGGGTGCTCAACAACGCCGGCTCTGGCAGCTGGTCGAATGTCATCTGCGGGGTGGACTGGGTGACCGACCACCATGACGTGATCGAGGTCGCCAACGTGAGCCTTGGCGGCAGCGGGACCAAGCCGCCCGGGTCGGGCTGCGTGACCGGGGACGCCCTGCATGACGCGATCTGCACCTCGGTGGCGGCCGGGGTGACCTACACGGTGGCCGCCGGGAACTCGGCCGACGATGCCGCCAACCACGTGCCCGTCGCCTACGACGAGGTCATCACCGTGTCGGCGCTGGCCGACTTCGACGGCCAGCCGGGCAGGCTCGGATCCGCGACTTGCCGCGCGGATGAGGACGACACGTTGGCGGACTTCTCCAACATCGGCGCCGACGTCGACCTGATCGCCCCGGGGTGTGCATGTTCTCCACCTACAAGAAGCGCGGGGGGTAGGCGACCCTGAGCGGCACCTCGATGGCCAGCCCGCACGCGGGTGAGGCGGCGCTGTGCAACGCCTCCCACCCGGCGGCCAGCCCGGCTGGCGTGAGGCGGGCGCTGCAGCGGACCGGCAACCTGGGCTGGAGCAACGCCGACGACCCGGACGGGGTCAAGGAACCGCTCGTCAACGTGGACGCCCTCTAGATCCTTCACTGGTCAGCGGGCGGCCGAGGGCAGCCCCTACGGAGCTGCCTCGGCCTAGTCAGTCGTGCCCGGCCGAAACGGCGGCGGCCTGCTGCACGTTCCTTACAGAGGACATCGAGTGGCGCAGGCCGCGCCGCAGGTTCAGGTCACAGCTGCGGTGTCGGAGGGTGCGGGTTGCGCCCTTCGCCAGGGGCGGAAGGAGGCGCGGGGGCAGGTCCGGCGCGCCAGCCACGGTCACGTCCACAGTCCAGCCGCTCTTGCGGGAGGATTCATGCGCAGAACGATCCGGTCCATCTTGCTGGTGGCGAGCCTGCTTGCGGCTGTGGTCGCCGCCCAGGCGCTGCCGGCGGCCGCGACCCACGGCGGCGACACGCTGGTGTCGGTCGGCAGCCCCTCCAGTCCGTTCTCGGCCAACAAGCAGAACGAGCCGGCGGTCGCGGTCGACCAGGCCCATCCCAACATCCTGGCCGCGGGTGCCAACGACAACATCGACCTGGAAGCCTGCAACGCCAGCGACGACACCACCTGCCCATTCACGCCCGGTGTCGGGGTCTCCGGAATCTCGTTCTCGTTTGACGCCGGCGACACCTGGGTGCAGCCGACCTACTCGGGCTACAGCGCCCGGGTCGGTGTGGATGGCAGCTGCCTGGGCCAGGTCGGCGCCGACCGCGGCTGTGTGCCGCTGACCCCGGAGCAGGGCGGCCAGATCGGCACGCTGCCCTGGTACTACGAGAACGGGCTGGTCTCCGACGGGGACCCGGCGTTGGCGTTCGGCCCGCGCCCGGACGCCAACGGGGAGTTCTCGTGGGCCAACGGGTCGCGGCTGTACTACGCCAACCTGACCGCCAACTTCGCCGCCAAGCGCAGCGAGGCCGCGTTCAAGGGCGTTGAGGCCATCGGGGTGTCCCGCACCGACGACCCGGTCGCGGCGGCGGCCGGCGGGCCGAGCGGGAAGGTGGCGTGGAGGCCGCCGGTGGTGATCCCCGGCAGCAACAGCGCGGCGGCGTTCGCCGACAAGGAGCAGATCTGGGCCGACAACGCCGCCTCCAGCGGGTTCTTCGGCAACGCCTACGTGTGCTTCGCGCGTTACGTCGGCGGGCCGAGCGCCGGCTCGGCCGCGCACACCCTGGACATCGCCAGGTCCAGCGACGGCGGCGACAGCTGGTCCAAGGTCACCGTGGTCAACATCCCTGGCTCCTCCTCCGGGCTGCCGTTCTTCTTGTTCAGCGGCGCCAGCGGCTGCACCATCCGCACCGACAGCAGCGGCACCGTGCACGTGTTCTGGCTGGGCTGGGACCAGCAGCTCCAGCAGCAGGGCATCTACACCGCCCGCTCCTTCGACGGCGGTGCCAGCTTCGAGGCGCCGCGGCGGCTGTTTGCGGCGGTGCACACCGGGATCCTGGACTCAGTGCTTGGCCGCACCACCATGGACGGCATCGCCGGCGCCAGAAGCGACCTGTCCGACGCCCCCAGTGTCGACATCGCCAACGGCGCCCCCACCGGCACCGGCGCCAGCGACCAGCTCGTGCTCACCTGGGTCGACGGCCGCGACGGCCTCAACGACGAGCACGTGTTCTTCACCACCTCCACCGACGGCGGCGAAACCTGGACGGCGCTTCGCCGGGTGGAAGAGGAGCTCGGCCAACCCGCGGACCGGGGCTACTACTCCGCGCCGGCGATCTCGCCCGACGGTCGCGACGTCTATCTTGTCTACAACGCGTTCATCGAGCCGTACAAGACCAGCACGATCGGGCCTGACAGCGACCGACCGCTGCTTGGGGTGGTCACCCATGCCGACGTGGCTACCGACCGGACCGTGGGCGCCTTCTCCGAGCTGCATCGCAGCCCACCGGGGGACGCCCGCGGGTCCAGCCAGAACGACCTGACCGGCGAGTTCCTGGGCGACTACGTGTACGCGGCGGCGACCAACGGCTACGGCGCGGCGGTCTGGAACGACGTGCGCCGCGCCGCCGACTGCCCGGCCATCGACGCCTGGCGGATGTCGTTGCGCGCCGGCGACTCGGTGGCCACCCCAGCCCCGCAGCAGGACTGCCCCACCACCTTCGGCAACTCCGACATCTTCGGCGGCTCCTACGCCGACCCCAGCACGCCCTGACGTAGGCCTGGTCAAAGCGGAGGGGCGCCTGCGGGGCGCCCCTCCCGACTCCCGAGCTCCGGTCGTCCTGCGCGGCAGCGCACCGACCCTCCCGACGCACAACTCCACAGCCGTGAACTTGCCGACCAGCGACCCGGACCCGGCGACCTGCGATCCCTCTGAGCACTTGGGGAGCACTGGAACCGCCGATCGCGCTGTCGGCCTACTGCGGCACGACCCGGACAGGGGATTGTGTCGTACGCCGTAACAGGGCGCTGGCCGGTAACGGTCTTATGACGTGGCGCGGGCCGAGGGTGCCCCCGTCCTCGGCCGCGCTGCCTCGCCAGGGATACGGCTACCCGCCGCATTCTGGCATGCGTCTCGGGCGCCGGCCGAAGCCATGGGGATGGGCGGCCGGGCCCGGGGCGTTCCAATGGCATGGCCGATCCGGAGTCCGACGTCGAGTCCGACGCGGCGGCCGGGCTGTTTGCGCGGGGCTGCTGGCGGTGCGCCTGGACGGGCCGGGCCGAGCGGTTGTCCGGCTGGCCGAGGCCGACTGGCGGGTGCTGGCCGACCTGGATCGGTGCGACGCCAGAGAGGACTGGCCCGCCGGATCCGGACACCCAAGCGCTGTGGTGTCAGGGGTGGCGGGGCCGCAGGGGGATCGTGTCGGCCAGCCGGTCGAGGACGGCGAGCAGCTCGGTGACCTGCTGGTCGGTGGTGGCGGCGGTGAGCTGCAGCCGGAAGCCGACCTGGTGGCGGGGCACACCGGGGTAGAAGGCCAGGGTGGCGTAGACGCCGTGGTCCAGCAGGAAGCGGCCGGCCCGTGGCAGGTCCTGGGGGTCGGCGAGGGGCACCTCGATGATCGGGAAGCCGGAGGTGTTCAGGGTGGCGGCCCCGAGCTTGTCGAGGTGATCGAGGACCCGCTGGGTCCTGGCATGCAGCACCGCGCGGAGCTCGTCGCCGCGGGTGTCGTTGATCTGCAGGCCGACCAGCGCGCTGGCCAGCGAGGCGGTCGGGGAGGGCCCGGAGTACAGGTAGGGTGGGGCGGCGACCTTGAGCAGCCGTTTGAGCGCCGATGGGCCGGCGATGAAGGCCAGCAGCGAGGAGTAGGCCTTGGAGAACCCACCGGTCAGCACCACGTGGTCGTAGCTCTCGCCCAGGTGGCGGACCACCCCGTTGCCCCGGCGCCCATACGGAGACGGCTCGTCGCGAGCGCGCTGCCCGATCACGCCGAAGCCGTGGGCGTCGTCCAGGTACAGCAGCGCGTCGTGCTCGCGGGCCAGCGCCGCGAACCCCGCAAGGTCGGGTGGGTTGCCGGTCATGCTGTTGACCCCATCCATACAGACCAGCCGCGGCTCCTTGGGTGCCGGCGCAGCAGCCGCTCGAGCGCCTCCGGGTCGTGGTGGGCGAAGCGGTGCAGGCTGGCGCCGTGCGCGCGGGCGACGACGCAGCCGTCCCAGATGGTCTTGTGGGCGCGGCTGTCGACGAAGATGGTGCCCTGGTCGGTCAGGATGGGGATGACCGCGGCGTGGATGTGGGTCAGCGTCGGCAGCAGCAGGGCGTCCTCGACGCCGAGCAGCTCGACCAGGCGACCCTCGATCCGCTCGTACAGGACGGGGCTGCCAAGCATCCGCGACCAGCTCGGGTGGTACCCCAGCGCGCCAGGTAGCCGGGAATGGCCCCGAGCACCTCGGGGTCCAGGTCCAGCCCGAGGTAGTTGCAGGAGGCGAAGTCGACCAGCCAGCGGCCGCCGACGCGGATGCGGCGCCCGCGCACCTCGTCGATCACGGCGTCGAGCAGCTGGTGGTGGGCGAACAGCTCCTGGAGGTCGGCGCAGGCGTCCAGCCAGCTCCCCGGCGCGGGGCGGTCCACCAGGTCGACCGTTGCTGCCGGGACGGTGGTGGCGGCGGGTCGCTGGCGGGCGGGCGGGGGTGGCATGGCGGCTCCGGCGGGGGTGGGCGGTGGCGGGGTCGCCGTTGCCCACATCCGAGGGCACGAGACCCTGACAAGCTAGCAGGATTGCCACCACTCTGCCAGACGAAGCGAACAGCTACAGCCGGTCGAACGCTCCCACCACTCGGGGCGGTGCGGGGTGCCGGCGACCTGACCTGCAGGCACCCGCACCACAGCGGCGTTGCCACCGGCTGCGGTTCCGGCGAAGACCCGAGCAGGCGCTCAAGCGGCCTGCGCACTGGGCCGACACAGCAGAGGACACGACCCCGACATGCGACTTCGGATGCCCCCACGTCTGCACCTTCAGCCGAACCCGCCGGCCGCTCACGACCTGCGAGAACTCGACAGGGCCATCGCCACCCTGCTGCTGCGCCTCGACCCCGTCAGCGTCGTGGTCACCGGCGAGCAGCCCGGCCCCACCGACTGGCCGGTATCGGACCGGGAGGTTGGCGACGACCGGGCCAGGGACCATTCGGCGGTGCGCCAGCAACCCGACCCAGCAGCCGAGCCTGCCCTGCCGCCACGGGTGCTGATCGCCGACGACGCCCCAGCCATGCGCGCGGCGCTCCGTGGCCTGCTCGAGGACGCCGACCTGCCGGTCATCGGCGAAGCCGCCGACGGGTTGCAGGGCGTCGCCATGGCCGCGCAACTGCAGCCTGACGTGGTGGTGATGGATGTGCGCATGCCCGGCCTTGACGGCCTGCAGGCAACCACCCGCATCACAGGCGCCCACCCCCACATCCGCGTGGTCGTCTACTCGGTGTTCGACAGCGACGAAACCCAGCACGCCGCCCGCCACGCCGGCGCCGCCGCCTTCGTCGCCAAGCACGCCCCGCCCGACCACGTCCCCGCCGCCGTGCTCGCCGCCTGGCAGGCGACCAGCACCATCCCGACCCCGCCGGCGGCACCACCCAGCGATCATCCCCAATAGCCCGGCCAGGAAGATCGGCCCGGTTCCCGGATCCTGCATGCAGATATCTCGGTGAAGCCACGCGGCCTCGGGACGCGCGCTGACGGCCGGTGAGGCCGCCGTGTAATTGTCCGCCTACCGAACGTGGGCGTCGGTTTCCCACTGCGGCCACGGGTGCCGTGGCCGGTCCGCCGCGGCAGAGGGGTGGAGGTGGCGAGCTACCGAGGTACGAGTGGCCGGCCGGCTGGGCGATGCGCTGCCACACACCTTGGCCGACCCCGATCCTGCGGTGGTCACCCGAGACCGTGCTGCGCGTGCCGGACCAGCCGCCGCTCTGGGCTGTTGCACCGGCTGCAGGACGGGCTTGAGATCGCGGGGGTACGCCGGATGCCTGCACGGCCACGTGCACTCTCCTGGTAGGTAGCCCGTCATTCGCCGCTGCCGAGGTGTCCCCGATCCGCGGCCGGGCTGAGCAGGCACCCTTAGAGGGTCCGCAGGCCCTCCAGGACCCGCTCCAGTAGGGCCAGGTCGGGGCGGTCGCCGGCGTGGGCGGGCCGGTAGACCACGACCAGGCGCTCGTCGGCCATGTCGCCGACCAGGACGCGGGTGACGCCCAGGGGCAGGTGGAGCCGGGCGGCGATCTCGGCGATGGACAGCAGGTCGTGGCAGAGGGCGGCGATGGCGCGCTGCTCCACAGAGAGCCTCGGGGTCTGCTCCCCGGTGGAGGTGGTGGCGACCAGCGCCTCGATCTCCAGGTCGTCGTGGGAGGGCCGGGTGCGCCCGCCGGTCATCGCGTACGGGCGGACCCGCCGGCGACCAGGTACCGCTGGCTGGTCGTCGGGTGCCGTCATGGCGGTGCCTCACCTGGCGGGCCGGCATGCGGGCCCGGCGCGCGTGCTGCCGGCCTGCCGCCCAGGCTGGGTGGGCGACGGACGGCGATGCCGATCCTTGACCGGCCCACCGGCGGGATGTCGGGCGCTCATGGTGGCAGGGCGGCCTGCAGCTCGGCCCGCAGGGTGGGGGTGAGGACCTCGCCGGCGCGGGTGACCAGCAGCGCCATCTCGTAGCCGACCACGCCCACGTCGCAGGAGGCGGCGGCCAGCACCGTCAGGCAGGACCCGTCACTGATCGCCATGACCAGCAGGAACCCCCGCTGCATCTCCACCACGGTCTGCTTAACGGTCCCGGCGTCGAAGTAGCGGGCGGCGCCCTGGCTGAGGCTGGCCACCCCCGAGGCGATGGCGGCCAGCTGGTCGGCCATGGCCCGGTCCAGGCGCTCGGAGACCGCGATCGGCAGCCCGTCGGCGGAGACGACCATCGCGTGGGCGACGCCGGGGGTTCGCGTGGCGAAGTTACCGATGAGCCAGTTGAGGTCGCGGGCGTCGGCGCTGAGCGGCGGCATGAGCGCTCCTGTGGCTGGCACGGCCGAGCCGTTGGAGGCGGCGTCGTCGGCCCGCTGGCCCGGATCCAGGCCGTCGGCGACCATGCGGCCGTGCTTGCGGCCGCTTCGGTAGACCGACAGCATACTGCGGACCTCGTCGCGGGAACTGCGCGGTTTCCTGGGGATGGCCAGCCGGCTGGTCGGCGGCGACCATGCTGCGCGAGTGGCCAGCAGGTCTGTTCGTCACCCACGGCGCAGGGGCGGGTTCGGGGCGGGCCGAAGGCGTGCAGCAGCGAGGCGGCCTGGACGCCGCTGCTGGCCTGATCGTGTCGTCCACGACCTGCGGCCGTTGGTCAGGACGCGGAACCGGCCACGGCCGGCCTCCCTACCAGGACGCGGCCCGGCACTACCGGCGCGCGCTCGATGTGGTCTTGACCTCACCGGGGTGGATCGAGCCGCGCCGTCGGGTGCGGCCGCTGGTCGGCGTGGGGGACGCGTTGCGGCGCTCGGGCGGGCGGCTGGTGATGAGGCCATGGTGACGCCCCTCGCTAGGCGTGGTCCAGACCCTGGTGGGAAGCCTTCAGCGGACCCTCGGCGAACTCCCTTGCCCATGCGCTGGCGGTCACCCCGCACCGCCACCCGGCAACTCCGGTCGCCCCGACGCGACGCTGTCCCCGGGCGCAAAGCTCCTGGTGAGCCGGGATCTGCATCGGTGTGCCGAGCCTGGCCGGTGGGTGCTCGTTGCCCGTCGTTGTTATCCGAGCCGGAGGGATCGCAGGCAAAAGCGCTGGTCAACGGGCAGTTGCCTGTCGTGGTCCCAGGGGAGACCGGCAACGCAAGGGCAAACCCACAACCAGCAGAAACACCTCGCGGACTGGTCCTTGAGGGCGGGTTTGTGGTCGACAGTGGCCGCAATCGGCGCCTGGAGGAGCGCGCTCAAGTGCTCGGCTTCGATGACCTTCGCGCCTACCTGCAGGCCCGCCGCGACACCGCCTCCAGCGTCCCCCGGATCGCCAGCGAGCTTGGGGTCAGCGACTGGCAGGTGCAGGCGGCGCTGGCACGGTCCCCGGTGCGGCTGGCGCCCCGCGCGCAGCGGCTTGCAGCGCAGCGGCGGCGGTACACCGAGGAGCGGATCGCCGCCCGCGTGGCCGAGCTGAGCTTCACTGACGTGGAGGCCTACCTGGTCGACCGGGTCGTAGATCAGGCGTGGCTGCTGGCGGAGGTGGCCGCCGAGCTGGCCGCGCATCGGCTGACGGTGCGGCGGCTACTGGACCGCTACGGGATCTGCCGGGCGCGGCGCACGCCAGGAGAGCGAGCGGCGTCCGAGTCTGGGCGTCGGGTGCAGTCGGTGGGGTGGCAGGCGCGGCGGGCGGCGCGGCTGGCAGAACTCGGCTTCGCGGACCTGGCCGGCTACCTGCGGGCGCGGCATGTCGCGCAGGGCTGGTCGGTCAGGCGGATGCGGGCGGAGCTTCGGGTTGGGCGTAGGTGGCTGGTGGGGGAGCTGGCCCGGCTGAGGCTGCGACCCTGACCTGAAGGTCCGACCGCCCGGCTGCTGCTGGGTGAGCGTCGGGCCGCAACGGTGCTGCGGCAAGGTCTCGCGCTGGGTGTTCTTGCCCGGGTTCACAGGTCATCAGGGCTGCCGAACCAGGTCTTGGCGTGACCCAAGCGGCTCCCTTCCGGGCTGGGATGGGAGCCGCAGCACGCCAGCGCCGCGTGTCGCCGCTCGGTATCCCGTCGTTCAGCCCCTGCCGCGCCACCGAGTGGCGGGTGATCGAGGGATGAACGAGCCGCTGACCGCGTGAACGGCCGGTGATCGGCAAGTGATCGAACCGCTGCGCCGCCACCACGGTGGGAGCCGGGCGGTTCCAGCGAGCATACATGCGTTGCCCGGCTGCGCTGGGCGACCCGGGCCAGCCGCGTTGTGGGCCGGGGATCCATCCTGCGGGTTCGCGGGGCCGCTGTGGCGCGGCACGTTCAACATCACGTCGACGCGGTGCAGCCTTGGCACTGGATCGTCGTCGGTACTGCACGCTCGCCGGCGGGTCGGGCGTGGATGCGCGAATGCCCTGATCAGCGTGATCGAGACACGATCGGGATCGAGTGCGACACTCTCTACCGTCCTTCAGCCGTGGAACTCTCGGCCGGCGGCGCCAGGAGCCGTGGGCGGGCAAGGAGCTGTGCATGCCTCACCCCAATCGTCGGCCCGAGCCCGAGCCACCTGCCCGCGAGCCCGCCGCCGGCCAGGGCCACGGCCGGGCTCGACGGCCACGACCGGGGCCGCTAGGGTTCACGTACGAGGTGCAAGTGCTCGGAGGCGAGGCTGGCCGCCGCCTTGCGCAGGAGCAGGCCGAGGCGGTCGCTGCGGTGCTGGCGTGGCTTGCCGGCCACCCGCCCACCCCCCCTGCCGCGACCGGGTCCACGCCCACCGACGCCACCGGCAGGCCCGTCGGGCAGACCACGGCGATGCCAACCGGTACGCGGCCAGCCGCGCCGAGCCCGGGAGGGCCATCGGGTGCCAGCACGCAGACGGGGACGGGGCGGGCGCAGAGGTGGGCCGATACCTGAGCCGAACGGGCCAGGCTGGTCGGGCGGGCCGAGCGGCCTGGAGCGTGGCGGGTCGTGGTCGAGCTCTTCGCCAGCGGTTCGGGTCCAGGCGGTGGGGCTGGTGGGAGCGGGCCAGCCGGTTGGGGAGGTCGCACGGGCGCTGGGCGTGCACCCGGCGGCGGTGCGCCGCTGGGTCTGGCAGGCCTGGCGTCGGTGGGGGACGGCCATGGGCCTGACGCAGTCGGAGAGCTTGACCCTCCCGGCTGATCGCAACCCGGGTGATGGTGCGCCCGACGGTGTCCCAGTCGATGCGCACCAGTCGGCACACCGCCGTCTTGTCCATGGTGGTGGCCAGCCAGCCGACCAGGTCCTCGAAGTCCCGGGTGAAGTACGTACCGGCCCGGGCGAAGGGCACCTCTTCCCGGCGTACCTCATGCGCAGGGCAGCAGACGGCGAAGCTCCGCTCTGACCTCCAGGCGCCAGGCGCCAGGCGCCCAGGTCCAGGTGTCGCCAGGTCGAGGCCACCGGGCGGGGGTCGTAGCGGGCCGTCGCGCAGAACTCGCACTCTGGGCAGATCAGGCGGCTCTGGCGGAGCGCCGCCATGGCCACCACCCGGTCGGGTTCGAACTCGACGTGACGGACCCAGACGCCGGGCAGGCGCAGGAGGCGAGAGCATGCGGTGGTGGCGAGCACGGGCGACCGTCTTTGGTGCGGATGGCGTTGAGCACCACACAGAAACGTACGGCCTCGTGCGCGTCACCCTCACCAAGGGGTGCTTTGGCAATCGGACAGAATCGGCGGTGAGACGTATGGTCGATGCTGTTCCTGCCGGAGAGTGCTTGCTGCCCCTGACGGGCCCCCGATGCTCGGCGGGTGAGGTCTCTGGCTGCTGGTTCGTAGGAGCCGATTCGACCGGTCGCCGTAGGAGGGTGCCTCGCCGTGGTAACGATCATGGTGCAAGGGGTATCCAGCGACGCCGGCAAGAGCCTGATCGCCACGGCGCTGTGTCGGTGGCTGCGGCGGCGGGGTGCGCTGGTCGCTCCCTTCAAGGCGCAGAACATGTCGAACAACGCCCGGGTCGTCGACGGCGGCGAGATCGGCACCGCCCAGTGGCTGCAGGCGCTGGCCGCCGGCGTGGCGGCGGACGTGCGGATGAACCCGGTGCTGTTGAAGCCCGAGGCCGACACCCGCAGCCAGGTCATCGTGAACGGTGTGATGAGCCGCGAGCTCACCGAGTCGCCGTGGCACGGCCGGTCAACGCGGCTGTGGCCTCACGTCGAGGCCGCCTATCGCTCGCTCGCCGCCGAGTACGACGTCGTCGTGATCGAGGGCGCGGGCAGCCCGGCGGAGATGAACCTGTGGGCCGACGACATCGTCAACATGCGCGTGGCTGAGCTGGCGGGCGCGCCCGTGCTGCTCGTCGCCGACATCGACCGTGGCGGCGCCTTCGCCCACCTCTACGGCACGTGGGCGCTGCTGCCACCGCACTGGCAGTCGCACATCCGCGGGTTCCTGCTCAACAAGTTCCGCGGCGATGTCGGCCTGCTGGCCCCGGCGCCTGCGGAGCTGGAGAAGGCCACGGGTGTGCCGACCGTCGGCGTCGTCCCCTGGATCGAGCACGCGCTGCCCGACGAGGAGGGCCCGACGGTCGGCGCGCCGAGTGGTGGGAGCCGGCGCGTGTGCATCGTCGGTGGGCCGTACGCCTCGAACCTCGACGAGTTCGTTCGGCTCCAGCAGGTCGCCGACGTCCGTTGGGCGCGCACGCCTGCTGCGCTGGCCGGCGCCGACCTCGTCGTGCTGCCCGGTTCCAAGCATGTCCCCAACGACCTGGCGTGGACGCGATCGCGCGGCATGGCCGACGCCGTCATCAGCGCGGCCGCGTCCGGCTTACCGGTGCTGGGGATCTGCGGCGGTCTGCAGATGCTCGGTGTTGCGATCGACGATCCCACAGGCGTCGAGGGATCGGCAGAGGGTCTCGACGTGCTACCGGTCGCCACGTCATACCTCCCGGGCAAGACCACACAGCGCACCGCCGTGCGTTTCGGCCGCCTCCCGCCTGCGTGGTCGTGGCTGGACGGCCTGTCGTTCGACGGCTACGAGATCCGCCACGGCAAAACGACAGTCTCCGGATCCGTCGAGGCGATCGTCGGCGACGATCTCGGCTATGCCGACGGCAACGTGCTCGGCATCTACGCCCACGGTCTGTTCGAGAGCGACGAGGTGCTGGACGCCTACACCGGCATCGTGCCGCCGCCCCTCGATGACACCTTCGAGCAACTCGCCGACCTCGTCGATGCCCATATCGACATCGCATGGCTGGCGCGCTGCCTCGACCTCCCGGCTCTCCTTCAGAGATCCACCTGAACCTGGGAGCGCAGTGTTGCATTCGCTCGGATCGCAGCCAGGGAGCGAGACTCCGGGTATGAGAACCCGCCGCTCCCGCCCTGCTCCAGTCCCCCGGTCGGCCTGCGCCGGCTTCGCGTCCCTGCCGATGTAATCGTGCTGACGGTCCGCTGGTATCTGCGTTTCGGGCTCTCGTATCGGGATGTCGAGGAGCTGCTTGCCGAGCGCGGGATCCAGGTCGACCACGTCACCGTCTACCGCTGGGTGCAACGCTTCACCCCGCTGCTGGTCGACGCCACCGGCCGCACCGGCCCACCCCACCCGCCCGAGAGTACGGCTCATAAGAGCCAAGAGAAACTGTACCGGGCGGTCGACCGGGTCGGCCAGGTCATCGACGTGTTCGT
>Ga0184632_10000360_pt1 | contig 17475 bp, 17 predicted proteins | sample PLM31_50_b1_FD_133153 | JGI IMG/M metagenome (GOLD analysis project Ga0184632, IMG submission 133153) | Groundwater sediment microbial communities from an aquifer in East River, Colorado, USA - PLM3-1_50_b1 | ecosystem: Environmental > Terrestrial > Soil > Riparian zone | place: USA: East... | reverse complement strand
AGCTGTGATATTGCGTTTAGGCGGATCAGCCTATTTCCTTTGGCTGAGAACGATCACCGGTTTTCGGGAGGTCTGAGTGAAGCGCAGGTTGGTTTATACAGTTCTGTCGAACTCCCGTTAGGCGGCACGCCATGTCCTACTCGAGCGCCTTCTGCGCGGTCATTCTCGTATCGGTGGCTAGTTCTGTCACTCGCCAGCAATCTCCACTCACGTCTTCAGATCTCGTAATTGCCGGGCTTCAGTACGGCTCGGATACCGCTGCCGTGCGTGCACAACTGGGCCTTCCTCGCAGAGCAACGGTTCGGAATTGGAAGTATTCTGGCCTTGGTGTGCAGCTCGACTCGGGCCACGTAACGATGCTCCATCTAACGTCAAGTCGCTGGCAGACGCAGCGCGGTATTCGGGTTGGGAGTTCTCTCGCGGCTGTGCGCCACGCATATGGGCAGCCATCCTGGAGCAATTCCGAGCAAGTGGGTTACATCCTGCAGCCCGACACGTCGATGCTACATCGAGGACTATCGTTCGGAATCACAAACGGCCGTGTCTCATACATACTTTCCGGCATCGTGTCTGTGACCGTGCAATAGGTGAGCGTGCCGCCTAACAAGCGCCTGAAGCTGACGGCGCGCGTAGATTATGGAATGAATCCTTCTTCAGCGCGCCGCAGCTTAGGCGCATCCCGTTAGGCAGCCAATGTCTGCTCTGCTTGTTCTTTCAGAGGACAGGATCGCACGCGAGGTCGAGCGCTGGCAGCAGATCAACGCCGATGAAGCGCGCTGGTACAGAGCGTGGCGCCGTCGCTGTCTGCTGGTAGGTCTCCGCTGCGGCGCCACGTACGTGGTTGGCGGGGTGCTTGCATGGGGAAGCCTCGCGATGACGGGCGATTGGGCCCAGATCGCATTCTGGGGTGGCCTGCTCTTGAGCAACGCCGGTCCGGTCGCGTTTGCTTACGCGTTCTGGATGCGGGAGAGCGACATTTGGAATTGAGTTGCCAACCTAAGTCAGTATGAGGAAGTCTATGAGCCCAAAGAAGGAAACGCGGAAGTCCGCCAAGAGCACCAAGGGATTCACGGACGAGGAACGAGCTGCGATGAAGGAGCGCGTCCAAGAGCTGAAGGCGTCCCAAGCGGACGGGGAAAGCGCCGTGCTCGCGAAGATCGCCGCGATGCGGGAACCGGATCGCGCACTGGGCAAGCGGCTCCATGCTATCATCAGAGCCAGCGCGCCAGCCCTCTCGCCCAAACTCTGGTACGGGATGCCCGCGTATGCCAACGGCGACGGCAAGGTCGTCTGCTTCTTCCAAAGCGCGCAGAAGTTTAAGACGCGGTACGCGACGTTCGGCTTCAGCGACAAGTCAAACCTCGACGAAGGCCACATGTGGCCGACCGCCTTCGCGCTGAAGGAGTTGAGCGCCGCCGAAGAGGCAAAGATCGGCGCGCTCGTGAAGAAAGCGGTGAGCTGAGGGCCGATGTCGTACTTCATGCGGACGATCCAGAACCCCAAGCACCGCAAGGATCTCTTCGATCGCTTGGCGCGCCTCGATCCAGCACAGCCACCGCTCTGGGGGCGCCTGACGGCACCCAAAATGCTCGCCCACCTGTGCGATCAGATGCGCATGCCGTACAACGACAATCCGAGTCCGCCCATTCCCGGTGTGCAGCATTACCCAGTCATGCGGCAACTCGTTCTCTACCTCCTCCCATGGCCGAAGGCCCAGATCCAAGGCCCGCCCGAGGCATTCCACACCCCGCCGGCGGTCTGGTCGGAGGATGTGACCACCCTGAAGACATTGGTCGATCAGTTCGCGAATTCGAGCGCGGACCAACCCTGGGCGGATCATCCAAATTTTGGTGGCATGAACCATCGAGTCTGGGGCTACTTCTCGTACCGGCACTTCGACCACCATTTGCGCCAGTTCGGCGCTTGAGGTCGCCAAAAGGCTCGATGGCCAGGATCGGCAACTGGGCGTACGTGAAGTCACCGCTCAAATGGACGGTTAGCTCGCGACCGGGTGGCGGAGCTGCTCGTGCAGCGATCCCTTGTCCGGCAAGGATCCTGGAGGCGCACGGATGCAGGCGGTGATGTGGCTAGCGGCAATACTCGCGGGGGTTGTTCACGTCCTGATCTTCTGCATGGAAAGCCTCTGGTGGACCACCCCGACGGTGCGGGTGCGATTTCGCCAAGCCCCCGAGCAAGCGAACGCGACCAAACTGTTCGCGTTCAATCAGGGCTTCTACAATCTGTTCTTGGCGATCGGAACGTTCGCGGGGCTCGCGCTGGTGCTGATGGGGCACGCCGGTTCTGGGCTGACGCTCGTCCGTTGGAATTGCCTGTCCATGCTTGGTGCGGCGATCGTTTTGGCGGCGTCGGCACCGCAGCTGCGGCGCGGTGCAGTCATTCAAGGAGCGGCTCCGTTGCTCTTCCTATTGCTCGGTGTGGTTTTCGGTAGCCCCTGACTGGCTTCATCCGCCTTTCTTCTTCACCTCGTCCCACAACTTGTCGAGCTCTTCCAGCGAAGCGCGGCCCATTTCCAGGCCGCGCTCCTCGGCGAGTTTCTCGACTCTCTCGAACCGATCGGTGAACTTGAGATTCGCGCGCTCGAGCGCCTGACCCGCCTCGATGCCGAGCTTGCGCGCGAGGTTTACCGTCGCAAAGAGCAAATCTCCGATCTCGTCTTCAACCTGCTCCCTTCTCCCTGCTCCCTGCTCCCGCTCCAGCTCACCGATCTCCTCTTTCACCTTTGCCATCGGGCCTTTCGCATCCGGCCAATCGAACCCGATGCCGGCGGCCCGCTCCTGTAACCGGTACGCCATGAGCAGCGGGGGCAGGGTGGCAGGAAGGCCGGCGAGCGTGCCGCGCTTCCCGCCGGCGCGGGGCTCGCGCCGCTTCACCAACTCCCACCCGCCGTGATCGGAGCGGCCGGCGCGCGTTTCGCCGAACAGATTCGGATGGCGCCGCCACATCTTCTCTTCGAGTGTGCGCGTGACGACTTCCGCGTTGAATTGCGATCGCTCTTCACCGATGACGATCTGAAACGCGAGATGCAGGAGCAGGTCGCCCAGCTCGTCGCGCATCGCGTTGGGATCGTCGGTTTGGATCGCGTGGTCGAGCTCGAGGGCTTCCTCGACCAGATAGGGACGGAGCGTTTGAGGGCTCTGTGCGCGGTCCCATGGACACCGCTGCCGCAGATCGCGCACGAGTCCCAGAGCACGTCCAAGCGCTGAATCGCCTTGCATTTAGCCTCCGGGCGGGGTATCATACCCGCGCCAGTGAGCGTGTCAACGAAGGGCGAGGCCTGGGTGGAAGTGGACGTGGAAGCCCTCGTCGACAACGCCCGAACGGTAGCAAAGATAGCAGGCACACGGCTCCTCCCTGTCGTCAAAGCCAATGCGTACGGGGTCGGAGCCGCTCTAGTATCTAAGGCCCTCGAGCAGCTCGATCCCTGGGGCTATGGCGTCGCAACCATCGAAGAGGGTGCCGACCTGCGGGCGGCCGGCATCAGGCGCCCGATTCTCGTCTTTATGCCGGCGCGCGCACGGCTGTTCGACGAGTACGACCGCCATCAGCTGACCCCGTCACTCGGCGATGCGGGCAGCATCCTCGAATGGACCACGCGGGGCGACCGCGCCTTCCATATCGAGATCGATACGGGGATGGGACGCGCCGGCGTACGTTGGGATGAAGTGGACGAGTTAGGCGTAGCGGTGGATACGGCGTCGCTCGAGGGGTGCTACACGCATTTCCACTCCGCTGAGCGGCGCGATGGTTCTGCAGAGCAGCAGCTCGAACGGTTTCTCGGCGCGGTGAACCGCTTGCCGCGCCGGCCGGCACTGCTGCATGTGGCGAATAGCGCGGCCGCGCTACGTGGCCGGCAGTTCGCGTTCGATCTGGTGCGGCCCGGAATATTTCTGTACGGCGGTTCGCCGGCGGACGATCTGCCGCAGCCGCGCCCAGTGGTGAGCGTGCGGGCTCGGGTGCTGAGCGTCCGGCGCGTACGGCGCGGCGAAAGCGTGAGCTACAACGCGAGCTGGACGGCATCGCGGGATACCGTCATCGCAACGCTGCGTTGCGGCTACGCCGATGGCGTGCGCCGCACCGTGGCAACGGGCGGCAAAGCCTCCGTGCTGCTGCGCGGGCAACGCCGTCCGATCGTGGGAGTCGTGCAGATGGATATGGCGCTCGTCGAAACCGGGACCCTGGAGGTCCAGGTGGGAGATATCGCGACCATCGTTGGCGAAGACGCGAAACAGCGAATCACCATGAAGGAGTTCGCGGACTGGAGCGGCGAGCTGCAGCACGAATTCCTCACGGGACTCGGCCTGCGCCTGCCCCGGATCGCGGTGTGAATTACGGAACGGGCCGGGCGGCCATCATCGTGCTCGATGGGCTCGGCATCGGCCCGGCGCCGGACACGGCCGCCTATGGTGACGCGGGATCGGATACGCTGGGGAACGTCGCGCAGGCAGTCGGCGGCTTGAAGCTGCCGAACCTGGAGCAGCTGGGATTAGGGAAGTGCCGCGCGTCCGGTATCCCCGGGTTCGCGACCGACGTCAGTCCGACCGCCGCGCATGGCATCGCGCAACCGGCCTCCGCCGGAAAGGACAGCACGACCGGACATTGGGAGATCTGCGGCGTGCTGCTGCAGACGGCGTTTCGCACCTATCCCAAAGGATTTCCGGTTGCGTTGCTGAACGAGTTCGCCAGCCGCACCGGACGCGGCTGGCTGGGCAACAAGGCGGCGTCCGGCACGGCGATCATCGACGAGCTCGGCGACCAGCATCAGCGCACCGGAAAGTGGATCGTCTACACGTCTGCCGATTCGGTCTTTCAAGTTGCGGCGCACGAGGGCACGGTGCCGCTCGCGGAGCTGTATGAGGCGTGCGCCATCGCGCGCGAGATGCTGAGGGGCGAACCTGCTGTCAGCAGGGTGATCGCGCGGCCGTTCGAAGGCGTTGCCGGGGACTATCGCCGCACGGCGCATCGCAAGGATTTTTCAATCGCGCCGATCGGTACGACACTGCTCGACCTGATGGCCGACGCCGGCGTCGTGCGCGTCGGCATCGGCAAGGTGGATGACTTGTTCGCGGGCCGGAACATCACCAGCGAGCATACGCCGACGAACGGCGACGCGTACCGGCTGATCGAGCGGGCGCTCGACACATTGGAGACGGGGTTCGTGTTCGTGAACGTGATCGAGTTCGACCAGACGTGGGGGCACCGCAATGACGTACCGGGGTTTCACCAGGGTCTGAAAGAGTTGGACGCCTGGATCCCGCGGCTGCAGTCGCGCCTGCGGCCGGACGACGTGGTGATACTCACGGCGGACCATGGGAACGATCCGACGACGCCCTCCACCGATCATTCGCGCGAGCTGGTGCCGGTGCTCGTCGTGGGGCCCAACGTGCAACCGGTGCCGCTTGGAACGCGGCGCACGTTCGCCGATATGGGGCAGACGGTGGCCGAGTACTTTGGGTTGCCGGCCCTGGGTGCGGGCACGTCATTCTTGAGGGAAGTGCTCGCATGAAGGAGCTGGTGAAACAGGCGCGCGAAGCGATGCGGCATGCGTGGGCACCCTATAGCAACTTCCACGTGGGTGCCGCCATCGAGGCGGCCGATGGCAAGGTATACGTCGGCTGCAACGTCGAAAGCGCTTCTTACGGACTGACGATCTGCGCGGAGCGGATGGCGCTGGGGGCGGCGGTCGCCGGCGGTGCGCGGAAGTTGAAGCGCGTCGTGGTCACGACCGAAGTGGATCCTCCGGCCGCGCCCTGCGGGGCGTGCCGGCAGCTACTCGCGGAGTTCGGCCTCGACCTCGAAGTAATCGCGGTCGGACCGGCGACGGAGCGGCGCTGGACGTTGGCGGCGCTGTTGCCCGATGCTTTCACGAAGGAGACGCTGGACCGGTGATGCGGCGACTTGCTCTTGGTTTCCTACTCGTAGCGGCGGCGTGCACGGAAGAAGCGACGGCGCCCGGCGACTGTCCGAACTTCTGTCCGGGCGGGCAGATCGTGGTTCAGGATTCGATCTTCACCACCATCATCGAGCGCGATTCGGCGTTCCGCGGCTATGTGCAGGTTTACCAGGCGGACGCGATGACCGCCGCAGATCTGCCCGACGTGCAGAGCCGCGCCCTCGTTGTGTTGAGCACCATGATTACGCGGGTCGCGCCGAAAACCGGCGATACGGCCACGGTTCCCATCGCCGTCGACTCATCACGCCTGCGCCTGAAGATGGTCCGCCGCAATCGTGCCACCACGAACCTGTGGCTCAAGCTCTATGCGCTCCCGACCACGACCGATTCGACGGCCAGCTTCGCGTCCCTCGATTCCTATTTCGGGGCAACTCCGATCGACAGCGTCAGCATCGACGATCTCCTGTCCCGACCGCTGATCACCGACACAGCCACGCTGCGCCTGTGGGGCGACACGATCCAGACCGATTCCGCGGGCCACGTGCTCCAGACGGCGGACAGTGCCAAAGTGCTCACGCTTTTCTTCGACTTCGACACGCTGCAGGCGCCATTCGTCGTGGCGGATTCGGGCCGGCTGGGACTGGGGATTCGCGTCACCGCGGACTCGCTCGCGAGCGCCGCGTTCGCAACGACGGAGTCGGGCTCCGACGCGCCGAGCCTTCTCTGGTTCTACCACTACACGATTCCCGACACGGTCAGCGCAACGCCCGATAGTGTCGCGCAGGCGAGCCAGCTCCGAACGCCCAAGTTCGATAGCTTCGTGTTCGACCCCCCCATCCCGGCGCTGGACGACAACCTCGCCGTTGGTGGCGTGCCCTCGGCTCGAAGCCTGGTGCGCGTCGCATTTCCGGCGTTCCTGCGTGACAGTTTCGACATCGTGCGCGCGACGGTCATCCTGGTTCCGGCGGTCGCCGCCCTGGGCTTGCCCGCCGACTCATTCACGGTTCTGGCGCGCCCGATACAAACCGATCTCGGCGCGAAATCGCCGCTCAGCCTGGGATCGGGGGGATCGGTCGTCGTGCGCCCCGGATCCACCGACACTGTGCGGATCGAGCTCACCAACTTGGTACGGTCGTGGGCACTCGACACCACCATTGCAACGGCGTTCTTCCTCGGTCAGCAGCCGGAGGCGACGTCGTTTACCGAGATCCGGTTCTATTCATCGCGCGCACCGGCTTTCCGGCCGGCGCTGCATTTGACGTACGTGAAGCGCTTCCCGTTTGGTGAGCCATGACTCTCCGCCCGGTTGTTGCGCTCGCGATCGTCATGGCCATCTGGCCGTCCGACCGTCTGGCCGCGCAGGACTCTCAGTTCGGCATCCGCGGCCTCGGCACGCCCGGCAAATGGGAAAGCGTCCGCGCGCGCTCTGCCGGCGGAGCCTTTGCCCCGTTCGACGCCTTCTCGCCGCTGATGGATGCGTCGCTGGCGGACGTGCGGCGCATGAGCGCCAGCGTGACGAGTGGCACGTCGTGGCGTTCCATCGACGCCGTGAGCGGCGCCCAGACGTCGCTGCGCGGCACGCGCTTCCCGGCGCTGGTCATCAGCGGACCGCTGACCGGGCGGATTTCGATCGGCGGCGGGTTCACGACGTATCTCGACCGCTCGTTCGGCATCATCACGCAGGACACCATCGACCTCCGTGGCGTACCGCAGCCGGTTACCGATGAGGTCACGAGCGACGGCGCCGTGACGGATCTGCGGCTCGCGGCCGCCGTGCGAATTCACCGCAGGCTCGCCGTAGGCGCTGGATTTCATCTGCTAACGGGCTCGTCCCGCGTGATTGCCACGCGGAGCTTCGCCGACAGCGCCAACTACAAGACCTCGACGTCGCGGGACGAGGTGGCGTATGAAGGACAGGGCGCATCGCTAAGCGCGCTGGTCGACCTGCACGCTGACCTGCGGATTGCGGGATGGTTCCGCTCCGATTCGAAGCTGCGCGCCGACGTCCGCGGCCGGACGACAGAGGAGAACGATCTGCCTCTGACCTACGGTGCTGGTGTCCTCTGGCGTCCGGGCGGACAGGCGATCCTGGCGGGTACGGTTTCATGGCGCAATTGGGCGAGCACGGGGCCGGGAGCCGGTCCGAATGCCCACGACACCTTCAATTGGTCCCTCGGCGCGGAGCTCGGCTCGGCCAGCTCTCCCATCCGGTTTGGCGTGCGGGGCGGCCGGCTGGCCTTCGGCGTGGGGACGACGCCGACTGAAGTCGGCTACTCAGCAGGACTCGGGCGGCAATTCTCCGGCGGGCGCGGGCGCCTCGACCTCGGCATCGAACGACTCGAGCGCAAAGGCACCGGCCTGACGGAGCGCGTATGGACATTCCTCCTCGGGCTGACCGTGCGGCCGTGAACGTCTACTTCCACACCTTCGGGTGTAAAGCGAACCAGTACGACACGGAGCAGGTACGTCAGGCGTTCAATGATGGTGGTGCCGTTGTCGTCGATGATCCCGCCCTCGCCGATCTTGCCGTTATCAATTCCTGCACCGTCACCCACGAAAGTGAAGTCAAGCTGCGGCGCTTCGTCCGTCACGTCGCCAAGATCGGCCGAGGCCGGGCGCAAACGATCGTGATGGGCTGCGCCGCAGCGCTCGACGACGGCGCCATCGCGGCGTTGCCGTCGGTGCGTGCGGTCGTGGCGAACGCGGATCCGGTGACGGTGTTACGGGCGGCAGGAATGGTCAGGCCGGTGCATGTAGGGGCGCAGCATGCTGCGCCCCTACAGTATGGATCGCGATCCCGCGGCCTCCTTAAAATCCAGGACGGCTGCGACGAGCATTGCACGTTTTGCGCGACGACGCTCGCGCGCGGCAATAACCGGTCGCGCTCCATCGCGGAGCTCGTGGAAGAGGCCAAAACGCTGGGCGAGCACCACGCGGAAATCGTGCTCACGGGCGTGCACATCGGCACATACGGGCAGGATTCCCGCCAGGGTGGGCTGACCCCGGGGTGGCGCCCCGGGGTTAACCCACCCGAACCGACACTGGGCGCACTGCTAGAGTCGCTCATCGAAGCCGTGCCCGATGTGCGATTCCGGCTTGGCAGCGTTGAAGCCACCGAGGTGGACGACACGCTCGCACAGCTGCTCATCGAAGCGCCGCGCAACCTCGCCGCGCATCTCCACGCTCCGCTGCAGTCGGGATCGAACCGCATGCTGAAGCGCATGGGCCGGCATTGGTATACCGCCGAGTCCTATCGCGCGCGGATCGAATGGCTCGCCGAGCGGCTTCCGGTGTTCGGATTGGGTGCCGACGTAATCGCGGGTTTTCCGGGCGAGACTGATGCAGATCATCACGCCTCTCTCACGCTCTTACACGCCTTGCCATTTACGTACCTGCACGTGTTCCCGTTCTCCGTCCGGCCCGATGCGCCGGCGGCGCGGCTCCCGGGCCAGGTCCCGCCCGAGGGGGTTCGGGCACGCGCTCGGGAGCTACGAGAGCTGGGCGAGGCAAAGGCCGCCGCCTATCGTGCAGACCGCAGAGGGCAGACGGCTGATGGCGTCGTCTCCGGCCGGCTGCAGGGCCGCGTCGAGGTGATGACGCAGGATTACTTGAGCGTCTATCTTGGTACGGACCAATGGGACGGGCGTCCCCGCTTCGAGGTGACCGTCAACTAGCGATGCCCCGCATCTATATCGAGACCTACGGCTGTCAGATGAACGTCTCGGATTCCGAGCTGATGTTCGGAGTCCTGGGGCGCGCGGGGTACGTGCGCACGGAGGATCCGGCCGAGGCCGACGTGCTGCTCGTGAATACCTGCGCGGTACGCGATCACGCGGAGCAGCGCGTGCTGGGCCGGATGGGGGAGCTGAAGCGGTACAAGCGGCCCGGTGATGTCCTGGGCGTCGTCGGGTGCATGGCGCAGCGCCTGGGTCCCCGGCTGCTGGAGCGGGTGCCGCAGGTGGACCTCGTGATCGGCCCGGACGGCTATCGCGGGCTGCCTGAGCTGATCGCGCGCGCGCGCGAGGGCGAGCGCGCCGCCGAAGTCTCGTTCAAGAGCTGGGAGCACTACGAAGACGTCCCCCCCACCCGCGGTAATTCGATCTCGGCGTTCGTGACGGTGCAACGCGGCTGCGATTATCGGTGCACGTTCTGCATCGTTCCGATGACGCGCGGCCCGGAGCGAAGCCGCAAATTGGCCGACGTGGTCAGCGAGGTGACCCGCCTCGCCCAGACTAGCACCACCGAGGTCACGCTCCTTGGCCAGACAGTCAACAGCTATCACGACGGCGAACACGACTTCGCCGATCTGTTGCGCGCGGTGGGCGCGGTCGAGGGAATCCGGCGCGTGCGGTTTACGTCGCCCTATCCCACCGACTTCACACCGCACGTGCTCGCCGCGATGGCGGAGACGCCGGCTATCTGCGAGCACGTGCATCTGCCCGTACAGAGCGGCAGCTCCCGCACGCTCAAGCGGATGCTGCGGCGCTACGACCGGGAGCGGTATCTGGAAGTCGTCGCGTCGCTCCGTGCCGCCGTGCCCGGCATCGCCCTCTCGACCGACATCATCGTCGGCTTCCCGGGCGAGACGGAAGCCGACTTCCAGGAGACGCTGTCGCTGGTCGAGCAGGTCGGCTTCGACGACGCCTACACCTTCAAGTACTCGGTCCGTGAAGGCACCCCGGCCGTACGCATCAACGATCACGTGTCCGAAGAGGTCAAGACGGAGCGCATCGGCCGCCTCATCTCCGTCGTCCGGCGCGTCGCCAAAACCAAGAACATCGGACTCATTGGCAGCACGCATGAGGTGCTGGTCGAAGGCCCGGCGAAGCGCGGGGATCTGCTGCAGGCACGCACGCGCACGAACAAAATCGCCCTGCTCGACGGGCCGGCTGAATGGATCGGCAGTTACCGGCGCGTGCGCTTCACCGGCACGACCGGATCGACGTTCACCGCCTGGCCGTTGGAAAGAGAGAACCGGGAGCTCGTCGCCGCGTGGCAGTAACCAACGTGACGTTGGAGGTCGTGCAGCGCGAGTATCAGAGCCTGCGGGACGCATTTCCGAAGTTCTGCGGCTGCGACACCTGCCGGAGCGACGTGACCGTCTACGCGCTCAATCGTCTGACCCCGCACTACGTCTCCTCCCGCCAGGGGGAGATTCTCACCGAGCTGTCGCTCGCGAGCGATCAGGAAAAAGCCAAGCTCGACGTCGCGCTGCTCGAGGGGTTCCGCAAAGTCGCGCTCGCCCCCCGCTGCGGAGCAAAGCCCAGCCAGCTGTAACCTAGGTCGGCGGTGCGGCCGCCGATTTTGTATCTCACCGTTGCCTTCGCTGCCGGCCTCTGTACGGCGTTGAACGGCGTGGAACTGCGTGTCACGGCGTGGTGCGTGTTGCTCGGTGCCGCGCTGCTCTCCCGTCGCGCACCTCTCGGGGCGTCGCTCGGTATCATGCTGGTCGCGGGCCTCTTGTGGGGTGGGAGTGCCAGGCGCGAGCGCAGTGCCACGTGTGCAGGTGTGTGGCGCGCTGGTACGCATGCGGCCACGGTTCGCCTGACCGATCCAGTGCAGGCCTCAGGCGGCGTTGCCGAGGGCGATGTGGCGAGCGGTCCCTGCCGAGGCGCGCTCGTCATCCGCTGGCCGCAGGGGTATGCCGCCCGCGGTGGAACGACGTGGGTAGTCGCCGGTCGATTCCTCGGCGACGCCAACCGGGGCATCCTCGTCGCACGGCGTGTCCGACAGCTCGACGACGTGCCGCACGGGCGCGGCGCGTTGCGCGATCGCATCGCGGAACGGAGCCGCCGGCTCTTCGGCGCGCGGGCGCCGCTCGTGGACGCGCTGGTGATCGCGCGTCGCACGGAGCTCGATGCGGAGCTGCGGGAGCGCTACACGCGCTCGGGGCTGGCCCACCTCCTCTCGATCTCCGGGCTGCACGTCGCGTTCTTCGCGGCGTGGCTCAACGTCCTGCTCGTGCGACTGCGCTTGAGCAGCCGAGCGCGCTTCGCGGCCGGCACGCTCGTCATGGTCGGCTACGTCTGGCTCCTCGGTTTCCCCGCGCCGGCCACTCGCTCGGCGGTCATGCTTGCGTTGCTGGACGTCGCGAAGCTGCGCCAGCGTCTTGTCGCGCCGCGCGGGCTCGTGCCCCTCGCCGCGCTCGTCGTGATCTTCGTCGATCCGTGGGCGGTACAGTCCATCGGTGCCTGGTTGTCGGTCGCTGCGGTTGGCGCCGTGATTTGGGCGGGGCGGGCGACGGAGCAGTATCCCAGGTGGGTGCGGTTACTCGCGCCCGCCGCCGCGGCAACGCTGGTGACGGCACCGATCACGGCCTATGCGTTCGGCACTGTTGCCCCCATCGGGGTGGTGGCGAACCTCGCGGCGATTCCGCTCGCCGGTCTGGCAGTTCCCGGTCTCATGGTGGCGCTGCTGATCTCCTCGAGCTGGCTGGCCGCCGGAGCGGGGTTGTGCCTGGCGCTGCTCGATCTGGTCGCAAAAGGGGCGGCTGCGCTCCCGGGCGGCCATTTCATCATGATTGCCGGCTGGCGTGCCGCGGCGATCTGGACCGGCGTGCTCGGGCTGGGCTGGTGGCTCTGGAACGCGCCGCGCCGCCGCTGGATCGTCGGTGCGCGGTTGGCGCTGATCGCCGTGTTCATTTCGTGGACCACGCTGTTCCACGCCCTTTCACGCATTTCTGTTTGCTCATGCCTAACCGTACATTTCTTGGACGTCGGCCAGGGGGACGCCGTCGCGTTGCGAAGTCCCGCGGGACGATGGGTATTGATTGATGGGGGACCGCGCGGACCGCAAGGCGATGCGGGCCGGCGGGTGGTCGTGCCGTTCTTACGGAATCACGGCGCGACGCAGCTGGCGGCGATCGTGGCAACGCACGCGCATCTCGATCATTTCGGCGGCTTGCCGGCGGTGCTCGATGCGTTCGATCCGGCATTCGTCCTGGAGCCGGGGCAACCGGTGCCCGATGCGGGCTATCTCGGCTTCCTTGGTGCCGTCGAAGCCGACGGTGCGCAATGGCGACCGGCGCGACGCGGCGACCGGCTGGAGCTGGACGGCGTCACGATCGAAGTCGTGAGTCCCGATTCCGCCTGGGTGGCGACCCAGGCGGACATCAACGAGGAATCGGTCATGCTGCTCGTGACCTACGGGACCGCGCGGTTGTTGTTCGCCGGAGATGCCGGGATCCCCACGGAGACGCACCTCGCCGGGCGCGTCGGCCGAGTGACAGTGCTCAAGGTGGGGCATCACGGGTCACGCGGTGCGACCTCCGACCGGTGGCTCGACGAGCTGCAACCGGCGGACGCCGTGATCAGCGTAGGGGCGAAGAACCGCTACGGTCACCCCGCGCCGGAAACGCTGGCTCGGCTCCGGGCGCATGACGTCACCGTGCTACGCACCGATGAGCGCGGCACGATCACCCTCACAGTCTCGAGTCATGGCACGCTCGCAATCACCGACGTCCGTCATCACGATTGAGCGCTTCATCATGGAGCAGGAGCGGCTCCACCCCGAAGCCACGGGGGAGCTCTCGAACCTGCTCTATGATCTCTGCCTCGCCGCCAAGATCATCTCGCGTCAAGTGCGCCGCGCGGGCCTCACCGACATCCTCGGCGAGTTCGGCGCGATCAACGTGCAGGGCGAGGTGCAGCAGAAGCTGGATGTGTTCGCCAATGAGACCGTGCGCCACAGCGTCGAGCATACGGGCCGGGTGTGCGTCGTCGCGTCGGAGGAAGACGAGCACCCCATTCCCGTGCAGGTGCGTGCGGACCGGGGGCGCGGCGGCAAGTACGTGCTGTTGTACGATCCGCTCGACGGCTCGACCAACATCGGCGTCAACGTCTCGATCGGCACGATTTTCTCGATTCATCGGCGCACCGCCACCAAGAAGGGTCCGGGCTCGCTCGCCGACTGCCTCCAGAAAGGCCGCGCGCAGATCGCCGCCGGCTATATCCTGTACGGCTCCAGTACGATGCTCGTGTACACGACGGGGCAGGGCGTACACGGCTTCACCCTCGATCCCACCATCGGCGAGTTTCTGCTGTCGCACCCCGACATCCGCTCGCCCGACGTCGGCCAGTACTACAGCGTCAACGAGAGCCACTGGAACAAGTGGGCGCCGGGCATCCAGAAGGTCGTGGGAGCGTTCAAGAACGGTGATGGCGGGAGCATCGCAGCGAAGAACGCGCGCTACATCGGGTCGCTGGTCGCCGACATCCATCGCAACTTGATGTCGGGTGGTGTCTTTCTGTATCCCGCCGATACGGTGTCACCTGATGGAAAGCTGCGCCTGCTTTACGAAGCGGCGCCGCTGGCGTTCGTGGTGGAGCAGGCGGGGGGCGCCGCGATCGACGGAAAGCGCAACATCCTCGACATCAAGCCCACGGCATTGCATCAACGCACCCCTCTGATCATCGGATCGAAGCAGGATGTCGCGTTCGCCCAGTCGGTCCTCGCGGGAAAATGACGAAATCGAAATCCTATTTCGGCCCGGAAGACGTCCACGGCGACGTCGCGCGCGACGTGGGTGCGCCCGGCGAGCCGCCGTTTACCCGCGGCATCTACCCCACGATGTATCGCGGCAAGCTGTGGACGATGCGCCAGTATGCGGGCTTCGGGACGGCGGAAGAGACGAACGCGCGGTTCCGCCATCTCTTGGACGCCGGCCAGACCGGTCTGTCCGTCGCGTTCGATCTGCCCACACAGATGGGCTATGACTCCGACCATCCGATGGCGGAAGGGGAAGTGGGGCGTGCCGGCGTCGCCATCGACAGCGTGGACGACCTCGAGCGGCTGTTCCACGGCATCCCGCTCGATCGGGTCTCCACGTCCATGACGATCAATGCCACCGCCGCGATCTTGCTCGCGATGTACGTCGCCGTGGGTGAAGACCAGGGCGTCCCGATCGACAAGCTCCAGGGCACCCTGCAAAACGACATTCTCAAGGAATACATCGCGCGCGGAACGTACATCTATCCCCCCGCGCCGTCGCTCCGGCTCGTCGCCGACATTTTTCGGTTCACCGCGCGCGCCAGAATGAGCGTCAATCCGATCTCGGTGTCCGGCTATCACATGCGAGAAGCGGGAGCAAACGCGGTCCAGGAAATCGCGTTTACGTTCGCCAACGCCCTGGAGTACGTCCGCGGTGCGCGGTCCGCCGGACTCGCGGTCGATGACTTCGCGCCGCGCATCTCCTTTTTCTTTGCGGCCTACACCAATCTCTTCGAGGAAATCGCCAAGTTCCGCGCGGCGCGGCGTCTGTGGGCGCGTCTCATGAAGGAAAAGTTCAACGCCGGCGATGCCGCAGCCCGGCTGCGGTTCCACACGCAGACCGGCGGGGCGACACTCACTGCGCAACAGCCGCTGAACAACGTGGTGCGCGTCGCGATGCAGGCAATGGCTGCGGTCCTGGGAGGCACCCAGTCGCTGCACACGAATTCCTATGATGAAGCGCTGGCGCTGCCCACCGAGCGCAGCGCCACGCTGGCACTCAGGACGCAGCAGCTGCTCGCCCACGAGACTGGCGTACCGGACGTCGTCGATCCGCTGGGCGGGAGCTGGTACGTGGAGGCCCTGACGGATAAGCTCGAGAGCGCAGCCCGCAAGCTGGTGGAGGAGATCGAGGTTGGCGGAGGTTCGGTAAAGGCCATCGAGCGCGGATTCTTCCAGGAGGCGATCGCGCGCAGCGCGTACGAGCAGCAGCGCGACATCGAGGCCGGTGAGCGGGTCGTCGTGGGTGTGAACGAGTACGTCACCGGTGAAGCGACGCCGCCCATCGTGCGCCCTGACTACTCCAAGCTCGCCGAGCAGCAACGGCGTCGCCTGGCCGACGTGCGCGGGAAACGGGAAGCAGGAAACGTGAAACGAACGCTTGACGCTTTGGAGGGGGCAGCGCGCGAGTCCGCTGGTCCGCTCATGGAGCCGATTCTCGACGCGGTGCGTGCCCGGGCCACCCTGGGCGAGATCAGCGATGTGCTCCGGGAGGTCTGGGGCGTGCACGACGCATGAGCGTCTTCCTCTTCTTCATCCTTGCGGCGCAGCACGACACTGCCGCGATCAGCCGCTACGTCCGGGCCGAGATGGAGCGCCAGCGCATTCCCGGCCTCTCGCTCGCCGTGCTGCGCGGAGACAGCATCGTCCTGTCGCGCGGGTATGGCTTCGCGAACGTCGAGCTGCATGTGCCGGCGTCCGATAGCACGGTCTACCAGTCGGGATCGATGGGCAAGCAGTTCACCGCGACGCTCGTGGAAATGCTGGTGGAGCAAGGGCGGCTGCGTCTCGACGATTCGATCGTGCGCTGGCTTCCCGAAGGTGCCAACGTCTGGCCCGGCGTCACGGTGCGGCGCCTGCTAACGCACACCGCGGGCATCGCCGAGTACACCGACTCGACGTTCGACTATCGCAAGGACTACACCGAAGACGAGCTCGTGAAGTTCGCCGCGTCGCGTCCGCTCGACTTCCCGCCCGGCGAGCGCTGGAGCTACAGCAATACGGGCTACGTGTTGCTCGGCGCGCTGATTCGTCGGGTGAGCGGCGTTTTCTACGGCGACCTGCTGCGCGATTCGGTGTTCGGGCCGCTCGGCATGCGCGATTCGCGCGTGATCACCGAAGCCGACATCGTCCCCAATCGTGCCGCCGGGTACCGGTTGGAGGATGGCGTGCTCAAGAATCAGGAATGGGTCGCGCCGTCGCTCAACACGACGGCGGACGGCGCGCTCTACTTCACCGTGCGCGACCTGACGCGCTGGGCGGTGGCGCTCAATCATCGACGGGTCCCGAGCGCGCGCGCGCTCGACACCGCGTGGACCCCGGTGCGCCTCGCCGATGGCGCGATCTATCCCTATGGCTTTGGCTGGTATCTGCAACCGCAGCGCAACCAGCTCCGCATCTCACACACCGGCAGCTGGCAAGGGTTCAAGACCGTCATCGCGCGCTATCCGAAATCGGGGCTGACCGTCATTGTGTTGGCTAACCTCGCCGAAGCCCAGGTCGGCGCCATCGCCTTTGGAATTGCCGGGCTGCTCGACCCGGCGTTACAGCCGCCCCACCTCGTCACTCAGGCCAGCGGCCCGCAGCCACCGGTCGCGATTCCAGCCTTGCTGCAGCGCATTCTGGCGCGGCCCGATAGCGCCCCCATCACGCCGCGCTTTCGCCGGTTTCTGAGCCAGGACCTCACTGGATGGTTCAGCCGGCTCGTGTCGGAGGGGCGGCAGTGGGCGTTTGCCGGATGCGACGTCGTCAGGCCGCGGGAGGTTTTCTACCTCGATGCGCAGATCGCCTACGTCTGTCACGCGCGCTCGGCGCGGGCGAGCGGTGGAGGAGCGGTCGTGACGGTGTTCTATACCAGCAGGTGGCGCGCCGCCGGCATCGAAGGCTATGGATACTGAACGGAGGGCCGCATGTCACGGAAGGTCATCGCGCGCGTGATTGTCGCGGTGCTGCTGGGCATCGCGACGGGCTACGCTGTTGGGAAGAGCCTGGCCAAGGACGCGGCGGAAGGGCGGGAGCTGACGCTCAAGGCGTACATCGCCGAGTTCGAAAGCCACAAGGAGGAGCTCACCAAATCT
>Ga0184632_10000359_pt1 | contig 17486 bp, 15 predicted proteins | sample PLM31_50_b1_FD_133153 | JGI IMG/M metagenome (GOLD analysis project Ga0184632, IMG submission 133153) | Groundwater sediment microbial communities from an aquifer in East River, Colorado, USA - PLM3-1_50_b1 | ecosystem: Environmental > Terrestrial > Soil > Riparian zone | place: USA: East... | reverse complement strand
CGCTTGGTGGCCCGGACGACGAAGGGCTCGTTCTTCGCGATCTCATCCGCCAGGGCGAGGGTCGCGTCGTCGAGCTCGCCGGCGGGGACCACCCGGTTGACCAGACCGATCCGGCGCGCATCCTCGGCCGGGACCCGGTCCTCCCCGGTGAACAGGAGCTCCTTGGCCTTGCGGGCGCCGACCACCCAGGGAAGCAGCATCGTGACGACACCCGATCCGAACCGGATGTCCGGGTAGCCGAAGAGCGCGTCCTCGGAGCAGACGCACAGGTCGCAGGCGAGCATGAGGTCCGTGCCGCCGGCCAGGCAGTAGCTGTGCACCTGAGCGATGACCGGCTTCGGGTGGTCGAAAAGCTCGAGCATCCGGGCAGCGGAACGCTCGAGCTCCCCGTACCACCCTGCCGAGTCCATGGGTCCGGCGCCCGCGTCCTCCTCCAGGTCGTAGCCGGCGCAGAAGGCCCGTCCCGCTCCGCGGAGGATCAGCACGCTCACGCCGTCGTCGCTTTCGGCCTCTGCCAGGGCTCCAGAGAGTGCCTCGACCAGCTCCCCGTTCAGCGCGTTCAGCCTGTCCGGGCGGTTCATCGTGAGCCGGCGAACCGGCCCGAGGTCCTCGATGAGCAGGACCGATCCCTGGCCTGGCGCGTCGTCGATCATGAATGCCCTCACAGGGTCGGGTGGGGGCCCGCATCATACCGGGCCCCTGAACAACGCTTCAGCAGGCGCGCTTGGGTTGCGTGACCTGCGCTCTTGTGTTACTCAGCTCTTTGAATCGCCGGTCAAACAGGGAGGTTTCGATGCATCCAGGCTCACGGGCCATGCGGCGGATGAGCCGGCGCGATTTCCTGCGGCGTTCGGCGGGCGCGGCGGTGGCCCTCCCCGGCGCGGCCGCGATCCTGGCCGCGTGCAGCAAGCCCGGACAGTCGACCAGGACCTCGATCGAGGAGCAGCTCCTGGCGAACCCGGCTCGGCCGGACCATCCGGTCACGCTCCCCCTGTACCAGGACCCCATCGCGGCCTCGACCCCCATCGAGAAGGGCGCGACCCTCCAGGTCTACAACTGGGAGGACTACCTGTGGCCCCGGCTCTTCCGCGAGTTCGAGGACAAGTTCAGCAAGTACGACGTCAAGGTAAGCCTCACGACGTTCAACAACATCGACGAGGGCGTCGCCAAACTCAGCGCCGGACAGGTCTCCCCCGACGTCTTCTTCCCCGATCCGTCGGAGCTCACGAAGCTCGTCGTGTCGAAGCTCCTCCAGCCGCTCCAGCACGATCTCCTCCCCAACCTGGCAGCCAATTACTGGCCGGAATTCCAAAACCCCTTCTACGACCATGGATGGCGCTACACGGTCCCGTACGTGATCTACACGACCGGAATCGCCTATCGTCGGGACCACGTACCCGACTCGAAGATCCAGTCGTTGGACAACCCGTACGAGATCCTGTGGGATCCGGAGTACAAGGGCCGAGTCACGATCTACGACGACCGGCGCGAGACCTTGTCCATGGCGCTCATGAAGAACGGGATCAAGGACGTGAACACCGGAGATCCCAAGCTCATCGACATGGCCAAGAACGACATCCTCGCGTTGATCGATGCAACCGACGCCAAGCTCACGATCAACGGCATCTACTCAAGGATGGCGGAGGACGTGTTCTGGGTGGGATCGTCGTGGTCGGGCGACGTCTGTTCGGCGGCTTTCTACTACTTGCCCAAGGACGTCTCGCCGGAGGTCCTCGGGTTCTGGTATCCGCCCGACGGCGGTGGCGTGATCGGCAACGACCTCATGGTCGTCCCGACGAGCTCCAAGAACCCCCGCCTGGCGCACGAGTTCATCAACTTCATGCTCGACACGAAGAACTCGTTCGCCAACTTCACGAACTGGAACGGGTACCAACCGCCGACGACCTCGATCGATCCCACCGCGCTCGTCCCCAAAGTTGTCCCGCCGAGCCTGAAGGAGGCCGTCGTCGTTCCGAGTTACTTCGACACGGGCTCGTTCATCCTCGGCGTCGAGCCGTCGGTCGACGCCCTCTACAGCGCGGCATGGGACGAGATCAAGGCCGGTGGCTAGCGAGGCGACCACCGAGACCGAGGTCGCACCACCCGTTCCCGGCGCCAGCGGCCCCGGCTCGCCTCGAGGGGACGGTGTGCGGGAGGGCGCGCGGATCTCGTCCGTCCTCTATCCCAGGTGGTACTGGCCCTCCTTCGCCGCGCCCGCGAGCGTGTGGCTGGCCTTCCTATTCATCGTCCCGTTCTATGTGGTGCTCTCGGCAGCCTTCGGGACGGTCGACCTGTTCGGCAACCCGTTACCCGTCTATCAGCCCTGGTACTGGAGCACCGCCACGTTCCAGGACATCCTGGGCCGGTTCTACGGGACCGATGCCTTCTACCGTCCGGCCCTGGTCCGCACCCTGGTCTTCGTGCCGGCCGCGAGCCTGTTGTGCCTGATCATCGGCTACGGCATCGCGTACTACGTCGCCCGCCACGCCGGACGCCGAAAGGGGCTGTACCTCGTCCTGCTGATCTCCCCGTTCTGGATCAGCTACCTGATGCGGATCTACTCGTGGCAAGGGCTCCTCCAGCCAGACGGACTGGTGAACAGGATCCTCGCGTGGCTGCACGTGGCCTCCTCGCCCGTCGGCTGGCTGCAGGGCAAGCCGTCCACCGTCATCCTCGGCCTGGTGTACGGCTACATCCCGTACATGATCCTCCCCCTCTACGGCTTCCTCGACCGCATCGACCAGAACCTGCTCGAGGCCGGGCGTGATCTCGGCGCGGGTCCGGTCAAGACGTTCGTCCGAGTGACGCTTCCGCTGTCCCGGCAGGCCATCCTGGCCGGGATGGTGATCGTGGCGCTGCCGATGTTCGGCGACTACTTCACGAACGACCTGCTCGGCTCGACCAAGACCGCGATGTTCGGCAACCTCATCGACAACGCGGTCCAGAGCCCGGGCGGGGGACCCCAGGCGGGCTCGCTGGTCCTGATGCTCATGGTCCTCCTCATTGTGCCGCTCCTGTACTACCTACGGAGCACCAAGCGAGCACAGGAGGCGGCGTGAGCACGGCTTCGCTGTCGGTGCGGCGGTGGTGGAAGGACCCATGGCGAAAGCCCCGGTTCCTCCAGGCGCTCACCTGGGGGTACCTCGCGTGGTCGCTGGTGCCCGTCCTCATTGCCGTGGCCTTCTCCTTCAACGCGGGCCGGTCCCGGAGCGCGTGGCAGGGATTCTCCCTCCGGTGGTGGGTCGGGGACCCGACGGCGGCCGAGTCGCTGCTCTACCGCCCGGAGCTCCGGGCCTCGGTGGTCCATAGCGTGTGGCTGGCCGTGGCGACGATGCTCATCGCAGTCCCGTTGGGCACTCTGTTCGCGATCGGGATCGACCGGTGGCACGGCCGCGGCCCGGGGATCGCCAACTTCACCATGCTGCTGTCCTTCGTGCTTCCGGAGATCATCCTTGGTGTCTCGCTGTTCCTCGCGTTCATCTACCTCCTTCGGGACGTCGTTTCCCTGGGTTCGACGGCCCAGATCCTGGGACTCGTGACGTACCAGATCTCATACCCGGTCATCGTCGTGCGAGCGAGGCTGTTATCGATCGGGAAGGACTACGAGGAAGCGGCCATGGACCTTGGGGCGCCGCCCACGCAGTCCGTTCGCCGGGTGTTGCTGCCGTTGCTGTATCCCGCGATCTTCGCCAGCGCGGCACTGGTGTTCGCCGATACCATCGACGACTTCGTCACCGTCCGGTACCTGTGTGCCGCAGCGTCGTGCGAGCCGATCTCGGTGAAGGTCTACGATGCGGCCCGGGCCGCGCCGCCTCCCTCGGTGAACGCGGCGGTGACGTTCATGCTCGTGGCAACGCTGCTCGCCATCTCGGTCGGGTTCGTGGCCTACCGGCGGATCACCAAGGCCGAACGAGGACCGGCCGGTCGCGAGTTCATCGGGTTCCAGGTGTAGCTGCAAGCCCGGGAGGAGTGGCCACCTCGCCTTCGGCCACCTCGCCTTCGGCCACCTCGCCTTCGGCGGCCGTGATGGACTCCCCGAATGGGCTCTGGTCGATCAGGACCCGAAGGGCATCCACCGGCAGGTGGACGGTCACCGGCGTGCCCTGTCCATACGGCAGGCCCTCTCCCTGATTCTGGATCCAGGCCTGGAGCGTCTGTCCCGGCGCGAGATGAACGATGACCTGGAGGATGGAGCCCACGTAGACGACCCGCTCGACCATCCCCGGGACTCGGTTCTCCCCCGCCGCGCCCTGCGCCTCCAGGCCGACACGCTCGGGGCGGATCACGATCCTCACCTCCCCACGCGCATCGCTCTCGCCTTGCCCCGCCATGAGTTGGAAGTCACCCAGGCGGACCTTGCACCGGCCGTTCCCAGCCGAGCCCTCGGCTCGAGCGTCCATGAGGTTCGACACGCCGAGGAAGTCGGCGACGTAGGTCGTCCGAGGCTCCTCGTAGACCTCGTTCGGCGTCCCCACCTGCTCGACCCGGCCGTCCGACATCACGGCCAGCCGGTCGGACATCGTGAGGGCTTCCTCCTGATCGTGCGTCACGTAGATGAACGTGATACCGACCTCCTCCTGGAGGGCCTTCAGCTCGATCTGGAGGGCCTTTCGGAGCTTTGCATCCAGGGCTCCGAGGGGCTCGTCGAGCAACAGGACGGCCGGGTTCAGGATCAGCGCTCGGGCCAGCGCGACGCGCTGTTGCTGCCCGCCGGAGAGCTGGGATGGCCGCCGCTTTTGCATGCCCTCCAGCCTCACCAGGGCGAGTGAGTCGCCGACCTTCTGCTTGATCTCCTGCTTTCCGACGTCCTTGTACCGAAGCCCGAACGCGACGTTGTCGAACACGTTCAGGTGTGGGAACAGCGCGTAGTTCTGGAAGACCGTGTTCACGTTCCGCTTGTGGGGTGGCACCTGGGCCATATCGGCGTCGTCGAGCAAGATCTGGCCCTCGTCGGGGCGCTCGAATCCGGCGATCAGGCGGAGCGTGGTTGTCTTGCCGCACCCGGACGGACCGAGGAGCGAAAAGAACTCACCCGGCTGCATCTCCAGGTTGATCCCCGCCACCGCAGTCACGTCGGCGAACCGCTTGACCAGGTCGACGAGCTTGACTTCACCTCCACCCATGGCAGGCGCGAGGATAGCGCACGAGACCCCTTTCACGCCCAACCGCCGTGGCGCGGAGCAGGCGGCGAAGGGCGGGTCCCAGCGGAATGGGGCCGGCTCCCCGATGGTTGTATGCGACGCTAGTCACGGAACCCACCGATCAACGCAGGAGTCGAGCATGCCCGAGGACTGGAACCAGGGGATCATCCAGGAGTTCCGCAGGAACGGCGGCCGGGTGGCGAGTTTCCGTACCCAGCCTCTCCTGTTGCTTCACCACCGCGGCGCGAAGACCGGTATCGAGCGAGTGAACCCACTGGCCTACCAAGAGCTCGACGAGGGGTACGCCGTCTTCGCTTCGAGGGGCGGGGCCCCGAGGAACCCGGACTGGTACCACAACCTGATTGCGAACCCCGATGTAACCATCGAGGTGGGCGATGAGGTCGTCGAGGTCCGGGCGCGGGTCACGCAAGGCCAGGAGCGTGAGCGCATCTGGGAGGAGCAGAAGCGTCGAAACTCGGGGTTCGCCGCCTACGAACGCAAGACGGCCCGGACCATCCCCGTCGTCGTCCTCGAGCGAGTCACTCGGCCAGGTTGATATAGATCGATTTCTTCTCCAGGTAGTCCTCGACGCCGTCCTTGCCCAGCTCCCGGCCCACCCCCGATTGTTTGTAGCCTCCCCACGGCATCTCCGTTGGGGCGGGCTGCGTGTCGTTGATCCACACGATCCCGGCCCGGAGGGCCCGCGCGGTGTTGATTGCCTTCTTGATGTCCTTGGTCCACACGGCGGCGGCGAGACCGTAGTCGTTGTCGTTCGACAGCCGGATGACCTCGTCGATGTCGGTGAACGGGATCACCGACATGACAGGGCCGAAGATCTCCTCCCGGGCGATCCTGGCGTCGTTCTTGACGTCGGCGAAGATCGTTGGGGGCACGTAGTAGCCCTTGGCCAGTCTAGGATCTGTTGGCCGCTCGCCCATCACGGCGAGCTTGGCCTCGTTCTGGCCCACGTCGATGTAACTCTGCACCCGATCCCGCTGCTCGGCGGAGACGAGCGGCCCCATGGTGGTGTCCTCCTCGAGCGGGTAGCCCAGCCGAACCCCTCTCGCCCGGTCCGACATGGCCGAGAGCGCGTCGTCGTAGATGGATCTCTCCACGAAGACGCGCGAGCCGGCCGAGCAGATCTCCCCCTGGTTCCAAAAGATGCCGTTGGCCGATCCGTCCATGGCCGCGTCGAACTCGGCGTCGGCGAACACGATGTTCGGTGACTTGCCGCCCAGCTCGAGCGTGACGCGCTTCAACGTATCGGCACCGCTCTTCATGATGATCTTGCCCACGTCGCGGGACCCGGTGAACCCCACCTTGTCCACCAGGGGGCTGGCCACGAGCGGGGCGCCGGCCGTCTCACCGAACCCGGTGATCACATTCAGCACGCCATTCGGGAGCCCCGCCTCCTCCAGGATCTTGGGGATCTCGAGCGGCGTCAGCGGCGTCTGCTCCGGCGGCTTCAGGATGACGGTGCACCCCGCCGCCAGTGCGGGGGCCACCTTCTGCGAGGCCATCATCATCGGGTAGTTCCACGGAGTGATGCAGACCGCTACGCCCATGGGCTCCTTCACCACCAGGGTCATGGCGTCGGGGCCGACCGGCGGGATCTCGCCTTCGATCTTCGTGGCCCATCCGCCGAAGTATTCGAACATGAAGGCGACCTCGTCGATGTCCTCGCGGGCCTCGCCGATGGGCTTGCCGCTGTCCAGGGCCTCCATCTCGGCCAGCCGGTCGCGGTCCCTCCGGACGAGCTCGGCCGCCCGCAGGAGGATGCGGCCCCGCTCGCGCTCGCTCGTACGGGGCCACCATGTTTCCTCGTCGAAGGAGCGGCGCGCCGCGTCGATGGCCCGATCGGCGTCCGCCTGCTTGGAGTGGGGCGCGGTGGCCAGGACCTCCCCGGTCGCCGGGTTGAACACGTCGAACCGCTCGCCGTCGACGGCGTCGACCCACGAGCCGTCGATGTAGTTCTGGAGCTCGTTTGCCACCTCGGACCGCACCTCCCCTCCGGTTTGAATGATTGTTCAGCGTACCGCGAACGCCGTTTAGGCAGGGCTCGAGCTGTGCCATTCACCGTCGGTCCACGATGGCTCCCCATCGAGCAGCTTCATGAGCTTCCCGAAGTTCTCGTCCGTCCTGGGATCGTGGACCATCGCGGAGTACGTGTCCCTGTCTTCGAAGATGACGGCGACGACGGCCTCGTCTCCTTCGTCGGCCACCAGGAAATGGAGCCCCAGGAAGCCCTTCGCTGACGCCCCCTGAGGATCCAACATGTTGTCCCTCACTTCCTGCATCTTCCCCGGCTTCACCTTCATGCGCCCTACCGTCCCGTACACGTCAGCCTCCTCTGCCCTCGGAACGGCCGGAGCATACGCCCCGTCGCGCGGCCCGCGATACGCTCGCTCGATGGTCGAGACACGCACTCTGCAGGGGCACGGGGGCGTCCGGCTGGCCGTCCGGGAGTGGCCGGGCCGGGGTCCGTCGATCCTGCTCCTGCACGGCCTGGCTTCCTCGTCGCACATCTGGGATCTGGTCGCCCCCCGGTTGGCTCCGCGATTCCGCGTGGTCGCGTACGACCAGCGGGGCCACGGCCGGTCGGGCAAGCCGTCGAGCGGCTACGGGTTCGACCGGCTGATCGCCGACGCCGCGGCGGTGATCGGGGCCCTCGGGATGGAACGGCCCGTGGTCGGGGGTCACTCCTGGGGAGCCAACGTCGCCCTCCAGCTCGCCGTGGATCGCGCAGAGCTGGTATCGGGCGACGTCCTGGTCGACGGGGGGTTCCTGTCGATGCGCGACCGGATGGACTGGCGGACCGCCCGGACGATGCTGGCACCGCCGCAATTGAAAGGGATGCCACTCGAGCAGTTCCGCGCGGGCATGCGGACGTTCACCCGGGGGGCCGTCGAGCTCACGCCCGAGGTCGAGGCGGTGTTCCTGTCACTCATGCGCGTGGACCGTGACGGCAACATCCACCCCAGGCTGTCCCGGGCTAACCACCTTCGGATCCTTCACGCGCTGTGGGAACAGGACGCGCCGGCGCTCCTCCGCCGGGTTCGGCAGCCCACGCTGGTCCTTGCGGTGCGCTCGGCGCCCGGGGAAGCCGATTCCGCCGGGTTCATGCAGGACAAGGAGCGGGCGGCGGAGGTGGTGAAGGCCATCGACGGGATCGTGCTGTTCGAGTGGATCGACGGCATCCACGACATCCCCATCCAGCGTCCAGACGCCGTGGCGGAACGGATCCAACGGTTCGCCCGGGAGGTCGTAGGATGAGTTCCATGTTCGTGTTCATCGTCATCCTGCTCTTGTTGGCCGCGGTCTTCGGCATCCTCGGCGTCGTGCTGAAGACGGCGCTCGTCATCACGCTGGCGATCCTGCTCACGATCGCGTTCCTGTCGCTGTTCGCGTACTACTGGTTCAGGTACCGCGTGTACCGGTATCGCCGCGAGCTGGACCGGCAGAGTCGCTCCTCCTGATACGGGGCGGTCCCTACCTGCCCCGACGATACGTCTCGGCCGCCTCGTTCAGCCGGCCGTGCATCCCGCCGTACGCGTCGGCTCGAGGGAGGTAGCGTTTGGCTACCTTCGTCACGAAGGTGTAGTTGGGGTCGCACACGTTGGCCACCGGGCTCTGGGACACCTGGGTCAGGAGCTGGTACGCGTCGAGCGTCTCGAATCCGTACTCCTCGGAGAGCCACGTGACCATGTCCACGTGCGCGATCCGGAACGCGTCCTCGAGCGGCCGGGCGGAACCAGCCGACATGAGGTAGGAGTCGTTCTCCAGGCGCGGCCAGGGCGTGGGCCGCGCCTTGACCAGGTCGATGGCGATGACCGTATCCATAGCCGCCTCCACGGCCACGCCGCACGTCTCGCCCTCACCCTGCCGGCAATGGCCGTCCCCGATCGAGAACAGGGCACCCTCGACGTTCACCCCCAAGTAACACGTCGTCCCGGCGCGCATCTCCGGCGTATCCATGTTGCCGCCGTGGGCGTCGGGGACGAGCGAGGAACGCGCCTCGAACGACGCGGGTGCCACGCCAACGGTCCCGTGCATCGGATCGAGCGGGAGCTCAACAGCGTACTCCCCGGCCCGGGCCCGATAGGTGACCGTCCGTTTCCCCGCGTCCACGTCGTAGATCCACACCACCTCGGGGAGCGGTTCCTGGAGCGTCGCGGTCTGGTGGGTCGACGTCAGCGCGCCGAAGAGCGGCACCGTGCACGAGGCGGCCCAGTCGCGGGAAGGCTCGATCGAGACGAAGTGGATGGCGAGCGTGTCGCCAGGCTCCGCTCCCTCGACGAAGAACGGCCCGGTTTGGGGGTTCACGAACGGGAACTCGATGACCTTGGAGACCAGATCGTCGAAGCCTCGAACCTTGCCCCCGAAGGCGTCCTCGGTCCATAGCTCGAGAAGGTCGCCAGGTTTAACTTTCCGCACCGGCGGGACGCCCCCGAAGGTCCAGGCGAACTCCGACGGATCGGGCCGGTACGTGACGACGTCCATAGCCATCCTCCGCTGCTTGGGCGGTGGTCCGCGCCGGTCAGACTGCTACCGGCACTGCCGGATTATGCGCCTCGGGCGGCCCGAGGGGCCACGCGAGGCCACGGCGGTACCCGATCACGCCCGCCGTATGGGGCGATAGCCTGGATGCGGCATGGACCGAGCGGTGGTGCTCTACGACGAGGACTGCGGCTTCTGCCGGTGGGCCACCGGCAGGGTCCTGGCCTGGGACCGGCGGGACCGCATCCGAGCCGTCGCGCTTCAGGACCCGGAAGCCAAACGGCTCCTTCCAGGGATGGACCCCGGGCGGCGAATGGCCTCGTGGCACGTTCTAACCGCGGAGGGACGCGTTTGGTCGGCCGGACGCGCGGTCGCACCTCTCCTCCGACTTCTCCCCGCCGGCGCCCCACTCGCGGCAGTGGCCGCGGCATTCCCCCACACCACCGATCGCCTGTACGAATGGACAGCTCGCCACCGAGGGCGCCTGGGAGCGCTCCTCGGCGCTCAGCGCTGCGCCGTCCTACCGTCGGGGGAGCGCGATGAGCGGTCGACGCGCCGCGTCTGAGCGGACGGCGGAGGTCGATCTGGTCGCCGAGGTCCTCAAGCAGCTCGAAGCGATCGCAGATCCGGCCCGGCTCGCCGGCATGGCCCGCTACGGGATCTCCACCACGAATGCCCTCGGCGTGCCCATCCCGGAGCTCCGTCGAGTGGCACGCCGGATGGGGAACGATCATGACCGCGCCCTCGCCCTGTGGACCACGGGGGTCCACGAGGCTCGAATCCTAGCGAGCATGACCGACGAGGTCGCGAGGGTCACTCCGTCACAGATGGATGCTTGGGCCCGCGAGTTCGACTCGTGGGACCTGTGCGACCTGGTGTGCGGCAACCTGTTCGATCGAACGCCTCACGCCTTCCGAAAGGCGAGGGCATGGAGCGCGCGGGGGAGCGAGTTCGTGCGGCGCGCCGGATTCGCCACCATGGCGTGTGCCGCCGTCCATCGAAAAGACGTCGGAGACGAGCCGTTCCAGGCGTTCCTGCCGGTGATTGTGGGCGCGTCGACCGACGAACGGAACTACGTGAAGAAGGCCGTGAACTGGGCCCTCCGACAGATCGGCAAACGGGACTCCGCGTTGAACCGACGGGCCATCGCCACGGCGAAGGAGATCTCCGGGCTGAATTCCGGAGCCGCGCGGTGGATCGCAGCCGACGCCCTCCGTGAGCTCACCAGCCCGGCGGTGCAGAACCGATTGCGCCGCAAATAGCTAGTAAAGGACGGAGGGGGCGCGGGCACCCCCTCCGTCCGTCCGCCGGTCGCCCGACGGGCGTCAATCGTCGGCCGGGACCTTGACCACCTCGTGATCGCTCTCGGGCACGCGAACGGCCTCCATCGTCGGCTCGTGGCCCTCCACATCCAACTTGGGCAGCCACTGCAACCACTTCGGTAGGTACCAGTTGCGATGGCCCAACAGTTTCATCGCTGAGGGGACCAGGATGGATCGCACGACCGTCGCGTCGAGGAAGACCGCGACCGCGAGGCCGAATCCCATCTGCTGGATCCCAGCGATCCGTCCGGTCGCGAAGGCAGCGAACACCGCAACCATGATGATCGCGGCGCCGGTGATGATGCCGCCCGTGGTCCGCAGGCCGTAGGCGACCGCCTCGGAGTTGTCGCCCGTCTTGTCGTATTCCTCTCGGATCCGGCTGATCAGGAAGACCTGATAGTCCATCGACAAGCCAAATAGGATCGAGAACAAGAACAACGGGAGCCACGCCTCGATCGCGTCGACCTGAATGAAGTTCAGACCATCGGCGATCGTCTTCGCGAAGGCCGGGCCCCCCTTCTGGAAAATCAGCACGATCAGGCCGTAGGCGGCGCCCACAGACAGCAGGTTCATCACGATCGCTTTCGCCGGCACGACGATCGAGCGAAAGACCACGGTCAGGAGGATGAACGATAGCCCGAGCACCAGCGCGATGATGATCGGCGTGTAGAAGCTCGAGATGTCGAAGAAATCCTTCGTGAGGGCGGTGTCCCCCCCGACGAGGACGCCCGAGTCCGCGCCGAACGCTTGGGGGACGTAGTCGTCACGCAACGCCGTGATGGCATCGACCGCCGCTTCGCTCGACGCATCCGTCGCCTCGCCCGCGAACGGGAACCGCACGAGCGTCACCGTTCCGTCCGCGCTCGTCTGCGCCGGCTGGGGCTCGCCGAACGACGGGTTGTTCGCGGCCGCGGTCTCGAGATCCTGGATCCCCTGCTCAACGGCGGGGTCCGACGAGGCTCCTGGGATCACAACGTCCGCGGTCGACTGCTGACCCGTGGTCGGGAACTTCGTGATCAGGACGTCGAATGCCTGTTTCGTCTGGATGTCGTCCGGGATCGTGGAGATGCCCGAGAAGCCGGTCCGGATCCCACGGCCGCTGTCGTGCGGGTTCGACTGCGCCCAGTACGGAACGGAGAGCAAGATCATGAAGCACGCGGTCCCGATCAGCCACACCCACGGTCGAGCCATGACGGTGCGCGTGATCCGATCCCAGAAGCCACCCGCCCGGCCGTGCTCGAGGGTGCGGCCGCGGCCGAAGAGCCAGCCCGGCTTCACGAGATGGTCCGCGAACAGCGCCATCAGCGCCGGGAGGAGCGTCATCGACAAAGCGACTGAGATAAGGACGACTATGATCGCGCCGCCCGCCAGGCCCCTGAAGATCGTGGTCGGGACCAGGAGCATCCCGGCGAGCGCGAGCACGACCGTCATGCCGCTGAAGAAGACGGCTCGGTTCGCCGTCGCGCCGGACCGCCCCACCGCCCCGAGGTTGTCACGCCCACGCTGCCGCTCCTCGCGGTACCGGGAAACGATGAACAGGGAGTAGTCAATCCCGACGGCCAGGCCCATCATCGAGATTAGGTTCGGGACGAAGAAGCTGAACCGCCAGACTTGCCCGATCACGCCAACCAGCCCGAACGCCACCCCGATGGCGAAGATCCCCATGATGATCGGCGTGACGCCGGCGATCAGCGATCCGAACACAACCAGCAGGACGATGATCGCCACGACGACCCCGACGAACTCTCCCTTCGCAAGATCCTCTTCAGAGATCTTCTTGAAGTCATCGGTCGAGGTCGGCTCACCCAGCATGTAGAACCGCATGTCCCCTGTGTTGTACCGATCACGGATCGCGTTCAGGTCCTCGACGATCGTGGCGGTCTGTTCGCTATCGCCTACGAGGACCGCGTTGAACAGCACGGCGGTGCCGTCGTCCGATGGGATAGGTCCGAGCGCGGCGACCTGTGGGTCTGACGCCTCTTGCTCAGGGATTGGGAACGCGGACGGAACCTGGAGCACGACGTTCGGATCCAGACCGCGGATGTCGTTCAGAGCGGCGTTCACCGCCTGGGTGAAAGCGGGATCGGTCGTGGCGCCTTGAGGACCCGTCATCACGAACGTCTCCGGCGTGACGTCTTGCTCGAGCTTTTTCTGCTCGAGGAGCTTCTGCGCCTGGATCGCCTCGGGGTTGTTCGTGAAGTCGAAGTCCGTGGTGAGCGCGTCGCTCAGCAGGACCCCTGACGCTCCGAACCCGAGGATCAGGATCACCGCCCAGATCCCAACGGTCCGCCAAGGATGACGGCTGCTCGCCCTGGCGATGGTCTCCGGATTCAACTTCATGGCTCCCCCTACCTTCTCGGCCCGGTCCTTGCCCCGGGGTGGCTTACGGCATATGCTTACGGCGTCAGGTAGTCTATCCCTACGATGTAAGGTGTCAACCCACACAACGAGGAAATATGCCCGAGAAACTTGAACATCTTGAGAACGCGAGCGTCGAGCCCGCGCAGGACGACGTCGAGAGCTCGACGCCTCGCCGTCGAGAGCCCGTGACCAGGGACCGGATCCTGCGGGCCGCCCTCCACGTTATGGACGAGGAGGGGCTCGAGGCCGTCACCATGCGCCGCCTGGGCCGGGAGCTCGGCGTCGAGGCCATGTCGCTGTACAACCACGTGGCGGACAAGGAGGCCATCCTCGAAGGGATCCTCGAGGTGGTCATGGACGACTTCGAGTTCCCTGAGGAGACCGGGGACTGGGAGGCCGACGTCCGTGCGGGGGCCAGGGCCTGGCGCCGCCTGATGACCGCACATCCCACCGTCATCGCACTCTTCGCCGAGAGCAAGCATCCGGCGTCCTCCCCGGAGCGTCTGCGGCCCATGGAGTGGGCCTTCGAGATACTCGGCAGGGGCGGGCTCTCGGAGGTCGAGGTGGTCCACGCCTTCCGTGCCTTCGGCGGCTACATCATGGGTTCGGTGCTGAACGAGGTGGCCAACCCCGTGCCGGGCGTGGGTGACCGGGACCATAGAGCCGAGCATGAGCAGCTCGCCGGCGCGCTCCCTCCGACGGAGTTCCCGAACCTGGTGCGACTCCTCCCCCTCATGGCCGAGTGCGACGCGGAGGTCGACTTCGAGTTCGGCTTGGACCTGCTGATCGCCGGCCTTCGGGCCAAGGCCCACACCTCTCCGGCCTCAGACCCCTGATCCACTCGCTGTGCGCCGAGCGGCGGGTTTGACAGCACCCCCCCGCGACGGGGTCAAATGGGACGTCGACGTCCGAGGAGGTCCCCCCTGACCATCTTCCCCGCCTGCGACGGACCACTCCCACGCTCCCGAGTTTCGGGGGCGCCTGATGGCAGAACGCACGACGACGTCTCGGGGGCTCCGGGCGAATCGGACGATCATCGAGCGAAGGGGGAACGATGAGAGCACGCAGAACGATCCTGGGCGGTGCCGCTGCGGCGCTGGTCGCACTTGCCACGGCGATGCCGGCGCTAGCCACCACTTCGATCAAACCGTACGCCGAGGTGGTCGGCACCGAGTACGAGGTCACGCCGCTCTTCAGCGTCGACGACAGGGTGCCGGAGACGAGTAACCCCTCCCAGCAGTACCGGATGGTCGGTATCCCGGACGGGCTGGGCGCGCACTCGAACGGCGACGGCACGAGCACGCTCTACATGAACCACGAGTTGACGCAGTCAACGGTCTCCCAGCCGGTCGTAGGTGGGCCACAGTACCGAGGCACCTACGTGTCGAAGTGGATCCTCGACGCGAACGGCAACCCCATTTCCGGCGAGCGCGCCTTCGACACGGTGTGGAATGAGAACACGCTCGTCGGTCCCGCGGCGGAGGTCGGCAACGCGACTCCTGCGTTCGCCCGGTTCTGCTCCGGGTACCTGGCCGGGCCCAAGAACGGCTTCGACCAGCACATCTATCTGACGAACGAGGAGGAGCTCAGCCCGAACACCTTCGACGGGATTGGTGGCTTGTCCGTCGCCATCTTCGACAACGAGGCCCACACGCTCCCGAATCTCGGCCACTACTCGAAGGAGAACACCGTCGTCCAGCCAATGCCCGGCGCACGGACGGTGATCTTCTCGACCGAGGACGGCCCGGCGACGCTGGACAACCAGCTGTACATGTACGTCGGGACGAAGGATGCTTCCTCGAGCTCCGTGCTGGCCCGAAACGGCCTGGACAACGGCAAGCTCTATGTCTTCCGTTCGCTCGACCCAGATCGAAGCAGTGAGCGGACGTTCATCGCGGGGTCGGTGAGCGGCAAATGGGTCGAGATCCCGGGCGCGGATGCCATGACAGACGTGCAGCTCGAAGCGGCGAGCGACGCAGCGAACGCCATGACCTTCGTCCGTCCGGAGGATGGCGCCTTCAACCCGAACAATCCAAACGAGTTCTTCTTCGTCACGACGGGTTCCTCGAGCGGCGCAGACAACGGGGTGAACGAGCTCGGACGGTTGTACTCGCTCCGACTCAATCCCGTCGACCCGATCCGGCCGGCGACACTCAGGATCGTCTACAACGCCGACCTCGTCGTGGCCGCCGGGGGCGACATCGCCATCAGCCCCGACAATATCGACGCGAGCAGCCGGTACCTGATGATCAACGAGGACGGCACCACGGAGAGCCGCCTGGTGATGGCCGCGAAGGGCCGCGACGGTTCGGTTTGGCGGTTCGACCTCACTGGTCGGGTTGCCGGGTTGGGCGTCGACGTCTCGACCGCGACGCGGATCGCGCAGCTGGACCCGCCCGGTCGCGATGGCATTGCCGTCGGCGCGGGGGTCTGGGAAACGAGCGGCATTATCGACACGTCATTACTCTTCGGAGCGAACACCTGGCTCTCCGACGTCCAAGCGCACCCGCCCACGACAGCCCCTTCGGCGGGGACCGTGGAGGACGGCCAGCTGTTCCTGCTAACGCCGGCCGAGGAGTAACTCCGCCGGCTGGAGGTTCGAGGGGGGCTCGGCCTGCTCGCTAGAGCAGGCCGAGCCCGACTCCCACCCGTCGGAACGCCTCCAGGGCTTCCTTGAGATCCCCCTCCGTGTGGTCCGCGGTCACGATCGTGCGGACCCGGGCCCGGCCCTTGGCCACGGTGGGGAACACGATGGCCGGTGTGAACACTCCGTCATCGAACAGCCGTCGCGCGAACTCCTGCGTCTTCTCCTCGTCGCCGGTGATCACCGGCGTGATCGGCGTCTCGCTCTCCCCGGTGTCGAAGCCCAGAGCCTCCAGGCCATCCTTGAACACACGCGTGTTTGCCCACAGCCGCTCCAGACGGTCCGGTTCGTCCCGAATGATGTCGAGAGCAGCCATGCACGCCGCGATCACGGCGGGCGGGGCGCTCGTCGAGAACAGGTAGGGCCGACCCCGGTTCTGCAACCACTCGATCAGATGGGTCGGCCCAGCGATGAATCCGCCGAGCACCCCGATGGCCTTCGACAGCGTCCCCACCTGGACGTCCACCCGACCGTGGAGACCGAAGTGATCGACGGTCCCCGCGCCGTCCGTACCCAGCACCCCGGAGGCATGTGCGTCGTCGACCATCATGATCGCCCCATGCCGCTCGGCCACCTCGACGAGGTCCGGGAGCGGCGCGATGTCCCCGTCCATGGAGAAGACGCCATCGGTGATCAAGAGTTGCCGGCGCCCGGGCGCCTTCGTCTGCCCGAGCAGCTCGTCCGCCGCCCCGGCGTCCTTGTGGGGGAACACCTTGATCTCTGCCCGTGACAGTCGAGCGCCGTCGACGATCGACGCGTGATTCAGCTGGTCGGAGACGATCACGTCCTCCTTGTCCAGGATGGCCGCCACCGTCCCCGCGTTCGCCGTGAACCCCGACTGGAACATCAGCGCGTCCTCCGCGCGCTTGAACGCCGCGAAGCGACGCTCCAGATCGCGATGCATCGCCATCGTGCCCGCGATCGTGCGCACCGCTCCCGTCCCAGCCCCGTAGATCGACGCGGCGCGCGCGGCTGCTTCGTTCATCCGGGCGTGGTTGGCCAGGCCCAGATAGTTGTTCGACGCCAGATTGATGACCTCCCGGCCGTCGAACCGGGCTCTGGCTCCCGTCGGGCCCTCCAGGACCCGTTCGTGGAGCAGCAGCCCCTGCGCCCGGAGCTCCGCCAGCCGCTCTCCCAGGTAGTCGAGCGCGCCCCCCATCGGCCGGAGACGCTATCGCATTAGGCTGGAGCGAGCGGACGTCGGAGACGAGGAGATGACATGACCTCCATCGACGTGGACGGGTTCCTGGCGGACTCCGTCGTCACCTCCGAGGGAAAGCTGTATGTCCAGGGCGCCGGGTGGAATCGCATCTCCACTGCGTCGTTTCCGGCCGTGCACGATCGGATCGGGATCGGGCTGCTCTTCCGGTTCGAGGTGGAGGCGGTGGGTGAACCCCATCGGTTCGAGTTGCGACTCGAGGACTCGAAGGGGAACGAGCTGCCGCTCGGTGACGCACCTCCTGGCACGCAGTCACCGGGCAAGATCACCCGCATCGGCGGGGAGTTCGGGGCTGGGCCCGT